>WNFT01000154.1_pt1 | contig 58757 bp, 53 predicted proteins | sample 5400191 | NCBI WGS metagenome assembly WNFT01 (sample SAMN13153359, study PRJNA577476) | soil metagenome | isolation source: 80 cm saprolite under Madrone tree | place: USA:California | collected 2016-06-14 | reverse complement strand
ATTAACCTTGATGACCTCCCAATCGCTGCCTGCAAATGTGGCAGGCTGCCCGATGGCAAAGGAAGTACACAGAAACGCGATGGCGAACGAACGTTTCACCGGGAGGAGCATATCTGCGCCATGGTATCGAAAATCACTCCAATCTCAAATGACCTGGCTCAGTGATTCTCGCCTCGCCCCTTACACAAGGGGATAAGACTAAGGCGAAGGGTTCGAAGCCGAACCCCGGCGACTTATCTGAATAAACCCTCACCCTCCCCTCTCCCTTGCGAAGGGCGAGGCGACCAGTACTCCAGCCGCCTCCCATGTACTCAATCATTTAAACTGACAATTGACTTAGTGATTTTCAGCGCTAAAGACCGGAAATGTTTTTGCCTGCTCGACGTGTCTGCGGTGTCTGGATTGCATTGCTCCTGCTGGGTTTGGCGCCGTTATCCGCAATCGCAGTTTCCCCTGCTCAAAAATTTCCAAAGTGTTGCGTCTGGCGCGTGACCAATGCTAAAGCGCCATTTTACCTGGTTGGCTCAATTCACGCGCTTAGCAAAAAGGATTATCCACTCCCCGGGGCGTACCAACGCGCGCTAAAAGATAGCGCACGCTTCGTCTTCGAATTTGATCCGAACCGGGGCGCCGAATTTGAAAGGAAATTTGAAGCAGCCGCCAAATATCCGCCGGGACAGGACATCCGCGCGAAGATTGACCCAGAACTTTTCGCTTGGCTGCGCCAAAATATTTTTACCGTGAAAACCGACCCTCGTCGCGGAAAGCCGGGGCGAGTTGCAGGGTTCGACAGCGAGCTCCGCTATAAACCATGGTGGATTGCGCAGCATCTTGCCGCCCCAGCCAGCTACACCAGGAGTTCCGCCTCGCACGGCTTGGACAATTATTTCGTGGACCATGCGAAGGTGGCAGGAAAAGAGATAGCAGGCCTCGAGTCGGTTGATGAGCATGTGGCCGTCCTTGGTGGATTGTCAGATCGCGACGGCGAATTCATGCTGCGAGATGCCTTAACGCAGCCGAAGGATGGCGCAAAGGAATTCAGCAGGATGTACAAGGCGTGGCGCAAAGGCGATACTAATGCGCTTTGGGCAGGTGACGCGCGACTGCGCAGCCAGGCGCCCAGCATTGCGGCTCGGTTTGTCGATGATCGCAACGTCAAATGGATTCCGCGAATCGAGGCGGAACTGAAAAGGGGCAAACCGACTGCGATTGTCGCAGGCGCGCTTCATTTCTCCGGGCCGCGCAGTGTCATCGCGCTGTTGCAAAAACGCGGCTACCAAATCGAGCAGCTGTAGCAGCGGCCTTGCGAATGGCGCTGTAGAGAACGTACCCTTGCTGCGGGTACCATTTCAACGGAACTGCGTCTAGAAGGTCTAATTCCGCATTAAAATAATCCGGAACCACTCACTTATTTTTCAAAACGATGAAGTCATGTATCGCTATTATCATTTCACTAGTTGCTGCCATTGCCGCGCTTGCAGAGCCGCAGCCGCAGACCGCGCAAAGTGCGCCGCCTCTCGATCCGAAAAATATGGATACATCGACGAAACCCGGTGACGATTTTTTTCGCTATGCGAACGGCGCATGGATCAAGCGGACCGAGATCCCGCCAGAATACTCCCGATGGGGCGCATTCAATGAGCTGATCGAGCGAAACAACGACGCGCTGCATACGATCGCCGAGAAGACATCGAAAACGCACGTCGATGCCAAGCTCGCGCCGGAAACACAGAAGGTGGGCGATTATTACGCCAGCGGAATGGACGAAAAGACGATCGAAGCGATGCGCACCAAGCCGTTGCAAGATGAGTTCAACAGAGTCGACACGATCAAAGATCGAAAAGATGTGTTGGCAGAGATCGCGCACCTCCACAGCATCGGCGTAAATACATTTTTCAACTTTGGAGCCGGTCAGGACGCGAAGGACAGCACGCACGACATCGCCCAGGCGGTGCAGGGCGGACTCGGCATGCCGGATCGCGACTACTACACCAAGCAAGACCCCGACATGAAAGAGAAGCGCGAGAAGTACATCGCGCATGTAACTAAGATGCTGACGTTGTTAGGCGAGCCGGCGGAGAAAGCAGCCGAAGACGCGAAAAAGATCATGGCGCTGGAAACGAAGCTGGCCGAAGCGTCGCGCACGCGCGTAGAACTGCGCGACCCTATCAAAAACTACAACAAGATGGGCGTGCGCCAGCTGCAGGACCTGACGCCAGACTGGAACTGGAGCGATTATTTCAAGCAGATCGACTTGCTCGAGCCGGGCGACATCAACGTGCATCAGCCGGAGTTTTTCAAAGCGGCCAATGATTTATTCAAATCGACATCGATTGACGATTGGAAGGCGTACCTGCGCTGGCACCTGATCAACGCGACCGCGCCTTATCTTTCCAAAGATTTCGTCGACGAAGATTTCGACTTCAACGAGCGAATGCTGCGTGGCACACAGCAGATCAAGCCGCGTTGGAAACGGGTTATCACCTCGGAAGATGGCGAGATCGGCGAAGCACTCGGCAAATTGTACGTTGGTTTTTATTTCCCACCGGAAGCCAAGGCGCGCGCGCTCGAGCTCGTAAACAATTTGAAGGAGGCTCTGGCCGATCGAATCAAAACGCTCGAGTGGATGGACGAGCCGACGAAGCAGGAAGCGCTGAAAAAGCTCGCCGCGTTTACGGTCAAGATCGGTTATCCCGATAAGTGGCTCGATTATTCGTTGCTCCAGATCGACCGCGGCCCCTTTGTTTTGAACACGCTGCGCGCCGAGAAATTTGAAGCCGAGCGCGACCTGCAGAAGATCGGCAAGCCAGTCGATCGCACCGACTGGGGGATGACGCCGCCGACGGTGAACGCCTACTACAATCCGAACATGAACGAGATCGTGTTTCCGGCCGGGATTTTGCAGCCGCCGTTCTTCTACGCGAACGCGGACGACGCCGTGAACTACGGCGCGATCGGTGCCGTCATCGGCCATGAAATGACGCACGGCTTCGATGATCAAGGACGGCAGTTCGACGCCGTGGGCAATCTGCGTGACTGGTGGACGCCGAAATCTGCCGAGGAATTTAAAAAGCGCTCGGGGGCGATCGTGCAGCAATACAATGAATACGAGGCGCTGCCTCGCTTGCACGTTAACGGCGAACTCACACAGGGCGAAAACATCGCCGACATCGGGGGACTGAAACTAGCCTATGCCGCGTTGCAAAAGGCACTCGACAAACATCCAGAGGAACGTGGGAAAAAAATCGATGGCCTCACGCCGGAGCAACGCTTCTTCCTGTCTTTCGCCGCGATCTGGCGGTCGAAGATTCGCGACGAAGACCAAAAGCTGCGACTCACTACCGATCCGCATTCGCCGGCGCAGTTTCGCGTAAATGGACCGCTCGCGAACATGCCAGAGTTTCAACGAGCTTTTAACGTTCCCGACAGCTCGCCGATGGTCAGGCCTGCCGACAAACGCGTGAATATCTGGTAACGCACATACTTCTACAAACCGGGAGAATTACTCTTCGTCAACACACACCCGTGTTAAGAAATAAAAAGCGCTCCTGCGATCGGACGAATACCTAGTTCAATTGGTGCCGATATCGCGCACAAAGTTCGTTGGCTGCGTCCAACCAACATGGAAAACCAAATTCGAAACCGTGTTGAAGTAATCGTGCCGGCATAACGCGCCGACTCTTCAGGATCAACTCGGTCTCGGTTCGCATAAAAAACGCGCCGACTTCCAGCATCCATTTCGATGCCGGCAGGCCGATTGTTACTCCCCACGCGCGACGCAGCTCACGCATGAATTCCGCATTGGGCAACGGGTTGGGCGAACACACGTTCACGATGCCGGCCACGTCGTTCTCGATTAAGAATCTGACAGCACGGACAAAATCGTGCTCGTGAATCCAGGAAATGAATTGGCGGCCGTTACCCGCTTTTCCACCAAGACCGAGCCGCACCAATCCAAGCAGCGTCGCAAAAATTCCGCCACGGTCCGGACTCATCGTCATCGCGGAGCGCATGATCACAATGCGCGTGTGCGGCAACGGTCTCGATTCGTAGAGGGCTGATTCCCACGCTTTGGCGACATCAATGCTGAACCGCCAGGTATCGGGAGCATTCGGTTCGTTTCCGCCGATCAGACCCGTGAATTCATCATTCGGTGCATCAAATCGATGTCCGTAGATCGTTGCCGTGGCAGCTTGCAGCCAGACCGGTGGCGGTTTTTTTGCTTTTTCCAGAGCGCTACGAATCCCACGAACCGAATTAACTCTCGATTCTAGAATCTCGCGCCGATTTCGTTTTCCGTAACGGCAATTGACACTTCGACCCGCGAGATTGATGACGACGTCCGCGTCCTCGAGTTCCTCCGTCCAACCGCAAAGATTTTTTCCATCCCATTGGACGGATCGACATGACGACCGCGCCACTGATTTTCGACTCAGGACTACGACTTCATCGCCCGCGAAGGAAAAGGCGCGGCAAAGGATCGCGCCAATCTGACCGGTGCCGCCGGCAATGACAATTTTCACAACGGCGCACCGGTAGTTGAGCAGCTCGCCTGCTGTCGTGGATGATGAGCAGTCAGCAGTCGAGCTGTGTTTTGCGGTTCTTGTCGAAACAACGCGTCCGACAGAAAAAAGCGGTTCCGTGATAGCAATTCACAAACAATCCGTGCGAACGGCAATAAGATTGGATGGGCCATGCGCTGCGCGTGCTCTCGATAATTCTGCAGCGCCCACAGACACATGATCCAGGCATGGGGTCCACGATAAACCGAACCGTCCTCAGAGATGACGAGAAGTTGTTCGTTAGGTTGAAGCGCACCGATTCCTGGAAACCACCGTTGAGCGTCCGTCGATTGGAATGCGATAAATAAGAGCGGCACGAAGGCCGGCTGCTTCATCAACCAATTGCGGCAGCGAACACAAAGTTCGCACTGCGCATCGAACAAAACGTAAAGTCGTTTCATTGGGTGCCGACAGGAATATGAGCTTGCGGCGGGACCGGCGGCGGCATCCTTTGCAAAAGTGCGCGTCGGCGCATTTTGGAGAAGACGAAGACGTTGAAGAAATGCATGCCGCCGAGCACGAGCATCACTACGCCGATTTTACGACTGATTGTCTCAAGCACTCCGCGGAGATCTGCGGGCGCAACGCCCTCTCTCAAAGCAAGCGCGATGTAGCCGATATTGATGAGATAAAAGCCAACAACGAGCAGATGGTTGACCGAATCGGCCAACTGTTCGTTGCCGTGAAATGAATCAATCAGAAATACACGGCCGTTTTTGTGGAGCGTATGCGCCACCCAGATAGTGAGCGAAATGCTCAATGCGACATAAACCACATAAGTCCAAACGATTGGAGTCATGGCAGTTTCCTTTCTTGGTTTGTTGTTTTCGATGAAAGCGGTCTTTTCATTTCAGAAATCTGAGTGCCCAAGGGACCATTTTACTTTGCTCCGACTGCGAGACCTTCGTAATCACGCCGTCGGCCAGTTCGAGAAAATCGCTAAGCGCTTTGATTTGCCTGTTGAAGGCGGCTGCTTCAGCGCCTCGCAAACCTTTGGTGCGCGCGCTGCATTCTTTTAAGACGCCGAGCGCCGGTCGCAGTTCGCGCCTCCGCCGTTCACGAATGATGATGCAAAACATTTTCCAGACATTTTTTTCGGCTTCGAAAAATTCTTTTCGCTGACCCTTGCGAACGACGCTCCGAACCAACCCCCAGCTTACGAGGTCGCGGAGATTACTATGCGCGTTGCCCCGACTGATCTTAAGCTCCGCCATAACCTCGTCCGTGCTAAGCGCGGCCGCAGCAGTGATGAGGAGGGCATGAATCTGCGCCATCGTGCGATTGATCCCCCAAGCATTACCGATCACGCCCCATTGGCTGACAAATTCGTCTCGAGCGTCCCGAAGTGCAGCGGCTATTTCGTTCTCCTGTTTCATGTAGTTTCAGTAAATCCTGAAACTACTGATCGTCAAGGAACTTTCTGGATTATTGTGAACAGCCCGCCCAGGCTGGCTTGCCTTACTCCTTGGAGATCTTCCCGCCCCAACGTGCTTGTTATTCCGAGCGACGCGAGGAATCTCTCAAATTATCGAAGGCGCTATTCTTTTGCGATCTTGCCACCCCAACTTAGTATCTTCGCCTTCGCGCCGGCTGCTTCCGCTTCCTTTATGTTGCCAGCACGATTGTAAAACAGCGACAGACTTGTCCAACCGATCTGGTCGTTAGGCCGGAGCTCCACTGCTTTTTTACCCGCCTCGATCGCTTCGGTAAAACGCCCGAGTTTCATCAGCGCCATGCCAAGTGCGTGCCAGCCATCGAAAAAATCGGGCGCGATTTCAACACACCGCCGGTACTTTGTCACTGCGGTTTCCAAGTCGCCGACGGCGAGGTCGCCGTTCGCATCGTCGAAGATTTCATCCGGCGATTGTTCCATCGAGAGCTTTGTGTTCGCCCCGAAAGCATTCGGAGCCGCTATATCCTAGCCTTTACTGAATTGAAGGCCGGCCGCTTGCTGCCGGTCACGCAGCCATTCGAAAAAAACGATGCGCTCCTTGTTATCGAGAAGTCTTTTCTCAAACGCTGCTTTCTTCTCGCCAGCCTTATCCGCGGATGGCTCTCGCTTTTCCAAAATCGCAATAAATCCCTCATTACCCGAGGGAGAAAAATCACTGATCTCACCGGGATTCAGGAATGCCACGGCGTCTTTAATCGCGGAAAGATCAGGCGATTCATTCTTCTGTTCCTTGTCTTCATGTTTTGCCTTTTCCTCCTCGATCAGCGCAAACGGCGGGATCTTCTCGAGCTTTACGCTGGCCTTTTGAACAGTCGCTTCAAGCGGCTGACCAGATTTAGTGGCTTCACGGACTTGGTTAGCTAGCTCTGCGCCTTTCGTTGACATTACCTCACGGGCCTTCGACTTCTTCAGCGCCTCGACGATTTTCGGCTTCGCCTCTTCGAGGGTCAGCGGTCGCGCCTCGCTAATTGCGGTGAGATGCAAAATGTAAAATCCATTCGCTACCTGGATGGGATCGCTGTTTGGCTCCTGCACCGATAATTTAAAAGCTGCGACACCAAGCTGCGGATCGGTTTTCAACTGCGGATCGGGCGCCGCTGCCGTAAATTCGCTGGTCTCGTGTACCGGCAACTCAAATTTCCCGGCGGCCTGCTTGAAATCGGCGCCTTTCTCCAGCAGCGCTTGGGTGAAATCGGTTGCGCGATCGGAAAGTTTTTGCAAAACCTCGATCCGTTCTTTGCCCGTCAACTTCTTTTGCTCGTCGGTCAGACCTACCTGGACAAACTGCACCTTCCGTTTTTCGTCGCTTTTAAGCTCGGCCTTATGCGCATCGTAATATTTCTGCACATCTTCATCGTTCACTGCGATGTCCTTATCAAAGTCTCCCGACTGAAATCGAATGACGCTCACGTAAAACTTGTCGTAGCCCCGTTGAAAATTTTCGTCGAGCTCGCCTTTGGCAATTGAAATACCAGCCGCCAGCAGCCTCTTGATTTCGTTCATGCAAAGCTCATCGCGAACCAGCTGCTCGATATGCTCTTCGCCGAGGCCCATCGGCCCCAAACCGTGCTGTACAAAATCGCTGAACTTGTTCATGTCGAAGCCCGATTCACTCTGAAAAGCCGGCAACTTGCGCACGACATCGGCAATCTCAGGAGCGCTTGGACGAAGACCGAGCCGATCCGCCTCATGCCGCAGGACCAGCAAGTTGATAATAAATTGGACGGCAACCTGATTCTGGTTTAGCCCGGCTCCTGCTGTCAGAGTTTGGACAAAATCAGACATACCGAGCGCCTGCGCCAGACTGAGCAGCCGCGCGATCTGCTGAGCTTCCAGCATCGAAACGTTCCGGTCATAAATGTGCGCAAATTGATCGGAGCGCATCGCGCCGTAGTCTGGACGCTGCACAAAATAAAAAACGAAGGGAATGGCCAGAATAGCGATGACAATCATCAGCCAGTCTTTGTGCCTGCGCAGTAACTTCATCATAGGCGACGCAAATTGTAGCGGCGGCGAAGCTCAGCCGCAAATCTGGCGGAACATAGACGTCCAGTCTGTGCGCCCAGCGTAGTCCTACTCCGCTGAATCGGAGAAAGCGGGCAAAATGCCCGCCTGGCACACTGGCAACATGCCTACGTTCCAACATCATCCGCAGTTTCCCGGATGAATTCCCATGCCTTGCGCAGATGCTCCTCTGTCGTGAGCACGTTACCAATGCCAATTCGCATGACTGTTCGGTCACGCAATTTCGTCTGCGTGAGATAAGCGCGACCGGAAGCATTAATTCGCTCCACGATTTCGCTGTTCAACCTATCGAGCTTGTCGGCTGTAGCCGGGGTCGCTGACCCCGGCCCGGCATCACCGATACCGGGTACAGGCCCAACAAAACGAAAACACACCACGCCCATACTCACAGGCGCGGACAGCTGGAAGCGACTCCGAAAGCGTTCGCGAGCCCCGGTTACTTCGCGGTCGTCGTTTTTGATCCAGCCCGCGAGGAGGTTTGCCAAACGAATTTGCTCGCGCAATCGGGAAACAATTCCTTCGCGGCCTAACGAGCGCCAGATCACCCACGCTTTAAGCGCGCGGAACCTTCGGCCCAACTGGATCCCGTAATCCATGTAATTCTTTTCTCCTTCAATGGTATCGCCGCGCAAAACTTCGGGCACGAGAGTGAAGACACGGCGCAAACGCTCGAGGTCGCGCACGTAAAGCACACTGAAATCGAGCGGCACAAAAAGCGTCTTGTGCGGATTGATCACGATGGAGTCGGCCATTTCCCATCCTTTGCTTACCCATTCGTATTCCGGCAGCATGGCGAACCCGCCCCCGTAAGCGCCGTCAATGTGCAGCCATATTTTTTGTTCCCGGCAAATCTTTGCGATCTCAGGGACGGGATCGACGCTTGCGCTTGAAGTCGTTCCCACCGTGGCTATGACCGCGAGCGGCTGGAAACCTTCCTGTCGATCTTGCGCAATCATCTGACGTAGCAGCGATATTTCCATGCGAAACTGGTCATCGCTCGGAAGACGCCGCACATTTTCTTCGCCGATTCCGAGCGTGATAGCGGCCTTTTCGGCTGCGCTGTGCGCTTCATCGGATGTGTAAATGCGAAAACGCGGCAGATCGCGATTGATCAGGCCAAGTTTTCTCGTGGATGGCGCGGCTTCTTCGCGCGCGACCGCGAGCGCATGCATGATCCCCACTGAGGCCGTGTCGTAAATCACTCCGCCAAACTCGTCAGGCAACTCGAGCCATTGCCGTAGCCAATCGATGACAACCGTTTCGAGTTCGGTCGCAGCTGGACAGGTGCGCCATGTCATCGCGTTCACATTGAGCGGCGCGCTAAGGATTTCGCCGAGAATTCCGGGCGCAGTGGTCGTCCAGCCGAAATAACCGAGGAACATCGGATGGCTCCAGTGCACCATGCCGGGAACGATCAGCCGATTTATGTCGTTTAGAATTTTCTCGAACGGCTCGCCTTCTTCCGGCGCCTGCGCAGGAAGCTTCGCACGAATGGCGCCGGGCTTATCGTTAGGCGCGACGCGCAGTTCCCCGATGTGTTCACGAAAATCCGCAATCCAATCCGCCAATTCATGCAGTTGCTTTCGAAATTCCTCCGGCGCCGTGTCTCCAAAGTCTTGTTGTCGATCTTGCATCGTCTTTGTAGCCGCCACCCTGCGGGCGGCGCAACCCAGCATGACTTAACATATCATCGGCACGCTTCCCACAAGGAAGCGGCTACAGCTAAAACGCAAAGCCAAAGCTGAAATGAAATGCGCCAAAATCTTCGAATTCATGCGGATCGGGATTGACTCCGTAATCGAGACGAATCGGGCCGACCGGCAGTTTGTAGCGCAAACCCGCGCCGATGGCGTAGCGCATATCATTTAGCCCAATGTCTTCCGATGTCGGCAAGAGATTCCCGGCATCAGTGAATATGGCGCCCTGCAGTTCGCCGAAAATCGGGAAGGTGTATTCAACATTCCAGACGGTGTAAAATTCTCCCCCGACGGGATGACCATGATTGTCGTGCGGACCCAGATCGCGTTCGCCGAAACTGCGCACCGTTGTGGCGCCGCCAATGAAAAAACGTTCGTCGATGGGAATGGCAGTCGCTTCGTCGGATCCGCTGTTTGTGAGCGAATGAATGATGCCGGTGCGCGCGCCAAATGCAATCGAGGACTGGCGAAAGAAACGCTGCAACGGTGTACCTGGGGGTTGATCTTCAACTACACCGGGAGTGAGCGGCTTGGGTCCAAATGGAAGATAGTAGCCGACACGCATTGTGCCGCGGACATATTCAATATCACTTCCTAATGCACTCGAAGCGACGTCGAATGTGTTACCGATGAGAAACCCGCGCGGGTTCACATATGGGCTTTCACGCAAATCGAGCGTATTGGTGAGTCCGATAGTGTCTACCTGATACTCCTTTGGCCCAAGGAGGAAACTCGGCCTGATCTCTGAATCGGTAATCTTCACATGACGGGCCGAAAATGTCAGCGAGGCCTCGTCGTATTTCGTAATCTTGCGGCTAAGTTCGAGTCGTCCGCCCAATTCGAATTTTGAGTAGCCATCGTAATCAAAAGTCAGGGCGAACGCTCGTGCCTTGAAGTAGAAATCTGTGTCAAAAAAGAACGGATCCTCGTACAGAATTTCGCCTCTATAACTGCGCTGTGAAACCTCAATCGTTGCCGTCAGTGGACGGCCGTAACCGAACAGATCGCGATCGCCAACCTGTACGCCGGCAAGTGCGCCTTCGTAAGTGTCGAACCCAACCCAAAAACCAAATTCCTTGCTCTTTGCTTCCTCCGCGGAAATGTCGAGCCGCAATAGATGCCCATCGACTGGGACAGGCTTGATTTGCAGCAAATTGAACTGACCCGTCTTCATGAGAGTGCGAAACCGCTCATCAAGAACATCCGGACTGTAGGTTTTGCCACTCAATCTGGTAAACCGTCTTGTTACAAAACTGGGATGCAGGCGAGTCAACCCGCTGACTGTCACACCGTCGAAGTGGTAAACGGGTCCTGCCGAAATCGCGATCTGCACCGGCACTCGACCATTCACCGGTTCCTCCGGTGCGCCAGTGGCCGCCACTTTCACATCGTAATACCCGCGCGCCTTGAAGTATGCCTCGAGACGCCGCGGAATATCGGCTACGCGCACCTCGGTGTAAGGACGCTGCACCAGATCCACTATCTGTCCGCGGAGCGCCTCCGCGCCGTAAACAGTCTGTCCGGTAAATGAAACACTACCGAAAAAATATTGTCGCCCTTCATGAATTGGGACGATGACGTCAACCTCGTTGCTTTGCTCTTGGAATTTGTAACGCGGCGGATCGACTGCAGCATCCAGAAAACCTTCCGCAAGATAAAAGCGCTGCACGAGGTGCGTTCCCTCTTCCATATCGGCGGCCACAAATGGCAACGTTTTCTCCAGCCTCGAATATCGCTCGCGCGTTGGCCCCACCATGTACTCGAACAATTTGTCCGCCGGCTCCCGCGTATTTCCGTCGAAGACCACGGTGTGGAGCACGAACCGCGGACCTTCCGTGATGTCCAGACGCAATCGGCTCGCAGATTCAAGCACGTAGTGCACGTCCACCTTCGCGTAGCCGTGCTTCCGGTAAAAAACTTCGAGGAAAAAGGCGAGATCGTCCGCACGGGCGGGGCTCAACCCAAAGTCGTCGATCGTAGTGATCTCTTCTTTTAATGCCAAGCGTAGCTCTTTTTCAGCGAACGCCTGCTGATCGCGAAATTCGATGATGCTCGTTTGCTTCGCGCGCTTTTCCTGCTCTTTGATGACAGCTCGCTGCGCCTTCTGTCGTTCTTCCGGCCGCGCGACGTCAACCGCACTCTGCGCTGCAACTTCGAATGCGAGGGCCACGCTTCCAAGAAAGAAAAGGAGCCCGGATCGCATCTCAGCGAAAACGAATCAGATATTTTAACTTCCCTCGAAAATCGCCGTGAACACCGACATCACCGGCGAGAACAAGTTGATCGTTTATCTTGAACCGCACCGTGGCCTGCTGCTGACCAGTTCGTGGATCAACCGTTCCCAAATCCAGATCCAGCCGATTGAAAGCCGTGTTGCTCTGGGTTGGCTCGCCTTTTTTGACGATTTTTCGGTAAAGCTGTTGCACCAATAACATGGCCGCGCGCCCGGCCAGAACGTTGCCGGTTGAAAGTTCCTGTCTCGTCGCGCCAGTGGCGATCAGAGAAATAATTTCCTCCTGCGGCAGGGGCGGTTCGCTCGTGAAAATGGCGTCCGGCGCAAGCAAAGTTCCGTAAACGTAGACGCGCACGGTGTAGTCGCGGATGACTGATGTGCCTTCGAGATCGATTCGCGGATTCATCGAATCGTCCGGAGTAAAAGTGAGAAAACCGCGCGAAACCTCAAGCCGGCTGAAAGGCAATGTCGCCTCGACGTTTTGCATCTGCACCAGGCCCTGCAACGCGGGATGAAGTCCCGTTCCCGTCAACTTCAAGTCGCCGGTCGCTCCGCCCGTCGCCAGATTCCCGCGAATGAGCACGGGGTCTTTGGTTTTGACTACGACATCAAATTTCCAGTCGCGGAACGGCGGGCCAGGCAGAGAAAAGTCAGGCCGTGCTGAGGGCGGCTGCGGTGCGGGTCTGCCGGGCAGGCCGATGGGAATAAGATCGATATTTTTTAGAAAATGGCTGTTTGTCATTGCGACATTGCCAGTAACTGTCGCGGCCGCAAACGGCCCGCTTACCTTCAGGTCCGCATTCGCTCGGACGGTGAGCGTATCGTTTCGCGCGACGAGCACGCTGTCGGCCTTCAGTTGCAAATCGAGAGTCGGCTCTGTCAGCCTGGGAAAAGTGACTCGGCCGCTCATTGTGAAAGGCCCGCCGGCCAGATCGCCTCGGAAGCGCTCCAAAGTCAGCGCGTTCTGCGCGAACGTTAAGCGAGCACTGAAATTACTCAACGCGGGGAGAGTCACATTCGTGAAACGAGCCACATTCACCGTCATATCCCCTGCTCCGCTCAAAACGGGATCGCCGAGTGTTCCGCCGACATCAACATCCAGACCAAGCTCGCCATCCAGGCGCTCGAGCTCCGGAACAAATTGTCGAACAAAATTCACAGACGTGCGGGCGATATGCGCCTTTCCGGTAATCGGAGTGTCGTCGGGCAACTTTCCGGCACGCGCAATTTTGGGAATGTCGAAAGGCATACTCGCGTTTATTTCGATAGGCTGAATGCGTGTCTGTTGTAGCTTGCCCGACAGCGTCAGTCGATCCTGTGTGGTCTGTGCACTGAGTTCAAAAGTCGCCGGCTCCATTTTTTGCCAATATTCATTTCGTATATCGCGAATCTGCACGTCGAGCCGCGCGTTCAAGTCGGCGATTGTTCCCTGCGCATCGAGTCTGGCGTTCACGATGCCGGATGTCCCCGCTTTGATTCCGAGATCGTCGAACAATTTTTTCAGGTCGAGGTTCTCAGACTGAAACGTCGCAGATACTTTGCCCGACGATGGAATGACCGCAGCCTTGGTTCCGAGATTCCTCCATAAAAACGGGATGGAGACATAACCATACGCGTATTTTGTTTGTCCTTGTGGCAGGGCGCGCTCGCCGACCGTACCGCTGCGGACGGCAGCCCGCGGTGGAGCAGTCCCTATCTGGTTAAGTTGGATCTTATCAATCTCAAGCGTGTCGCCTTTCGTCTGAGCGATCGCATGAAAATCCATATTGCTGGTGGCGAAAAAAATCGTCGGCACATCGAGGCCGTCAGGCGAATAGGACGCATCGACGTTTGCCTGCACCGATTGCAAATTTCCATAGCGTCCCTTCTCCAAGACCAGGTTCAGTTTGCCTGAATTCTTGAGGGTGTGTGGATCGTCGCGTCCTTCCCAGTCCAGTTTTACTGTGCCTGCCAACTCATTCTGATTGCCCGAAGCGCGAAGCAGCGGCTGAAGCGTCGATAGGTTCGCCACGTTTGCGGAAATCTTGCCGCTGTAACGATGAGGTCCGCGCAAGTTCAGTGTTCCAGTGCCGTTAACGAAATCGGTATCGTTCAAACTCGCGCTGAAATCGTTCAGATAGATCACGCTGTTTGAAATCGAGCACTGAGTGCTGACTTGCCGGAAAACCAAATCTCGCATTCTCAGGTTTGTGCCAGCGATCCACATTTGTCCGCTGGCGGACTCTTGTTTCCATTGAATTTGCGCGCCCAATTGCAACGGCCCGTTCAATCTGTTTGGCGAATCAGCAACCCAGAAATCGCCGACCTCAGGCGCATTTAGAACGACATCCACGTCGGCTGGCTGCGCAGAAAATTTGCCTACTTCTGCCGGGACACGGTAATGCCCGTGAACATTCACCTCGTTTTGGTTTCGCCGGAAATTTAATCGGTCAAGTCCGAGAACCTCATCGCTTCCGTTCAGCGATCCTTCTGCTGAATCAACGATGTAGTCGCGATAACGAATGCCAGTTAAATCGAACTCCATTGCAGTGCGAAGGTCCGCGAACCACGGTCGTTTATCATCGCTGCGCGCAATGCCCTTGGACGCGCGAAGCGTACAGTTCAGCCTGTCAACGATGCCATCCTGAAACCCGACCACGTCTCCAGTCACGCCAAGAACTGCCGTGACGTTCGCATTTGCAATGTTGATCTTGCCACTAAACTGGGCCGAGCCGGTCAATGCAATAGGAGTGCCCGCTGTTAATCGCTCCAGATCAGGGGCAGTGCCGAAAATTTCGAAACTCGCCGGTGTGCGCCCAAAGTCCTTGAAAGTAGAAGGCAATTCCATTGCCCCGTGAAAACGAAAGTTGTTCACGTCCTGCTGGATGTCTGCAGATCGCAAAATTGCGCTGCCTTGTTTTGCTGAGATTTCTATCAAGCCGCGATCGAAATGGATTTCCGGACGATCTACATGGCTCATCTGCAACGACATTGTGCCGCTCCAGGTGCGCGGCGCGTCGATCACACCCCCGGCGTCGAGAGCGAGTCGCTCAATTTCGCCTGAGAGATAATTCTCCGGAAGAATGAGGAATTTGGCGAGCGATTCGGACGCAATTTTTTCAGCAGCGACATTTATTTTCGCGTTGAGCGAAGACTCCGTTTCAGTCAGCGCAGCAGAGGCGGACAACTGGCCACCACCGACCACGAAATTGAGATTGATTCCAAGCGCGTTGGCGTCTATTCGCGAGCCATCAATGTCTAACACCTGTAGCTGCTCCTGATCGCTCAGAACCAGGTCGCGCAGGATCAACCTCTTGTTTGTATAGGAAGTCTGGCCGGAAACGCTCGACCAGTTGTCGCCGGATGGGAGCTGGAGGGTTTCGATCCGCAGGTCCCCCGCGCGGCGCGGATTCAAGTCGAGGTCAGCGTGTTCAACGACGAAATCGTGTGGCTGGTTTCTGACGACCAAAGTCGCATCCGTCAGCCGGACTTGTTCCGGAAAAAATCTCGGCAATTTGAGTTGCGGTTTCGGCGGCCGCGGTCTCAGCGGCGCTTTGGACGGATTCAAGACAACGCGAGCCGAGCGCGCTTCCACATCGTTGAACAACCGGGAGAGGCCGTGCCGCGCGAATCCAAACAAATCGTAATCGAGATAGAGTTGATCGATGTCGATCGATTCAATTCCTGAAGGTCCAACCGCAAACGCGTGAAGATTTCGGATCGTCACATGGCTGAAGGGATTCCCCTCGACCCGAAAATCGGCTTTCAAGTTTTCCTTTGCGGCATAACGCAGCACAACCGTTCGCCCGATTGCGAGCAGAATTGGGCGATGGGAAATTATCAGCAGAGCCACGCATACAGCGAGGCCAATGATCACACGACGCCAAAGCCCGTGGCGTGTAACCCGTGCCTGATCCTCTTCAGCCACAGGCCGACTCTATTGCCGCCCCGCCGTGGAGCAAAGGGCAAATGCCGTAGTCCGGCATAGGGTTCCTACTTAGCAATTGCATGGAAAGAGCTCTCGCGTGACGCTTTCTCGATCGCGAAGCAATGAATCCTGACAAGCTTTTTGATTATCTTGAGGGCAGGTTGCCCGCGTCGGAGCGGGCTGCTTTGGAAAAGCGATTGATTTCGGACAAGCAATTGCAGCGGGAGCTGGCGGTGGCACGACAGATTCACGCCGGAATGCTCGGTGATTCTCGCGAAGTTTTGTTGTCGCCCAGGTCCGATGTAACCGAGCAAGGCCGCAAAATGGCGCTTCGGGTAGGCATAGCGTTTATCATTCTGATGGCTGTCAATGTAGGATTCGGTCTTTGGTTGATCGCGAGACACGAAACCCGAAACCCAAATCGCGCGCTGCTTGAAACGCAGATGCGGGAACAGATCGCAAAATCCATCGAGCGGGCTGCGGCGACGCTCACGCCCGCGCCGCTGGGCGTAAGCGAAATTTCGGTCCCAGCTGCAGCCGGTAAACTGGACGTACTCGCAGATGAAGTAGTCACGATCGCTTCTCGATTTGGCGGTTCCGCTGCAAAGGGCCTTCAAGACCGCGATCGGCTCAGTGTCCTTGTCGATCTTCCATCAAATCGTGAGACGGAATTTCGCGCTGCAATTCAGTCGATCATTGGTGGAGGACCACCGGGCTCCGCGAACCCCACTACAACAGAACAACCGGGATCAACGATCCCGGCTACAGCAGAAAAGAAGAGCTTTGTTGTGCAAATCGTCAAATCAGCAGCGAAACGCGATTGACGGGGAACATCTGTGCAAGGCAAATAAGATGATTGCGGTCACGTTTGCCTTGCCGGCGGAAAGCTCGGAATTTTTGAAGCGGCTCGAGAATAAATCTCGCGCTGATCGAAATGGCGTCAGGATAACTGACGGCAACATCGATGACCGCGACGTTGAAGTCCTTCACACCGGCGTGGGACAGAAAGTCTGCCGGGAACGAATAGGAAAGTTTCTTCAGGATCAGCGATTCGAGCTTTTGATCAGCACTGGATTTGCAGGCGCGCTTAACGAGGAATTGCGCGTCGGCGATTTGTTGCTGGCGAAGAATTTCTCGACGATTGACCTCCACCCAAGGCGCTCATCACCTTCAAACTTGCCAATCCACGTGGCCGATTTGTTAACCACGCCAACGTTGATCGATTCCAGTGATGAGCGAAATAAAATTGCGCGCGAATCGGGCGCAGCCGCAGTAGATATGGAGACGGAATTCATCGTGCGCGCCTGCGCCGCGCATGGAGTTCCCATACTCTCACTGCGGATCATTACCGACACGCCACGGGAACCGTTCCCGGCTCCGCCGAAGGTGCTGTTTGACATCGAACAGCAGCGAACGCGTATGACCGCACTGGCAAGGTTTTTTCTCGCGCATCCAAATCGCCTCCCGCGCCTGGCTCAGTTCGCAAGAAGGATTGCGCACGCACGAAAGACTTTGGCGAACGCGCTCGTCGATGTGGTACGCGCGCTGTAGCCGGGGGCGCTGACCCCGGCAGCCGCGGTCAGCGACCGCGGCTACAATTTCGCCGGTTCGATGTGCACCAGCACGTCCGCGATCCGCGAGTCGGTTTGTTGGATCGCGCTTTTCACGCGGTGCGCGATCTCGTGACCTTCATGCACGGACATGTTGCCATCCACTCCAACGTGAAGATCGACGTAAAAATCCAGACCCATTTTTCTGGCCCGGCATTTTTCAATCTCAACAACGCCCGGTACTCTTCTGGCAGCCTGGCAAATGGACCTCACGAATTTGCCGTGCGGAGCGGTATCCATAATTTCAAAAAACGCGGGGCGCGCCAAGCGATACCCGTTCCAGCCGATGACGGCGCAGGCGAAAAGGGCCGCCCAATCGTCCGCGCTTTGCCAACCAGTGCCGCCGATCAGGGCGACGGAGATGCCAATAAATGCGGCGGCGGACGTAAGGGCGTCGCTGCGATGATGCCAGGCATCGGTTTGCACGGCCGTGCTCTCGACGTGGCGCCCGATACGGTTGACGTAACGGAACAAAATTTCTTTTACCACGATTACCACGATCAATATCCCAAGCGTGAACGGCGCCGGTCCGTGGTGCGGCGTCAAAATTTCGCGCACGCTTTCAATTGCCAAACCGAGTGCGGCCGCGAGAACGCCAATGGCCACAATCGCCGCAGCGATCGGTTCGGCCTTGCCGTGTCCGTAGGGATGCGTTTCATCCGGCGGACGAGCCGCGAATTTCAATCCGCCCCAAATGACGAACGAGCCAGCGACATCGAGGGCGGACTCGATGCCGTCGGCGATCAGGACGTAGGCGTGGCCGAACAAACCGCCGAGAATTTTCGCGGCGGCGAAAATCAAGTTCACGAGCATGCCGAAAAGCGCGACGCGCGCACCGGTTTGCAGATTGTTTGCGGAAGCGTGAGGATGCCGTGGCGAGGACATTGATGGGAAAAAATATAAGCGCAGTTGTTTACGAAAGGCACGGAAATCCAGCGGATGTGTTACATGTCGAATCACAGCCCTGGCCAACGCCAGCTCAGGATGAAGCCGTCGTAAGAATGCGCGCAGCGCCGATCAACCCTGCCGACTTAAATCAGATCGAAGGAAAATATCCGATTCGAGCAGAGCTTCCGGCAACGCCCGGGTTCGAAGGCGCGGGAGTAGTTGTCGATCCTGGCACGAACGCTACGAACATTGCCGAGGGCGCTCTCGTCATTTTGCCGCACAACGTCGGCACATGGCGGGGCGCCGTTGCAGTGAAAGCCGATGAACTGGTTGTTGTCCCCGCGGGAATCGAGCCTGTGCATGCAGCCATGCTGAAAATTAATCCGATGACTGCGTGGCGTTTGCTGCACGATTATGTCGATTTGCAAAAAGGGGAGTGGATCATTCAAAACGCAGCAAATTCTGCCGCAGGACGCGCAGTAATCCAAATCGCACGGGAACTAGGTTACAAAACGGTGAACGTCGTCCGACGCACCGAATTGATTGACGAATTGCGCGCAGAAGGTGGCGACGTCGTTCTTGTCGATGGTGAAAATCTTCGCGAAGAAGTCAAAGCTGCGACGACCGGCGCGCCGATTCGTTTGGGCTTGAATGCCGTCGGCGGCGACAGCGCGCTGCGTCTGGCAAATTGCCTCGCGCCTGGATCAACGTTGGTCACTTTCGGCGCGATGAGTTTGCAGCCGCTGAAGATCCCGAACGGGCTGCTGATTTTCAAGGACCTGCGTTTCCGCGGAATCTGGATCAACAAGTGGTACGATAACGCGACCAAGCAGCAACGCATGGAAGCGTTTCAATCGCTGTTCGAAATGGCGAAGCGCGGTCTGCTAAAGACGAAAGTCGAAAAATCTTATCCGCTGGCTGAAGCGAGAGCTGCAGTCACTCACGCTGCGCAAGGCAAACGCAGCGGCAAAATCATTTTCGAGTTTGCGTGAATTTGCAAATCCAGGAAGCAGCGACTTCTTAGCCCCGAGACCATTTGCCAATTTGCGGAACAAGCACAAGTATAGTTTGAAAATGGTTCGATATTGCCGCCGCACAATTTTACTTATCGGATTGGCCAGTAGTCTTCTCCCGCTACGCGATGTCGAATGCGCAACTGTTCCCGAACCGGGCGATTTGCGCGCCGCGGGGAAAGTGACGTTCCCCGTATCGTGCGCGCCTGCCGTACAATCTGAATTCGCCCGTGGTGTGGCGCTGCTGCATTCATTCTTCTACGAAGAGGCGCGACGCATTTTCACCTCGGTGGCCGAAGGCGACCGGAAATGCGCGATGGCTCAGTGGGGAATCGCCATGACATGGTGGCATCCGATTTGGACACCGCCCACTCCAGACGAAATGAGCGCGGGCAAAGCGGCCATTGAAAAAGCGATGGCGATGGACGCCGGCACGGATCGCGAGCGCGGATTCGTTACCGCGCTCAATGTTTATTACAATACGCCGGACAGTTCGAGCGCAGATGCGGTTGGGCAATCGTGTCATGGACCAGTCGGACCGCGCGACCGGGTGATCGCATACGAAAAAGCGATGCACCAGCTCCGCGACAAGTATCCGGAGGATTTCGAAGCGCAAACCTTCTACGCTTTCGCGGTTCTGGCTGAAGGTTATGCCACGCCCAATGACACGAGTTTGTCGAAACAACTTGAGGCAGCTGCGATCCTGGAAAAGCTGGGGAAACAAAACCCAAATCATCCCGGAGTCGTTCATTACCTGATCCATTGCTACGATTACCCCGCGTTAGCCCAACGCGGACTGGCTGCAGCCCGACGTTATGATTCCATCGCGCCATGGGTTCCTCACGCGCTGCACATGCCATCGCACATCTTCACTCGTCTGGGCATGTGGGATGAATCCATCGCTGCGAATCGAGCTTCGGCTGAAGCGTCTCGCTCTTACGCGGCTATGCGGCATCGCGACGCAACCGAAGCCGAAGAGTTACACGCTCTCGATTACATGGCCTACTCTTACTTGCAGGAAGCCCAGGACAGTGAGGCGAAAAAGATTGTCGATGTTGCCGCCAGAGTACGTAAGACAAATCCGGAGCTTGAATTCAGCGGGGCGTACGCCCTGGCTGCAATTCCAACCCGTTACGCGTTTGAGCGGAATGATTGGGCGGCGGCGGCGAGATTGAGTGTTCCCGACCTCCCGCATTGGTCTTCGTTCCCATTCATGGAAGCTCTGATCGAATATGGTCACGCGCTCGGACGAGCGCATACCGGCGATCTCGACGGCGCGCGAAAAGCAATCGCCCGAATGCAGCAATTACGGGACGCGACGAAGGATCCAAAGTTCAACTATTTCAAAAGCCATCTTGACCTGCAGATGAAGGCGGCTTCAGCCTGGGTGACAGCGAGTGAAGGCAAAAAGAACGAAGCGATTGAGATGTTGCGACAGGCCGCGGAGGCCGAAGACATTTTAGGCAAGCATCCGGTTTCGCCCGGCGCGTTTGTTCCGATTCGCGAACAGCTCGGCAGTCTGCTGCTCGAACTCGGCCAAGCGAAGGAAGCACAGCGGGAATTCGAAGCTGCGCTCAAAATCTACCCGGGACGGTTCAGAGGTTTGTATGGAGCGGCGCGTGCTGCCGAGCAAACCGGCGACAAGGAAAATGCAAGTCGCTATTACGCGAAGCTCGCCGCACAAACGGCAAAGTCGAACGGCTCACGAGATGAATTGAATCACATTAGCCAATTTCGTGCCGCCGAAGTCAAAGCAGCGGCAGATTCGAAAGACGTTGCCAGCAGCCGCGAGTAGCAAACACTCGGCGCGTCCTGCGTGCAAAACGATCAAGCTAGCCGCACGGCGCTGCTCATTGCCGCGAGCCTGGTTCTTCTGCATCGCGATCCAAAACATTCGGGCCTCGTGTCGAAAACTTCAGCCGATTTGTGCGCGCAAATGCTGGAGACGTATTCGCCCCAGACGCGCCTATTTCTGAAAATCATTCGGCAAGGCTGGTTTTCACCGATCGCAAAGTTAATCGAGCGCATCACGATCCCAGGAATCTTGCTGCATTATGGCTCGCGAAAGAAATGTATCGCTGGGCTTGCGCGCTCAGCGCTTATCAATGGAGCTACACAACTCGTCGTAATCGGCGCAGGCTTTGATCCGCTCAGTTTCGAGTTACATCAGGATTTCCCAGGCGCGCAATTTTGGGAGATCGATCATCCGGCAACGCAGAGTCACAAAGTGCGCGCCTTTCCCAAAACCGGCGGTAAACGATTGCATTTTATCCCGGTTGATTTGAGCGCGGCGGCTCTCGACACAGAAGCGCTGATCAAGAGCAGCTTTGATCTGACTCACCGGACATTCTGGATCGCTGAAGGTCTCTTGATGTATCTGCCGGCAGATGTCGTTTCGTCCTTGATGAGAACATTGGGTAGTCTAAGCGCGCCGGGCAGCCACTTCGCATTTACATTCATGGAAAAGCGGGGTGACGGCCGGATTCGTTTTGATTCGCAAAGCAAACTCGTTGATTCGTGGTTGCGTGGCCGCGGCGAGCCGTTCCTTTGGGCGTGCACGCGAGATGAACTTGCTGACTTGATACGCCCGTGGCACATCGTCCGATTTTTCGACCACGATGATTTGCGCAAAATGGAATCCGGACTAGCCGATAAACCTATTGCCAAAGGCGAAGTAATTTGCCTGGCTGAGATTTAATTCGCTCGATTAAGCTTCCACATGCTGACGCGGCGTGAATTCATACGCACCGCGGCGCTTTTCGCACTCGCGCCGCGCATTCTACCGGCACGCGAGAGAGAGATTTGGGTCAATGACGTCCATTCGCAGCTCAATCGCACCCACGTTCGCGAGCTTCTGACGCCGCGAACCCGAGATGAGCTTGCGGAGATTGTGCGTTCTGCGTCACGAAAAGGCTTGCCCATTTCCGTTTCGGGCTGCCGGCATTCGATGGGTGGCCAGCAGTTCGGCACGGACAGCATTTGCATCGACGCGCGCTCGCTTGACCGGGTTATTTCTTTTGATCAAGAACGTGGTTTGATCGAAGCGGAAGCAGGCATCCAATGGCCAAAATTGATTCGCACCTATCTGGACGCTCAGGCGGGCAAGGCAAAGCAATGGGGTATTGCTCAAAAACAGACCGGCGCCGACACATTCACGCTCGCTGGAAGTCTCTCGTCCAACGTGCATGGGCGCGGCTTGGCGATGAAGCCGTTGATCTCGAACATCGAATCATTCACTCTGGTCAACGCCGATGGGAAATCGATTCGCTGTTCGCGCGATGAAAATGGCGAGTTGTTCCGACTTGCGATCGGTGGCTACGGGCTTTTTGGGTTAATCAGCAGCGTAACGCTTCGGCTCGTTCCCCGGCAAAAATTGCGACGCGCGGTCGAGATAATTCGCGCGCACGATCTGCCAAAAAGCTTTGAACAACGATTAGCGCAGAAGTTTCTTTACGGGGACTTTCAATTTTCAGTCGATGAAAAGTCACCGGACTTTCTGCAGCGCGGAGTGTTTTCCTGCTACCAGCCGATCGAGGAACACGAACCGATTGTCGCCAAAAAGGAGCTACGCGATGATGACTGGCTGGAGCTCTTGCGGCTTGCTTACACCGATCGCGAAAAGGCGTTCAAGCGATACAGCGATTACTATTTGTCAACAAACGGACAGACCTATTGGTCCGACACGAACCAACTCAGCGCTTATCTGCCGAATTACGCGCAAAAACTTCGGGAGCAAATTGGGGGCGAAGAATCGAGCCTCATTATTACCGAAATTTATGTTCCGCGGACGGATCTTCCCGAATTCTTAGCGCAGGCCGCAGAACTGTTGCGCTCCAACCATACGATTGTCATCTACGGCACAGTCCGACTGATCGAAAAAGACGATGAGAGCTTCTTGGCTTGGGCCAAAGAACCTTACGCGTGCATCATCTTCAATCTGCTCACGCTCCACACAACGGCAGGCATTGAAGCGTCGGCGCGTTCCTTTCGCGGCTTGATTGATTTGGCGATAGCTCGCCACGGAAGTTATTACCTGACCTACCATAAATTCGCGAAGCTCGAGCAGGTCATGGCGTGTTATCCCCAGTTCAAACAATTTCTCGCTCTGAAAAGAACCTACGATCCCGCTGAACGCTTTCAGAGTGATTGGTATCGCTATTATCGGAAGCTCTTCGCGAGCTGATGACCAGAGAGCAGAAGCGCGATCTTTCATGCTGCCGTTCGCCATCATTGCTTTGATTCTGATTCTTGCGCGCGCAACCACTGAACTGTGGCTGAGCCGACTCAACCAAGGTCACGTCCGCGCGAACGCAAATGAAGTGCCGCCTGCATTTCGCGGAATCATTGACGAGGCGACGTATCGCCGTTCGGTTGATTACACACTGGCCAAGAGCCGCTTGGGGGACATCGTCGCGTTGTTCGACGCCGTGGTGCTCATCGCAGTGCTTTTCAGCGGCGTATTGCCATGGGCATTTGGAAGACTCAGTGCGAGCTCCGGCACTTCGGTCTGGGCGATTGCCGGTTTCCTCTTCGTTACAGGCATTGCGTTAAGCATCCTCGCATTGCCGTTCGCCTGGTACGCGCAATTCAAACTCGAAGAGCGATTCGGTTTCAACACCATGACTATGAAGACGTGGGTGCTCGATCGTGTGAAAGGATTTCTGCTCGTGTTGCTGCTCGGGTACCCGTTGCTTGCCCTGGTGTTGAAACTGATCGAGTGGACTGGCGCAAACTGGTGGCTTTGGGCGGCGGCGGTGGTCATCGCATTTCAATTGCTCCTGTTGCTCATCGCGCCCGCGATCATCATGCCGCTCTTCAACAAGTTCACACCGCTGCCGGAAGGAACGTTGCGCGAGCGCCTCTTCGCACTGGCGCAGCGCACCGATTTTCCAACGCGCAGTATCGACGTGATGGACGGCAGCAAACGCTCGCGCCATTCCAACGCCTTCTTCACCGGCCTCGGACGTTTTCGAAAAATTGCCCTGTTCGACACGCTCATCGCGCAACTCACCGAGCCGGAACTGGAATCCGTGCTCGCACATGAAATTGGCCATTACAAAAAGCGCCATGTAATAAAGTTGCTCGGCGTTTCCGTCGGTGGCGTCCTTGTGGCCTTCGCCGCGATCGCCTTGCTGGCACGTCAGCAATGGTTTTATCGCGCGTTTGGTTTCCAGTATCAGGCAGGCTTTGCCGCCGCGAATGTCGTTCCTGCGATGCTGGTGTTTGCGCTACTGGCGGGGACGATAAGTTTCTGGATTTCGCCGGTCGCTCACATCTGGTCGCGTCGTTTCGAGTACCAGGCGGACGAGTTTGCGCGTGCGACAATGGGAGAGGCGCAGTCCCTTATTCGAGCACTGCGCAAATTGAGCGAAAAAAACCTTAGCAATCTCACTCCCCATCCGCTCTACAGCAGCTTTTATTACTCGCATCCGACCCTGCTCGAACGGGAACGCGCACTGCGAACATCGGCTTAGCGCAAGCGGACGCATGCGTGCTTCGCGCTTTGGCAATAACTACATCGGCGCTTGACACAAACGCCGCCACAACGTGCGCTGTTCTAACATGTCGAGAGCCATCGTTGTTGGCGCTGGAATCAACGGAGTTACCGCCGCGGTCGAACTAAGAAGACGTGGTCACGACATAGTGCTTGTCGATCCGGGGCCGCTTCCGCACCCACTTGCAGCCTCAACTGACATTAGCAAAGCAGTTCGCGCCGCGTACGGCGCAGACGAAGAATACACCGAGTTAGCTGAACGCTCGATCAAACTCTGGCACAAATGGAACGAAGACTTCGGCATTGAGTTATATCACGAGGTCGGCGTGATGTTCGTACGACAGCGGGAAATGAAGCCGGGCGATTTCGAATATGAAAGTTTCAAAACATTGGAACGCCGTGGACATAAGGTGGAGCGCGTGAACTCGGCGCGATTCTGGAAGCGTTTTCCGGCATGGAATCCGGAACTTTATCGAGATGGGGTTTTGGAGCTGGAAGCCGGCTACGCGGAAAGCGGTCGCGTGGTTGCAGCATTGATTGGCCGCGCCAAATCGCTGGGCGTTGAGTTGCTCGAGGGCGCCAGGTTTTCCCAGTTGGATGAGAAAGGTGATGGTGTCAGCGGAATCGTGCTGGATAGCGGAAAACGGATTGCTGGTGATTTTGTTGTTATGGCAGTGGGCGCGTGGACGCCATATCTATTGCCTTTTACAAGGGAATTCTTCCGTGCCAGCGGCCAGCCGGTCTTTCACTTGAAGCCCCGGCAATCTGAGCTACTTGCGCCCGAACGTTTTCCGGTTTTCGGCGCGGACATTACAACGACGGGTTACTACGGGTTTCCAATCAATCGCGATGGTGTCGTGAAGATCGCAAATCACGGTCCTGGGCAGGAGATGTCGCCAGAATCTCCTAAACGGGCTGTGACTCCAGAAGATGAAAAGAATCTGCGGGAGTTTTTGTCATCGACGTTTCCCGCACTGGCCGAAGCGCCGATCGTTTACTCACGCGTCTGCATGTATTGCGATACACACGATGGTCATTTTTGGATCGCCCGCGATCCGGAGCGCCAGGGATTAGTAATTGCTGCAGGTGATTGTGGCCACGGATTTAAGTTTGCGCCTGTGCTTGGCGAAGTCATTGCCGATGCGGCTGAAGAAAAACCGAACCCGATTCTGCAAAAGTTCCGCTGGCGGCCGGATGTGCGCACGGGAAGCGGTACAGATGTCGCGCGTTTTAATCCAAAAACGTCCAACGCTCAACGCCGAACGTCCAACGTCGAAATTAGACGCGATTAGGAAATCGCCTTTCCTTGGGAAGCTGTCTCTTTTTTTGGCTGGCGCCTTAGTAGCGTGATTTGTTTGATGCGCGCCGAATCGGATGGGCTCCAGGTCGCAACATCCGGATCATCTTTAAAAGCATTGTGGACGAGACGCCGCTCATAAGAGTTCATCGGTTCAAGCTGAAGTGAACGGCCTGTGATGCGCACGCGGTCAGCCAATTCTCGCACGCGTTGCACAATGCGATCTTCGCGCATAGAGCGAAAGTGTTCGCAATCGACAATGACTTTTTCAGCGTCTTTGTCTTTGGCTTGCAGCAGCCGATTAAGCAAAAACTGGATGGCTTCGAGCGTCTCACCATCGCGCCCGATGAGGCGTCGGCTTTCCTCGGTATAAATCTGCAGCGTCGGGTTGCCGCCTTCGTTCGTCGTCTCCTCGATTTGCACAACGAAGCCGAGATAACCAAGCATCGTGTCGAGCAGATCTTTCGGCGTCATCATCGTTTTCGTTTTCCGGCAGGCGCAATTTTCTCGAGCGTCGGCATCGGTTGTCGTTTGTTCTGATAAAATTGCAAGATGCTGAAAAGATTTTGTGCAGTGTAATACAATGCCAGAGCCGCGGCAAAATTGTAACAGATAAATAGAAAGATCAGCGGCATGAACATGGCGATGCGCCGCTGGGTGGGATCGCCCGTTTTTGGCGTCATCGCCATGAGCCAAATCTGCGTCGCGGCCATGCACAGCGGAATGATATTGATCGGCCAACCGAGCAACGGCAGATGCGCTACGGTGTCCGGCTGAGAAAGATCTTTTACCCACAGAAACTTTGCGTTTCGCAATTCCACCGCCTGACCAAGCATTTTGAAAAGACCGAAGAAGATCGGAATTTGAATCACCATCGGCAAACAGCCGCCGACCGGATTGATCCCGTATTGCTTGTAGAGCTTCATCACCTCCTGATTCATTCGAGTTGGATCGTCTTTGTATTTTTCGCGCAGCTCCTGCATTTTCGGCGAGAGCGCAGCCATCTGGCGCATGGAGCGGTTCGCTTTGTTTTGGATTGGCCAAAGCGTGAGTTTGATGATCGTGGTGAGCGCCAGAATCGCGAGGCCGTAATCGTGCAGCCAACTGTTCAGCAGGTTCATGAAGTTGAGCAGAAATTGGCACACGATTTTGAACATCCCGAAGTCCATCACCTCGGCCTCGTTGTGCGGAAGCTGCGCGAGGCGGTGATAGAGTTTCGGGCCAGCGTAGATTTCGAAACGCGCGCTGTATGTTTGCCCGGGCTGCAACTGAAATCCCGGCATCCCAAGCGCACCCTCAATGGCTAGCAGCTTTTGGTCTGGCGAGTGTTCGATGTCGAAACGCTGGCCCCATACACCCGTTGCCTTAGCAGTGAGCGGTGCAACCAACGTAGTAAAAAACTGGTTGCTCACCGCAACCCATTCCGCGCCGGCAATGCTCTCCTGATAATACGGCCGGGCTGCGCGCTGACCCAGACCGAGAAAACCGCCACTGCTTCCGAACCATCCGACATCAATCCCTTTCGCTCTTCCGTCGATGCACCAGACCAGACGCGTGAAGGACGGATAATCTTTCGGATGAATCGGGGCCGCGGAACCCAGTGTTACAAAGTAGCCGCCGCTTTGATATGGCTTGTCTCCCCGGTTCTCCACATCAACATCCATTTCGATCACGTAGTTGTCCTTGTTCTCAGGAGATTTTTCGAAGAAGAACTTTTTTCGGATAACGACTTGCTCGGCCGTCGTGTGCTCAAATCGCACAGCAGAATCCGACTCCGGGGACGCACTAAACTCAGCGAGCGTTGGCGTGGACGGTTGCTCGATGATTGCGCCGATCGGCGCGCTCTGCGCTGAATTCAAGACAACTGGTTGTCCTTTCTCCGCTACTTGCCTGAGCAGGACTGCTTCCTTAATTCCACCACCGCGATTCGTCAGGCGCAGTTCGACGTCTGAATTGCGCAAGGTCTCTATCTTCTCGGCAAAGCTCGGAGTTTGCTCCGGGCTCGGTGCAGCTTCCGCGACGGCAGTCGGCGATGGTGAAGCCGCAAAGATTGCAGGACTTGGCGTGGGAGAAACTTGTCCCGGCGTAACACCGACTGGAGCGGGTTTCGGCGTCATCTGTTTTGCCAGATAGATTTCCCACACGACGAGCCCGATTACGCAAAGGGCAACGACAATCCAGGCAGTTCGATCCATAAATCGTGAATTGCGCTCGCAGGCTATTCAGCGCGCTTGGGCTCTATGGTTAATGCTGAGCCCACCTGGTCGATCCTGGATGCCGGATTTTTCCGTTCCGGTACGGGGTCATACCCGGATCCGCCCCACGGTTGGCATCGAGCGAGACGCTTCAATCCGAGCAAGCTTCCGTACAAAATGCCATGCGCCTCAACCGCTTCCAAAAAATATGCCGAACAGGTCGGCGTAAATCGGCAGCCGGAATTAGGACCGCACAGCAAGTGCAGGAACGGCGAGAGCGTACATTGATAAACGCGAATCAAAAAACGAACCAATCGGAGCATCAAAGCAGGATAGAAGCGCGTTTTGCGAGACGCAACCATTCATGTTCCAGCGCACGATAGCTCGCGTCGGCCGCCTCGCGTCTGGCGATGAGCACAATCCAAAAGCCCTCTCGCAGAGTGTGCTGGTGCCGGCGCACAATTTCCCGCAGACGGCGCCGAACACGATTACGAACGACTGCGCCTCCGATGCGACGTGAAGTAACAAAGCCTACACGGCACGGGCCAGCATTCTCTATCGGCGCCACATTGGCTATTAGGAGTTTGCCGCGTCGCGTATACCCGTCGCGTTTCACGCGCTTATATTCTGACGCCTGCGTCAGGCGCCGCGCTCTGGGAAATGAGAATGAATCCGCTCGCTTCATACTGATGTCGATTCCCTACCACAAACCGAAAACATGTTGGAGGGCAGATCTCCGCGACGCCAATCTTGGACTCGAAGAGCTCGCCTCTCCAATTAGGGAAGCGGCATCCGTACAGTAGAAGTCTTCTCCCGAAGGTGCCCGGGAGAAGACTTCCCAAGAAAAAAGACGTCCCAGAATCTAGGAACTGGGCGGCGATTCGGTTGTTGCAGGAGGAGATTCCGTTGTTCCAGCCGGACCGGTTGCGCCACTCGCCGCGGGCGGACTCGTGGCGGCTGGACTTGCCGCCGGCTCGGTTGTCTCAGTCTTTTGTTCGCACGCCGCGAGTAACGCGGCACCGGCCAGGATGCAGATGTATTTTTTCATAGTACTAGTTCGAAACGGCACGTTCCTGTAACCGAATAATTGGAGCAACGCAATTTTTGCATAGCATTGCAATTTATTTTTCGGCGCGACGTACTTGATTGGACGTTGGATGTCGAGCGTTGGACGTTTGTTCCTGATGCCCAAGCGCCTGTTCGTTGCGATCGATCTGCCAGATGCAACACGCCAATTGCTTGCAGCCCTTGATCCAGATATCCGGGGCGCGCGCTGGATCGACCCGGGTCAGATGCACCTGACGCTCGGTTTCTTCAATGACGTGCCCGATGATATTGATCTCGCGCTGCGCGAAAAACTCAGCGCAATTGAGTTTGGCGCATTCTTTCTGCCCATCAGTGGTGTCGGAACGTTTTCTGCAAAAGGCGCTCCGAAGATTATCTGGATTGGCGTAGGCAAGGCGCACCCGCATCTGTTTCAAATTCACAAGCGCGTGCAGGAAGCCGCGCTCGCCGCCGGCTTGGAGCCGGAGCTGCGCCCGTGGCATCCACACATTACCATCGCGCGCTGCCGCGATGTCGCGCCTCAATCCCTGCGCAAATTTCTGCAATCGAATGCCGAGTTTGATGCAGGAATGATCCGCGTCGAAGCATTCCATCTTTATTCCAGCAAACTGACTCCTGCCGCGCCGGTCCATACGCGCGAGCTGAGCGTGCATTGCCGCGATAAAAAATTGTAGGCCGTCTCTGTGAGACGGCGGCGTCTGGCACAGACGCCCTACAGGCCCTTGCTTGAGAGCGGCGCAGCTACGTGCTCGAGCGAGCGTCGTTCGGCTGGCACGCCGATCCATGCTTCGGTCGCCGCGCCAAAAATCATCAAAGCCGCAGCCACAAGATATCCGAAGAACAATGCCGTAGTCGATCCGGTCCCGATGATCCATCCGAACAGGATTGGTGCGCCGACGCCGCCTGCCAGCGTTCCAATCGCGTAAAAAATTGCAATTGCCACCGCGCGGATTTCCAAAGGAAAAATTTCGCTCACGGTGAGGTACGCTGAGCTCGCTGCCGCAGACGCGATGAAAAAAATAATCGTCCAGGCAAGAGTCTGTGTTTGTGCGGTAAGCACGCCTGCGTGAAAAAGCCAGGCGGTAAACCCCAGTAAAATACCTGCGAGCCCATAGGTAAGAGTAATCATTTGTTTGCGGCCGATGGTGTCGAAGAGATGTCCGAGAACCAATGGCCCGAGCACGTTTCCAAGAGCAAACGGCAGGAGATAGCCGCCTACGTTTTGCTCCGGCACGCCGTAAAAGCGCATCAGCACGAGTGCGTAAGTGAAAAAGATCGCGTTGTAAAAGAAAGCCTGAGTGGACATCAGCACAAAGCCGAGAAATGAACGGCGGCGATGTTCGTGCACGATCGCGTCCCAAATTTCGTGCCACGGCGTGTGCGTACGCGTGCGAATGCGTGTGGCCGTTTCGTTGTAGCCGGGATCCGCGATCCGGGCCGCACTTGCGCCAAAAATCTTTCGCTCCACCTCGGCAACGATTTCTTCCGCCTCAAGATTACGTCCATGGATCATCAACCAACGTGGGCTTTCCGGAATCCAGCGACGAAAGAAAATCACGATGAGGCCAAGCGTCGCGCCGATTCCAAATGCGCATCGCCAACCGAGCCACGTAGGTATGTAGCGTGGATCGAGCAGCACGAGCGTTGCGGCCGCGCCTATGGCCGCACCGATCCAGTATGAGCCGTTGATGATCAAATCCACCCGGCCGCGCACACGCGCCGGAATTAGTTCGTCAATCGCCGAATTGATCGCAGCGTATTCGCCGCCAATGCCCGCGCCCGTGATCGCGCGAAAGAATGCGTAGCTCCAGAAGTTCCAGGAGAAAGCCGACAGCGCTGTTCCGATGAGATAAACGGCAACGGTAATGAAGAAGAATTTCTTGCGACCAAATCGATCAGTCCCGTAGCCGAAAAGCAGCGCACCGAGCACCGCGCCCGCGAGGTAACAGGTCGCGCTCGCGCCGACCCCCGTATCGGTTAATCCAAGCGTCTCATGCCGGGTCAAAATTCCGCCTACCGCTCCAGCCAATGTGACTTCCAGGCCATCGAGAATCCAGGTCGCGCCGAGCGAGACAACTATGAGCCAGTGCCACGAGCTCCACGGCATCCGGTCCAGCCGCGCCGGCACATAGGACTCGATCGTTTCGGCGTTTGCCATTCTGGCAGTCTTTCGCGCAAAGAAACGCGCGATGCAAAGCAGGCCGAGGGCGGCCTGGCTCCATCGGTATGCATTCGCGTCGAACGTTGGAGACGGCTTGCCCTCAGGCCGTTCTTGGATCCATGAGAGTGCTTCTAATCCAGCAGTTCGACCTGATCGCCTTTGTGCAGCATGCCTTCTACCATGACCGCACCGTAAACACCGGCCATCCCTTCGTGAGCTTGCGCTACCTTCTTCAGTATCGCCGGCGCTTTTTCGCCCGTATCGGGATCGAGAGTGATCATCACACAGCGCGCATCGCGCTCCAGAACGGTGACGACAACCTTAGGCCCGATCCGCAGCGATTTACCCACAAACTCATTTTCGGCGAAGCCTTGAGCCGACGTTAAATCCACATAGACGTTTGCTCGGAAACGCCGTTTGTCGATCGGCGTACCTGTTTCTTCCCCCAATTGGCGCGCCGATTGCAAACTAAAGATCGACACGGGCCGGCAATCGGTCATGGCGCGCTCGGATCGCATCAACGTGAGCTGATGCTTCTGATCGATGTCGGCTCGCAACAAGTCGATCAGCGCTGGATCATCAATCGCGAGTGTTTGTCCGTCCGGCGTTTCAACATCAACCGTTAACTCTGAAGGGTCGGCCCACACCGGGTTCGCGCCCATGGTCTCCGCTTCCGTCAAGTTAATGGGCCGCGCCGCTTTGTCGGGATAACGGAAGTGCGGGCGATATTGCAGAAGTCCTTGTTGCTCGCGAGCTGTCAGATATGGAAATCCCTTTGGGCTCGCTGAACTTTCGAAGGCGAAGAGGCGATCGCCATAAACTCCGGAGAAACCTGCAAAAGCTTCATCCACTTCTTGGCCACGCATGCTCTTAACAGGGTAACGCCAAAGACTATCAATCTTTCCTACGATGCTCATGCCTTAGAAATCATCTCGTAAATAGTTTTGTCCGGTTGTTCGCGGGCCGAGGGCGGCCCGGCTCCATCGGCGCGCCGGCACGCCAACGTTGGAGACAGCCTGCCCTCAGGCTGCTTCGATCTATGACACGAATTCTAGGTTCCTTCTTGGACACTTGGCTGTTAATCCGATTACGATTTGCCAATCACGATGTCGCCATAGGTGCTGTTGACGATTGCCTTCAGTTCCTCTTGTTCTGCAGCGGGTACGCTGAACTTGTCGAGTGATTGTTGAAAATCATCCATGAACGCGTCCCATTCTTTAGGCGTGATATTGAGGTGTTCGTGAGACTCGCGCATCGGGCGTCCGGTATATTTCTGCGGACCGCCCGAGGCCCAGCCGACCATTTCGGTAACGAGATACTTAAAACCGGGTGGCGGGACCTTGTGGTGGGCTTCGTTCACCGCTGGGTTGGCGTTCAAGCGCGGATCAGTCATGACGCGGTCAATGAGATCGTCGACGACGCAGGCGATGCTGTAAATTCCCCCGAGGCGTTCGTAGAGGGACGGCTGCGTTGGTTGTGCTGACATACGCCGCTCCTGGATATGTTTAACAGTTCGCCGCCGGCTAAACAACTACTGATTTAGATCAGCACGGCGCATCAGCGCGTTCGCCGGCAAACCGGGATCGAGGACCTTTCGCGCGCTTTCCAGACCGGCGACCGGCAGCTTAGCAGCATCGAGCAATCCAATCTGAACCAGCACCGATGCCTGGTCCCAATAAATGTGCTCATGAGCCAGCTTGCCGTCTCTAAATCGAACGATCGCGACCAGTGGCACTTCCACACGCTTTCCTGTGGGGGCGATACCCGGCAACATCCAATCCATGCGGATCGTGTGAGTGAATTTGAAGACCATTTCGTCTACCAACTGGTCCTCGCCGATTGTTCGCGAGACAGGCGTCATTTCGGTATCCGGAGGCATCTGTGGAATGAAGCGTTTCGAATAAAACTCGCGCAGTTCATCGCGGCCGACACCGCCGGTCAGCACTGGAATGTGATTTACGTAAGCGTCTTCGACCATCGTCGCGAGTGTGTCTTCGGTGTTGCGCGTCGAGAACTCATACTGCACATGCTCTTCCCAGAGGTGGCGTAGAGTTTGTTGGGCGGGGCTAAGATTATTGGTTGCGTCCGTTTCTTCGGGTTTGGCCATGATTTCCTCCTGTTGGTTTTTTAATGGAACGCGGCGACAAACATCGAGCGTGCAACGCACTCAGGTGCGAAGCGACAATCTGAGCCAAGGCAGTTAATAGGTGCGTCACCGCGCGGGATTGTCGAGAGACTACGGAAAGCCAGTGCGAGCACGCCGTTCGGAATGGCGAGATAGAGACTGCCCTCAGTCGGGCAGGAACGTCACTTTACCCGTGGAGACATCGTAGATCGCTCCGACGAGGCCGACCGTACCGGCGTCGAGCTGAGCCTTTATCGTCGGGCTCTTCTCGCGAATCTCCTGCATCGCCTGAGACACGTTGGCCTGGGCGACTTTGTTGACGTACACGTCGTCTTTCGCGCTTCCGGGGCCGGATGCCGACACGGCGGGCCGGATCTTCGCCAGGAGCCCGGTGAGATTACCCAGCTTCGCGTCGTCGATGGAGCCCTTCACAGCCCCGCATGAGGTGTGCCCGAGGACGACGAGCAGCTTCGATCCGACGACCTTTGTTGCATACTCCATGCTGCCGAGCACGTCCTCGTTGACGATGTTGCCCGCGATGCGAATCCCAAAGACGTCGCCAATTCCCTGATCGAAGATGATCTCGATCGGAGCGCGAGAGTCCATGCAGGCGAGGATCACCGCAAACGGATACTGACCGCCCGCAGTCGCTGACACCTTGGCCAGCCAGTCGCGACTCCGCATGTTCTTCTCAACGAAGCGAGCGTTACCCTTCTTCAGCTTCTCCAAGGCCGAGGTCGGCGTCATCGCGGCCTGCGATTCCGCCGTCTGAACGGCCGGGGCCTTCTTGCCCGCGGTGTCGGCGGAAGTTTGGGCGAGGGCCGATACCGAGACGGCAAGAGCAAGGGACACAAGCCCGATCGCGAATGTCGTTTGTCGCATGAATCCTCCTTAAATCTTTGAATATATCACAACACGCGTCGCACGTGCCGTCAATTACCACCAGAAGGCTACGACTCGTGGCGTGGATTCCCTACCATTACACGTCGTAGTACATTGCGAACTCGTACGGATGAGGTCTCAAACGCAGCGCATCGTATTCTTTTTGTTTCATGTCGATCCAGTTAGCGATGAAGTCTTCGTTGAAGACGTCGCCGCGCAACAGGAAGGAATGATCGGCCTGGAGTGCTTCGATTGCACCGCGAAGTGAATCGGGCACGCTGGCGACCTGCGCGAGTTCTTCCGGCGGCAGTTCGTATAGATTTTTGTCGAGCGGATCGCCGGGATCCATGCGGTTTTGGATTCCGTCGAGACCGGCAAGAAGCATCGCCGAGAAAGCGAGATATGGATTTGCAGCGGCGTCCGGCGTGCGGAATTCGATGCGTTTTGCTTTCGGACTTGGGGAATACGTCGGAATTCTAATCGCGGCGGAACGGTTGCGCGCAGAATAGGCGAGATTCACCGGCGCTTCGAATCCGGGGACAAGCCGCTTATAGCTGTTGGTGGTTGGATTCGTCAGGCAGGTAAGCGCGGGCGCGTGTTTCAAAATTCCGCCGATGAAAAACAGGGCCAGTTCCGACAGCCCGGCGTAACCGTTTCCAGCAAAGAGCGGTTTGTCGTCTTTCCAAAGCGACATGTGAGTATGCATGCCGCTGCCGTTGTCAGCGAAGATAGGTTTGGGCATGAACGTGACCGTTTTGTTGTGGCGCTTGGCGACATTGCGCAGGATGTATTTGTAATATTGCATGTTGTCGCCCATGCGTTTTAACGGCGCGAAACGAATGTCGATCTCGGCCTGACCTGCCGTTGCGACTTCGTGATGCTGGCGTTCGATCGCCACCCCTGCTTTCTCCAGCTCCAAACACATTTCGTTGCGAATGTCTTGCAAACTATCCATCGGCGAAACGGGGAAATAGCCTTCCTTGGGGCGAATCTTGTAACCGAGATTTGGAAATTCTTCGCGCGCGCTGTTCCAATGTCCCTCGGCGCTATCGACCATGTATGACGATGCGTTCCCAGTATTTGCAAATCGCACATCGTCGAAAATAAAAAATTCCGCTTCTGGTCCGAAGAATGCCGTGTCAGCGATGCCGGTCGATTGCAAATACGCTTCCGCCTTTTCGGCCACGCCACGCGGGTCGCGGTCGTATGGCTCGCGGGTGATTGGGTCGACAATCGTGCAGATTAAACTCAGCGTGGGTTCGGCGTTGAAGACATCGATCCACGCCGTCGCCGCGTCCGGAATGACAAGCATGTCTGAGGCGTTGATCACGCGCCAGCCGCGAATGCTCGATCCGTCAAAGCCGAGCCCATTGGTGAAGATTTCCTCATTGTATTCGGTGAGCGTGGTCGTGAAATGCTGCCAGGTGCCGAGCAAATCCGTGAACTTGAAGTCGATCAACTTCACGTTGCTGTCTTTGATTATTTTGCTGACGTCGGATGGAGTTTTGTCTTTGGCCATAATTCAGAAGCTGTTAGGTGATGGTTGAGGGTTGAGAGAAATAAAAAATCTCATTTTCAAAATTCGGCGGTGCCACGTCTCGCAAATGATAGTTGCGTGCGAGGGCTGACAGTTCTCTCAACCATCAGCTCTCAACTATCAACTTCTGCATCACACTGCTTTTTCGCCGATCTCTTCCGTACGGATGCGTACCGCGTGTTCCACCGGAAGAACAAACACTTTTCCATCCCCGATCTTGCCCGTCTTGGCTGCAGCGACCACCACATTGACGGCCCTTTCCACCATGTCGTCCGCCATCACAACTTCCACTTTCACTTTCGGCAGGAAATCCACCGTGTACTCGCTCCCCCGGTAAATTTCAGTGTGTCCTTTTTGCCGGCCGAAACCTTTGACTTCAGTGACAGTCATCCCTTCGATCCCAAGCTCGGCCAGCGCCTCTTTGACCTCTTCGAGCTTGAACGGTTTGATGATGGCTTCCAGTTTTTTCATGTCGAAGTAAACTCAGCGTCGCGCGGTGCTTTGCAATACAAAGCTAACCACAGCACGCGCTCTCTTAGCAATGTCGCGATGCGAATGCAAGCACGGTTTTTTGACCTTGGTGATTCGTGATTCTTGAACCGTGAATCGGAACAACGATGTAACGATTTGACGATTTAACAATTCAACGGCCCTGTTCATCTTGCCGGCTCTGACCTCGCATTTATAGTGACCGTACATGCGCCGCGACTCTTTCGTTCATCTGCATCTGCACACCGAATATTCGCTGTTGGATGGCGCCATCCGGATGAAAGAGCTGATGAAAAAAGCGGCTGAATTCAAAATGCCAGCCGTTGCGATCACGGATCACGGCAATTTGTTTGGCGCGATTGAATTTTACCAGGAAGCACTGCGCGCCGGGGTGAAACCGATCATTGGTTGCGAAGCGTATATTGCTCCTGGATCGCACAAGGATCGACCGGCATCGCGGCGCGATGCGGCGTATCACTTCACTCTTTTGGCTGAAAACGAGACAGGCTATCGAAATCTCGTGAAACTCGTAACGACAGCGCATCTGGACGGATTTCATTACGCGCCGAGGATCGATAAAGAGCTTCTCGCAGCGCGGTCTGCCGGTTTGATTGGACTGAGCGGTTGTCTCGCGGGTGAAATCAACAGCGCGATTCAGGCAAACAATATCGAGAAGGCGAAACAGAGTGCCGCCGAATATCGAGACATTCTCGGGTCGGAAAACTTTTTTATTGAACTGCATGACCACGGAATGGAGGAGCAGCGCAAGTGCAACAGCGCATTGCCGCAGATCGCGCGAGACCTGGGCCTCGGGTTAGTTGCCGCAAACGATGTGCATTTCCTGCGCCGGAGCGATCACGAGGCGCACGACGTGATGCTTTGCATTGGCACCGGCAAAATGGTGCAGGACGAAACTCGCATGCGCTATGTGCCGGAGCTGTATTTCAAATCACCGGAGGAAATGCGCGGCGTGTTTCGCGATTTTCCGCAGGCGATTGAGAACACGCTTGCAATTGGCGAACGCTGCCATCTCGATCTTGAATTTGGTCGCTCCAAGTATCCGGAATATCCCGCTCCGGCTGGGAAAACGCGCGAAGGTTTTTTGCACGGTCTTTGTTATAAGGGACTCGAAGAGCGCTACGGCGAGCGTGCTAAGATCGACAATCAATTGCGCGAACGGCTCGCTTACGAACTGGGCGTGCTCGAGAAAACTGGATTCGTCAGTTACATCCTGATCGTCTGGGATTTTATTCACTTCGCCAAAGGGCGTGGAATTCCAGTCGGCCCTGGCCGCGGATCGGCCGCCGGCTCGCTCATCGCCTACGTGCTTGGGATTACGGACATCGATCCGTTGCAATTCGGATTGATCTTTGAGCGGTTTCTGAATCCGGACCGTGTTTCGCCGCCCGATATCGACGTCGATTTTTGTGAAGCGCGTCGCGGCGAGGTTCTCGAATACGTGCGCCAAAAATACGGCGAACGTCGGGTCGCGCAGATCATCACTTTTGGTAAACTGAAAGCAAAGAGTGTCGTGCGTGACGTCGGCCGCGTGATGGGACTTCCGTACGCGGCGGGGGATCGCATCGCGCGGATGATTCCGAACGAACTCAACATCACGCTGGATTCGGCGGCGGAGAAAAATTCGGAATTGAAGCGCGCGATCGCGACTGAGCCGCAAACGAAACAACTGTTCGAATACGCAAAGACGCTCGAGGGCCTCTCGCGCAACGCCGGTGTGCACGCGGCCGGTGTCGTCATCGCCGACCGCGATTTGTCCGATTACATCCCGCTCTGTCGCGATGTCAAAGGCAACGATGTGATCAGCCAGTATCCGATGGGACCGTTGAACGATCTCGGTCTGCTCAAGATGGATTTCCTCGGATTGAAAACACTGACCGTGATCGAAGACACGCTTGCTCTGATCCACAAGCATGAGCAGGAGTTTTCACTGAAAAATATTCCACTCGATGATTCCGCTGCGTTCGCCCTGTACAACCGAGGCGAAACCATCGGCCTATTTCAAATGGAGTCCGGCGGCATGACCGGCCTTTCGAAGCAATTCAATGTGAAGAAGCTGGACGACATCATCGCGTTGATTGCGCTGTACCGGCCGGGCCCAATGGAACTCATTCCTGAATATGTGAAAGCGAAAAAGGGAATCACACCGATCAAATATCTGCACCCATTACTGGAAGAAATCTGCGCCGACACCTACGGCGTGATGATCTACCAGGAACAGGTGATGGCGGCGGCGAGCAAACTCGGCGGCTATTCGCTCGCGCAAGCCGACCTTCTGCGGCGCGCGATGGGGAAGAAGGACAAGAAAACCATGGCGAAGGAGCGCAACAATTTCATCGAGGGTTGCGCGCGCACGAACAAGATCCCGGAGAAAAAAGCAAACGCCATTTTCGATTTACTCGAAAAATTCGCCGGTTACGGATTCAATAAGAGCCACAGCGCGGCCTATGGGGTGATCAGTTATCAAACGGCGTATCTCAAAGCGCACTACCCGGTGGAATTCATGGCGGGTTTGCTGAGCAACGAAATCAATAACACCGAAAAAATTTCCGTGTTCGTCGGCGAATGCAAACGAATGGGGATTTCCATTCTGCCACCGAACATCAACAAGAGCGGTCTCAAGTTCATGCCGGAAAGTACTGTAGCGGCGGTCTCTGACCGCCGAACCAAGGAAGACGACGCTCAGAGAGCGCCGCTACAGCAGAACGCCATCCGTTATGGCCTCGCCGCGATCAAACACGTCGGTGAAGCCGCGATGGAAGCGGTAATTCGAGAGCGCGAACAGCGAGGGGACTTCATTTCGCTCGAGGATTTCTGCACGCGCCTGGACTCACGCGTTGCCAATCGCAAGATGCTGGAAAGCCTCGTCAAGTCCGGCGCCTTTGATTTTGTTGGCCAAGACCGCGCCGAACTGTTTGGCTGCATTGACGACGCAGTGAGCGCATCTGTGGTGGCGCAGCGGGACCGGCTCGCTGGTCAGGTTTCATTGTTTGATGAGGCAACTGCTTCGACAACGTCGAGGAAGAGGCTGCCTACTCGGTGGAGCGAGCACGAAAAGCTTTCCTACGAGAAAGAACTTCTCGGTTTTTACGTGAGCGGACATCCCCTCGACGCGTACGTGGATCTGTTTGCAGCGAAAAATTACCGATCGATTGCCTCGTTAGGCGAGCTCGACGATCGGGCGACGTTCAAGATCGCCGGCGCGATTGTGGAAGTGGAAAAAAAGTTTACCAGAAGAGAGGGCAAACCGTTCGCGGTTGTCTGGATCGAAGACCTTACGAACATGCTCGAGGTGGTCGTTTGGAACGAGGTTTATCTGAAGGTCTCGGAAGCGCTCGCGGCGGGACGCGTTGTTGAGGTAAAAGGAACGCTGGATAAACGTGAGGAAGCTCTTCGCGCCACCGCTCTGGAAATAAGATTGCTTGCGCCAGTGAAAACCAATGGCTCGAAGGAAGAATCAACAGACGCAAGCCAGGAAGCTGCGGTGCTCCTTCAATTTTCTACCAGTATAACGGGCGATGAGCTGCGCGAAGTACGCAAGATTCTGGTCAGCTCTCCCGGCCGGCGGCCGGTTCAATTGTTGTTTGACCGTGCAAACGGCAACTCGTTGCGCCTGGATGCAGGGACGGATTTTCGAGTGAATCTTACCCCGGACCTGAAAGAAAAGCTTTCACGCTGGCTGGTGATGGCGAAACGGTAACAGCGTCGCTGGAATCGCCTCGCCTAGGCGGCTATCGCCGTTTCTCGCGTCTTTTCGGACGCGGCATTTCGGCGCCTATTTCCGAACGTGGGAGAGCACCGAGCAGTAGTGCTTTTTCCTCGGGGCTGTTACCCAGGCAGAGCGGAAATTCGCGGGCAGTGCCGTCTGGGTCGGAGATCGCCAACGACTGAATGCCGGTGCCTTCGTGCAGACTGACCGTCCAGCCGGGTTGAAAGAGGCCACCGCGAAACTCGAATTCCACCACGGCAGGCGCGAGGGTCAACACGGCTGGCGCAAATTTGATTTTGTTCACGCAATCGACCTGGTGTGACGTAAGATCAAAGATCGGTGTCGAGCCGCTTATTCTGACTGTCACTTCATTGATATTCTCAAAATCAATTTCGCCACGAAGTGAAAGATCCACGTCCTTGGTCGCGGCGTTAAAAAACTCCAGTGATGCGTGATTTCCTCCAAAAGCAATGCGGCCGCTGGCTTCGATAAAATTGAAAGGAGCCCAGCTGTCGCCCGACAGCCTTCCGTTCACAAGCTGCACGTCGCCAACGATGCGCGGACGTTGCAACGTTTCAGAAAGAGAAATGTTTCCGCTCAGAATGCCGTCTCGGAAAAGTTCGGGATGAAAGAGCTGAGGGGCCTTTGCTAGGAAGACTGACGGAAAATCGACGGTGATATTGAGCGGAGCCAACTGGAAAGCGTTCCAATCTGTTCCAATGGGCAAGGAAAAATTCGCTGTGAAACCAATCGGACTAGAATCTGGTACACGCATTGTAGCGCGCGCATCCCAGTTGCTAGAGTTGATGGTTGCGTCAACATCCAGCGGAATTGAGCTTACTTTTTTTCCGGCTGATCCACCAAAGTTTGGAAAATAATCGAGTACATTGTCGGCTCGGGCCTCGAGCGTTCCCGAGTAATCGTGCTCCCGCGACATGTCGATTTTGCCTTGCGCGGTGAGTGAATCGTTCTTGCGTTTCAATTCCAACTGTTCGACCTCCAACTCGGTCGCTTTCAGATTCAGCTTCGCGCTCAAACTGTCCACGGCGGTTTTAAAGAATGTGAGGGAAGCGCCCTCAAGTGCGAGGCGTCCGCCAAATTTGCGATCCCGGGTGTCCATTGCTCCCTCGATAGTAATTTTCCCTGCAAAATCGTCAGGGTTGGCTCCAAACAGACCGACGAAATCGCCAAGCTGATTGATCAATGCAGAAATGTTGCCGCGAAAATCGGGGCTCAGCCAGCCGGACGAGTTTGCTGGGAATGCCGCCTCGCCGCTTAACGTGAACTGGTTGCTCTTTTGTCGAATATAAAGTTGTTGAAGCTCAATCTTGCGGTTGTAAACCGCCGCGCCGACCATGATCGCTTCGGCTGTGCGATTGCGCCAGGTAAGCCCGGTCAATTCACCCCAGAGCGACGCAGTTACACGGTCCGGCTCAGCGAGGTTTCCACGAAAAGTGAAGTTGACGGCATGAAGCAAACCGTCAACGCGATCGGCGAACCCGAACGCGTCTGAGGTCTGTGCGAGAGAAATATCGCTAGCCCCGCCTGCAATCTTCCAGTTGGAATGCTGAGAACGCCATTCGTGCGAAATGTTCCCCCGGATTTTTCCACCGAAAGCGTCCATCTCGAACTGCAATCCGACACGTTGTTTGGCCAGGCGCGACAAGTCCGCTGTGGCGAACTGCAAGTCGAGACCGCGGCTCAAAGTAAGTCCGCCGAGCGTCAGACGATTGGTTTCCCAGTGAGTTGCGCCGTGCAATTGCGAAAAAGTTTGGTGAAACCACGGCGACGCAATCATGATCTCGGCAGCGCTAAATCGGCCGGCCTCGGTCTCGCTCCCGGACAGAATGCCGCGTCGCAACAGAATTAGTGTCGGGCCGTTCTCAACGCGCATCTCTGAGTTGGCAATGGTCAGATTTTCTGGCAGCAATCGCTGCAGCGTCGCCCAGCCGCGCCGGGTCATCGCTCGCAAATTTGGATTGCTGCGGTGTAGCTCCACACGCAATTCCCGAATCGAAAGATCGCGAATGATGCGGCCGCGCATGTGCAGCAGGACATGTTTGAAATTCAGGCCCACGCTCACGTCCGTGGCAGTCAGATCGAGGCGAAGCGCGCCTTCACGCGTGCTTTTCAGGTGAAGCTGCCGAATCACAACCGGACGGAGAAATGACGCATCGATCTTGTCGATGGTAGCGATGAAGCCCTCCTGTTTTGCTGCCCACCAGACCCACAAGCGAATGCCATTGGAAACGGCAAATGGCGCCAGTGCAATCGCCAAAAGCGCGAGAAGCAAGACGACCAAGCTGATGAGACGCAGGCGATTCTTAAGTGGCATTTTACGTCAGTGTCGGGTGACGGGGCGCGCAAATGACGAATGACGAGTCAATGACGAAGCTGGAATGACGAAAAAACGGGTGCGACCTTTGGCACTCTTCTGCTTTTCTCATTCGGATTTCCTTCGTCATTCGACATTCGTGCTTCGTCAATCATTCCCTTTGTTTGCAGTGGCGTCTTTAAAGATCAAACGCAGCGGCTGTGGTGTGTGCAGCCGTTCGTCCAGTTGTCGCTGCAATGTGCGCTCGGCTTCAGCGGGCAAGCCAGTTTCTGCTGGCTTTTTCCAGGCTAGCTGGGGAAGGATCGATAATTCGCTTTGAAGGTCCTCACCGGAAATTCGATTCCACAGTCCATTTTCGAACGCGAGGACGTCCACCTGCTCCTGTTCAACACCGAGAATTTGAGCGTGTGGGAGCTGAACAATGATTTCCTTTGGGCGAATATCGATTGAGAGGTTCTGCTGCAGATCGAAGCCGGCTTTGGCGATGAATGTGCCATGCAGTTTCACGCGCTTCGAGCTGCCTACCCAGGTATGGAGCAGTTCGTGTTCGACTTCGATGCGTCGTGACAAGACAACCAACTCGCTTACGGGCGTGGTTTGTTCCATGTACACGCGATTGTTGATGGTGATGCGCGGTTGCAAGTGCGCGATGTCGATGAAAGCAGCGCGCAAATCTTTGCCCAATCTCTCGAGTTCGGCGCTGCTTTGTCGCGCCGTGCGTGCCGGCCAAGTTTCCAGGCGCACGAATATGATCATGACCACAGCTGCGATCATCAGGGCCACGAACGTCAATGCAGTTGGCCAAGAGATGTGACCCGATCTTGCTGGTTTCGACATTGGACGTTGGATTTTGAGCGCTTTTTTTGCTCAGGCTTTAATCGAGCAAGAGCGAGACCACGAGCAAGGGCAAGAAGAAGAACCAGACTTTCGTGATCAAAAAATTACCGCCCCCCACACCCGATGGGCGTGAAGGGCGGCTGTTCCCCCCAGAACAATCGTGAAAACTTTGAGGCTACTAAACGAGCTTCCAGCTATTGGCAACAAATTTATGTGAAAAAATTTTCGTGGGCTTCCACGGGTATTACGGTGCGGCAAAACAAAAAATCAATGATCGAAGAAAATCATAAAAAAAGTCGGAACGGCGGGAGGCGTGACGACAGGGAAAAGCACAAGGGAGACGGGGTTGCACGAGCGCGCATCGCGGTTTCTAGTTTTATATGCGTAACTTGGATGACGAATCATCCTCGCGCAGCCTTGCTGGTTCGTTGCTGGTCGCTCATCCCAATATGCTCGATCCGAATTTCCGGCGCAGCGTGCTTTTCATTTCCGAACACGACCCGAATGAGGGCGCCTTGGGCGTGATCATCAATCGCCCGCTCGACAGACAAGTGGCCGATCTGGTGACCGACACACCACCGGCGGGCCTCGCGGACGTGCCTGTGTTCCTCGGCGGCCCAGTTGGAAAAAATCAACTAATGTTTGCAGCGTTCGAATGGAAAAAGGGCGACGGCGTTAAACTCAGTCACAACGTCGTTTTGGAACAACCGAGCGCCGCGCCTGGTGCGAAAAGCTTGGTTACAATTTGTGCGTTTGTGGGGTATGCGGGCTGGGGCGCGGGTCAGCTTGAAAGCGAGGTGAAGCAGAAGGCCTGGCTGCTTCAAAAAGCCAATCGTTCACTGCTTAAGCTTGATCGCCTCCCAAACCTCTGGTTCGACATCATGCGCAGCTTGGGACCGTGGTATAAAATGCTCGCCGCGGCGCCGGACGATCCGTCCTTGAATTAGTAAACAGTGACTGGTGAATTGTAAATTCAGCTAGTCACGTCACCCGATTTCGCTTTACCACCATTCACCGATCACGTATCACCATTCACTTTCTTTGATGATCATCGGTGTCCCGAAAGAAATTAAGGAACAGGAGCAACGCGTCGCCCTGCTGCCGTCGGCTGCGAATCAACTCACCCGGCGAGGTCATTCCGTACTGGTGGAAAAGAATGCGGGGATCGGCTCAGGTTATGCAGACGAAGAATACGCCAAAGCAGGCGCAGAAATCGTGAATCAAGCGAAAGAGGTTTTCGCGCGCGCCGACATGATTGTGAAAGTCAAGGAACCTCTCGAGGCGGAGTTTCGGCTTTTGCGAAAGGGTCAAATCCTTTTCACATATTTGCATCTGGCTGCGAGTAAATCTCTCACGGAGGCCTTGCTGAAATCGGGAGTCACCGCGATCGCCTATGAGACGATCCAGGTTGACCACCGCTTACCGCTGCTGGAACCAATGAGCGAGATCGCTGGTCGCATGTCGGTTGTGATGGGGGCGAATTTTCTGGCCAAATACAATGGCGGCAGTGGAGTGTTGCTGGGCGGTGTGCCGGGAGTTTTGCCTGGGCGCGTAGTTGTGGTGGGAGGCGGGACATCGGGCGTCAACGCAGCCCGTATGGCCGCCGGTCTGGGCGCCGACGTAACCATACTCGATGTGGATCTTGAACGTTTGCGCTACCTCGATCTCTCAATCATAAACGCAGACACGCTCTATTCGAGCGAGGCGAACTTGTACGAGCTGATGCCGGATTGCGATTTGCTCATCGGCGCTGTGCTTTTGCCCGGAGCAAAGGCCCCGAAGTTAATCACGCGCGCAATGTTGAAAAAGATGAAGCCGGGCAGCGTGCTTGTAGATATCTCCATCGATCAAGGCGGGTGCGCGGAGACATCGCGGCCAACGACACATCTCGATCCGGTTTACGTCGAGGAAGGTGTTACGCACTATTGCGTGGCAAACATGCCCGCAGCGTACGCGCGCACTGCTACGCAGGCCCTCACCAATGTGACCTATCGCTATGTGGAATTACTCGCCGACTTCGGCCTCGAGGGTGCATGCCAAAAACAGCCGGCGCTGATCGGTGGCATCAACACGCGCGATGGGCGGCTCACTTGTCGCGCGGTAGCAGAAGCGCACGGCCTGAAATACGAGCCTCCGTTCTAAGCCAATGTTCATGTCCAATTGAATCCCAGCGTGATAACAGCGATCGCTACAACGGCTCGCTTTTGACTTCATTATTCTTCTTTGTCGCGCGGTCGGCGAGCCGTGTCAGCCATTCCGGTGTTCGCCGGCGGAGCTGCGAGCCAGCTCGCGATTTGTTGCCTTCCTCGCCGCCAGCTCCGGGAAGGAATCGATTGACGAATTTCATTAGGTACCCAGTGAGATTTGGCAAAAGCGCATTCCCCAGAATAGCCCCCCGCGCAGCAAAGGTGAGCGTGAGCGATGGCTGACCGCGACGACACGCCGCGAGAATTTTTCTCGCTGCACGATTGGCGTTCATAGAGATCAGCGGCGCTCCCGCGGAAGCAGCGAACCAGGCAAACTCGTTATCATGCTGGCCTTTAAATTTTGCATTCACATGCGAGCCGGTGCGCATCATTCCTGGCGCGACCGTTGTCACATGAATGTTATCGCGCGACAGCTCGGTGCGAAGGGCGTCAGAGAAACCGGTGAGCGCAAATTTGCTGGCGCTGTACGGCGCAAGGTGCGGCACGGCCATCTTGCCGCCGATGGAAGAAATATTGACGATGCGTCCCCCACCCCAGATGCGCATCTCTGGAACAATCTGCGAAATCAGCTCGTATGGCGCCCAAAAATGCAATCGCATGGCGCGCTCGAAATCTTCTCGAGTCATGTTATCGAACGGACCGACTTCGATAATGCCGGCGTTGTTGATCAAGATGTCGATCTTGCCAAAGCGATCAATGACTTGCCGGACAGCGAATTGAATCTGTCCGGCATCGAGTAAATCGCATTCAATAGTCAGGACTTTGCCGCCGCGTGGTGCGAGATCGGCTTTTGCACGCGCTAGTTCCTCGCGATCGCGCGCGATAAGCGCAACATTGCCACCTCGGCCGCAAACATGTCGCGCCAGCACGAGTCCGAGGCCGCGCGATCCGCCGGTGATGAGGACAACTTTGTCGTGCAACGTGTAACGCGCAGTCCGAATGGCGCGAGCGGTTATCCAAGCGCCGAGTAAAAGAGCGGCTGTGGTGAGCACAACGCGAACATTCATTTCGAGAATTTACAATGCGGCTACTTTAGGGTTCGCGGCAAGCTGCTGCAGAGGATGGGCTGGCGCTATTAGTCGACGCGACGGCAAGCTCGCCGCAGCGAGTCCGTCCTATGGCGGACTGGAAGCTTGTCGGACGCACAGGCGAGGACGCCTAGCTTGCGCCGTGTTCTCGATTGAAGCGCGCGACTTCACGTGCTGTCTCGCGATCGACAACCCGCTTCTTCAAATCGGCCCGCTTGTCGTGCGCAACTTTGCCGTGCCCCACGCCGAGCTCGGCTTTTACCTTACCGTTCTTCCAATAGAGCTTGAGGACGACAAGCGCGCGGCCTTTCACTTGTGTCTCGCCGTAGAGCTTGTCGATCTCGTGTCGATGCAACAACAATTTGCGGACGCGTTTTGCGGGAGGGATTTCGTGACTGGCGCGTTCGTAGGGTTGAATGTCGGCGTTGTAAAGGAAAGCTTCGTCGTTTTCGATTCGCGCGAACGCATCGCTGATATTTGCCTTGCCCGTTCGGATCGATTTGACCTCGCTGCCTTTCAATTCGATGCCTGCTTCGTAGCGGTCGAAAATGCGATAGTCGCGAAGCGCTTTGCGATTGGTGATCGATTCGCTTGCCATAGTGCGCGCACGTCCAGCTCGCGTAACGCCAGCTGTCGCGCCGAGGATGTGCCAAGGACTAAGCGCCGTCCGAGGAACCCTCGAGCGACTCGTAATCCAGCTTGCCAGCAATGATTTCCTTGAGCGCAATGTCAGTGAGCGACATCCGCGGCGTCGTTTCCACTAGCGGTCGATGTCCCAAGCCAAGCTGACGCACCCGCTTGGAAACAACATTAATCAGAAGTTGCTGATTCGGGATCACCTGGGCTGCTTCATTAAGAAGTTGAGTCGTCATATGGCGCAAGGATCGAACGGGGTGGGCTGTTGCCGTCGGGAATTGAAGAATGACCGGCACACTGTTTGCAAGGACGGACGGGACAAGTTGCGGGGCGAGCATGGTAAAAATGAGTGTTGACTTTCCGAGTGAAGCGCCTCGTTGTCAACGATTTTTGTCCATAACACCACAAATTACTTTCGATCCTGACGAAATGGCGGACGCCATCAGCGGATCTTTTTTCGACGCAGCGTTCTGCGACAAGATTATTCGCGCTGCCACTGGCCGACCCAAGTGCCCCACCCGTAATATCCAAAAGGGAGGAGGCGACCCTCAGAGACAAATGCATCAACCTGCGTCCGAATGGGCGCGGCCTTCGCCGGCCCGAAGTAATCATCGATTACGAGCCAGCAACGGTCGGCCAATAGGTCGCCGTAGCACTCCAAGTCACGCCGCACGTTGTTGTCCGCATCAAAAATAAACAGCCCCACTTCGCCGCTGCCCATGCCCTGAAGAACCTCTGATATGGTTGATTCGTCGAAGGAGCGTCCATTAATCAAAGTGACATCGTCCGCTACACCGAAGCGCGCGAGGTTCTTCTTCAAGTCTTTTATGATGTTCCTGCTCGAGAGCCGGAAATGTTTGAGCCTTCCTCCGGCTTCGATGCTGACGATTTTTTTTCGCGTGCCAGACTCACGCGCGCCAAACGCTGCCGCAATTGTGGACCCGCCAAGGTACGGACCAATCTCGAGGATCTTTCCCGCTCCGAAACGCGCAAAGTGATAGATCAGGAGTAAAACGTCCAGGTGCAACATGGACGCAGCGCGCCCGACTTTTTCCAGTCGATGGCGTACCTCATCGCTGCGGTATTCCATCAGCTTACGCAACAGCTCGAGCACCTGATTGAGATGGGCTGCCGTGCCCACAGCGGAATTCGGCTCAGAAACCACGGCGGATTCTACTGACACGATATCATGACGCAACCCACAGGCTCGCAGCGACGCCTGCAATTAGTAATCAGGACGTCGGCGCTACTTCCTTGCTATCTTCGCAAAATACGCGAAGTAAGAGGCGCGCCGGCCTCGCACGCGAGGTAACCAATTCATTTCGGGCTGTGGCTCAGCTTGGTAGAGCGCCTGGTTCGGGACCAGGAGGCCGTGGGTTCAAATCCCACCAGCCCGATTGATACTCACCGGTAAGCTATGGTAGAGCGGTCGCCGCGGCGACAGGTCGTGAGTTCAAATCCCACCAGCCCGATGTGAATCACTGATGGTCGAAAAATGTTTTATTGTTACGTGTTGCGCAGCCAAAAAACCGGACGGCGCTACGTGGGTTTTTGCGAGAATTTGACTGAGCGTATTCGCCGCCATAACGCTGGCGATTCCAAGGCCACAAAGCATGGAGTGCTGTGGGTCCTCGTCCACAGCGAAACCTTCTCCACCCGGTCGGAAGCAGCACGACGCGAGCAATATTACAAGACTGGACGAGGCAGAGATCAACTCGATACGCTTGGGTAGAGCGGTCGCCGCGGCGACAGGCCGTGGGTTCAAATCCCACCAGCCCGATTTCATAATCGCAAATCCGAAGCTCCAATATCGAAATCCGAAACCAGCACGAACGAAGAACACAGATGTCCAAATATTGTTTGCAACGGAGCCTGCCAAGTTTCTTCTAAATTTTCGCCATTCGGATTTGTTTCGGGATTCGAATTTCGGATTCGAATTTTTCTTCGTTAACAATCGCGCAAACTTCAGGATTCAGAGCTACCGATGCTTGTGCCGAGCATCAGGCGTTTGGCACAAACGCCTCTACAACGATAGCCGCCCAAAACATTTTTCATTCGATGCATTTCACTGTTCCGATTGTCGGTGCGCTAATCGGCATCGTGGTTCTGTTTTTCGGGCGAAAACTCTTCTGGCTTTGCGTGGCTGCTGTGGGATTCCTGGCGGGAATAGAGCTGGCGCCGCATCTGGTTAATGAACCATCCCCTCTCCTACAGCTTACGGTGGCAATCGTGCTCGGATTGCTCGGGGCTTTGCTTGCTTTTCTGCTACAAAAAATTGCGATAGCGATCGTTGGATTTCTCGCAGGTGGCAAGCTAGCCGGGGCAATCGCGGCTGCATTCTTTGTTCACCATGCGCAGTACTCTACGATCGTTTTTGTGGTAGGCGGCATCCTCGGTGCCATTCTCATACTCGTTTTATTTGATTGGGCTCTCATTGTCGTCTCCTCGCTCATTGGCGCGCATTTAATTCAAAACGCGATTGTCCTTCCGGCATCAGGTTCGACTATCGTTTTTTTGGGCCTTGCAGTCATTGGAATCTTGGTTCAAGCCGCGTCGCTAAAGAGAGGTTAAACTCGAATCCGCGCTGAGTTTTTTGCCTGACAAATCTGAGTGCAGCCACAACAATGCGCGCATGAACTCACCAACAACCGGATTACGCATCGCAAGCGTCATCTTCGGGATTTTTGCCATTGGTCACCTGCTGCGATTGATCAACCACGCCCAAGTCACGGTCGGAACTCATACCATTCCGATGGGCGTAAGCTGGATTGCGCTTATCATTGCGGCCATTCTTTGTATTTGGATGTGGCGACTCTCGAATCTGCGGGGAATCGCGTAGTCACTTCCTGAGCCAATCGGGCGGGATATTTATAAAAGATCGATCCAAGTCCGCGACTGACGCGCAGCCAAGCAGCTTGAAAGTGCGAATGAGATCGGTGCGCAAGATCTCAATTGCGCGCGCAACACCCCCGCCGCCAGCTGCGCCGAGCCCGTAGGCGTACGCGCGTCCGACCATCACGGCTCGAGCCCCTAAGCATAACGCTTTGATAATATCGCTGCCACGACGAATGCCACCGTCGAGCAGGACCTCGATCCGATCGCCCACGGCTGCCACAACTTCAGGCAATATTTGCAAACTCGGCGCAACGCCGTCGAGCTGTCGACCGCCGTGATTGGACACGACCAGCGCGTCCGCTCCCTCGTCCATTGCGCGGCGGGCGTCCTCTTCTGTGTGAATGCCTTTTATCACGATAGGTCCAATCCATGCCTGGCGAATCCACTTGAGATCACCCCAGGTCACCACGGACTGCTCGAGAGCAGCGGTGACGTCGGCGTACAACATCGGCCCCCTGCCGGGCACAACGACATTCGGGAACTTCATCAGTCCGCCATCAGCGATAAATGCACTGAGCCAGCGCGGTTTCGTCAGCAGCTGACTCACAAACGGCAGCATCGATCCAAGTTTGCCGCTCAAGAGTTCTTTGACACCATTTCGAAAATCGCGTTCCCGCATACCGGCCACCGCCGTGTCGATTGTGACAACGAGCGCCGAAAAGCCAGCAGCTTTTGCGCGCTCAAGCGATGGCAACGCGCAATCACGTCCTCCCACCAGGTAGAGTTGATACCAGAGCGGTGCCTTCGATGCAGCGGCGACGTCTTCCAGACGGCAGCCTGAAAAAGTTGAAAGCACATAGGGAATTCCTGCCGCACCCGCGGCGCCCGCCGCAGCTTCTTCCCCGCGTGGATAGATAAGGCGGCTGCTGCCGACAGGCGCAAGAATCAGCGGCATGGGCAGAGGTGTGCCAAGCACAACCGTCCGCAGATCGCACGACGTTACTGCGACAGCACAACGCGGACGGAAGGTCACCTTCCGAAATGCGCGGCAGTTCGCGCGCAACGTCCATTCGTCCTCCGCGCCGCCGTCGATGTAGTCAAACACGACACGCGGAAGTCGGCGCTTCGCCGCGCGCCGTAAATCTTCGATGTTCAAAACGCCCGGCGGCTGAACCGATCGAGCGCTGTCATGTTGAGCGGAGCGAAACATCTCTGACTATTGTTTTGGCGAGCAGATTAAAAGAAATGATCTGAGATTCTTCGCTCCACTCAGAATGACAAGAGGAATGCGCCTCAATGGCGAAAATGGCGAATGCCGGTGAAAATCATCGCCATGTTACGCTCGTTCGCGGCGGCGACCACTTCTTCGTCACGAACTGAGCCGCCCGGTTGAATGGCGCATGTCGCACCAGCGTTCGCCGCGGCGATCAATGCATCTCGGAATGGGAAAAAGGCATCGCTCGCGACTGCGCTGCCCTTGAGCGAAAGCCCGGCTTCTTTTGCTTTCCAAATTGCAATGCGCGACGCGTCGATACGCGACATCTGCCCGGCACCCACGCCAAGTGTCCGGTCCGCCTTGGCGTAAACGATCGCATTTGATTTGACGTGTTTGACCACGCGCCACCCGAACAACATCGTGTTAAGTTCCGTTTTAGTCGGCTTTCGCTTCGTAACAGTCCGATACTCACCAGACCTTTCCCCCGCAACGTCCGAGTCCTGAACCAGCACACCGCCACAGACTGAGCGCACATCAATCGCCGGTCGTGCTTGTGTCACCAGCACCTTCAATCGAATCAGGCGCAGGTTTTTTTTCTTCTGTAGGATGGCGCGCGCCTCGCCCTCAAAATCCGGCGCGATGATAACTTCGCTGAAAATTTCGCTGATTACTTTTGCCAGCGGCTCGCTCAACGGACGGTTGCATACGATTACTCCGCCAAACGGCGCTTGTTTATCCGTGGCAAACGCCTTGTCCCACGCCTTGCGAAGATCGTTATCCGAGCCGACGCCGCAGGGATTAGTATGCTTAAGGATTGCGACGGTCGGCTCTTCGAATTCGGCAATCAAATTCGTCGCCGCGCTGATGTCGAGAATGTTGTTAAACGAGAGTTCCTTCCCATGAAGTTTTTCGAAGTATTTGTCGAAATCGCCGTATAGCGCGCCGGTCTGGTGCGGATTTTCTCCGTAACGCAATCGTATCGCCAACGGAAGCGTCAATGAAAACGAGGCGTCAGTTGTCTGCTCTTTGTTCAGGAAACTGCTGATCGCCCGATCATAGTCGGCCGTCCGGACAAACGCTTTGATCGCGAGCCGCTCGCGCAATTTTAACGTCGTCTCTCCCTTATTGTCGCGCATGTTTTCGAGCACCGGGTCGTAATCTGCGGGATCGACAACTACAGTGACTGACTCGTAGTTTTTCGCTGCGCTGCGAATCATCGATGGGCCGCCGATATCGATGTTTTCAATTGCTTCGGCCAGTGTGACGTCGGGCTTAGCAATAGTCGCTTCGAAAGGATAAAGGTTGACCGCCACCAGATCGATCGGCTCAAAGCCGCATTCACGCGCCTCAGCCTCGTGCTTCGGGTTGCCACGCTTGTAGAGAAGTCCACCGTGGACGCGCGGATGCAACGTCTTGACCCGACCATCGAGGACCTCGGGAAAAGCGGTGAATTTTGAAATCTCGCGCACTGGAATTTTTTGCTTCTTCAACAGATCCGCTGTTCCGCCGGTGGAAATGATGTCCACGCCCTGTCCTTCGAGGGCGCGCGCGAACGCAGCGACGCCGGTTTTGTCGGAAACTGAAATTAGGGCGCGGGTGATTTTCATCGAAGAGGTTAAAACGGTTACAGAGTTACAAGGTTAAAGAAAGAACCATTGTAACTCTTGGTAACGTCGTAACGCGATCGCGCTAGCGATCCAGAATCACGTTCTTCGCGGCCGGATATAGCACCGGGCAACAACCGATGGTTTCGCAAAAGGCTTTGCTGAAATGGCTCAGGCTCGAATATCCGACTTCCGTGGCCGCTTCAGTGACGTTGTAACGTCCCGTCCGCAACAGCTCCGCTGCGCGTTCCATGCGCAGGTTGCGCAAATATTGCGGAATAGTCAGGCCAACTTCGCGGGAAAAAATCCTGCTTAGATAAAACGGACTGCAGCCCACCTCCTGTCCAATCATTTCCAGGGTAGGCGGATTTGCCAGATCGCGCGCGAGAACTTCCTTAACACGTTCTACCCGCTCACGCGCCACGCGCTTTTGGCGCATACAGAAAAATTCGGGGTTCTTCGGCGCAAAGAGAAAATGCGCCATCAGCTCGAGCGCCTTGCTCTGGTACCAAAGAATCTGCGCCGCTTTGGCAACGGGCGGCTCGACGAGGCTTGCCACAACGTCACGTTGCTGGATTGACATCGGCCGGGTAGGCGCAACTACCGTTTCGTTTTTATCCTCAAAAACAATCCGACGAATCTCGGGCTCAAGACCGGCTTCGTCTTGTTTGAGCTGTTTGTGCAAATGTTCCCTGGAAAATTCCAGCGTTACGAACTGATGATGATCGCGCGCTTGGCGCGATGCCGGCAACGGCTCGTCCGCGACAGCGTAGTAACCGAAGTTGCCAGGCGCATAATCGCTGCGCGATGCGCCTTTGCCACCGACCGCGCCGCGACCATCAAAATTCAAACAAAGCTCCAGGCTATGTGGATGAAAAGTGCGTCCCCAGTTAAAGGAATGCTCGGTCCGAAAGTCGTGCCACTCGATCGCGATCCCGATTTTGTCCACATCGCCGTACAGCGGACGCCATCCATCTTTCACCTCACGCCAGGCCATTTGCTCGGCTGCGCAACCGGGGTTCATCTCGCTTAATTACGAATGTTGCCCAGCGGAATGCAAGGCTGGTTTCTTCTCCTCGAGCGCTTCCCGGTCCCACTTCCCTAGCTTTGAGGCGGCGTCATAGGTGCTCTGGGCAAAATCGAGCAGGACCGCGTCTGGGCTTTCGGCGGTGCGCACCGCGTCGTATGGCAAAATGAACTCGCGCAGCTTGGGCTCATAGAAGGCAGCGTCTGGCTGAATTTTCGTCTCTGCGAATCCGGGTGGTTCCGGATATGCGTAGGAGTAGAAGACGGGTGTCGGCATGGCGGCATTGCCAGGCCAGAAACCGAGGCTGCTCACCTCCTGCGAGTAAGCCTCGCGGGTAATCGCATCCGGCAAATGCGGGACTCCGCCGGGATGCGGCGGCGCGGGCCGGCCGGAGAAACGGGTCACTGCCAGATCAAAGCTGCCCCAGAAAAAATGTACCGGACTGCACTTGCCGCAGAAGCGTGAGCGGAATTGCTTAAACACACGGTCGCTTTGCACCAGAACTCGCCAGAACCGATTCGCGTATTCGCGGTCATAGGAACGATGCACTTCATCCTGATCGAACGGGATCGGATTCTCAATTTCGTTAGGCATGGTGTGGATGGTCACTGGTAAATCGAGATCCGTAAGACTCTTCATCACGAGGCGATAAAACTCCGCAACCGACTGCGGTCTCAGTTCGATTCTTTGTCGGGCGCCATCGCTTTTATCGATGAGCAGTTGGTGATCGATGAAATCAAATTGTATTTCAAAAGTGTCAGATCCGTGCGGGATCGGCGAAGTCGTTAGCCCACGAGAGGTCAAGTAAAGGGTGACGTGCCAGGACTGGTTCGTCCATGGACTCAGGGTCAGACGAATCTTGCCGACGATTTGCGTCCACATATGCAGAGTTATGGCGGTGTCTTTCCACTCTGCAAATGGCAGAGACGGCCATGAATTAGGCGCGCCGTTCACTTCGAGTTGCTACTCCCGGTTAATAAAATCCGAAAACGAGCGCCTCACTCGCTCAAACATGCCTCGTGCTTCGTCCTGTGTTCGATGAAACGCATGCTTGATACTTTTTTTCACGTTACTGATGACGCCTGTTCCCTGTTCTTGGTCGTAATCGTTCTCTACGTCCTCCATGGTCGCGCCGGCAAACATTCCTTCGGTTCTCTTCACGGTGCCGCGGGTCGCACCAATGTAAATCGTGCCGACCGGGCGCGACGATCTATTGAGTAGAGTAACAATCCATATCGGTTCGCCGCGCTCATCAGTGCGCAACGTGTAATCAGCCGTCGCAAAAGGGGTATGCGACGCTTCGGCTGTGTGGCTCGCAAGGGCGAAAGCGCCGCTGGAATCCAAGTTCAAACGCGAAACATTAATCGTTGCGCCTTCGGTAGAACCGGCTGTCGAGCGATCCGGTCTGTCGTCGGATTCAATCTTTCCCTCAGCAACCTGCAGTTCGCGCACGCCGCGCCCCTCTGGATCTTCCAAAACAATTTTCCATTTCCCCGGCTGTGGGTCGCCCTTCACACCAGTGATCGACACGATATGATTCAGAGCGCCACGCCCGAGTTGCGTGCCCACCGCACGCAGAGCTTCGTAAGCAGTCGCGTTCTCCTGCGCGCAAACAGGCGTAGCCAACAGCAAAAGCACAACAAGGGTTCGCCACATGCCTCAAAATTGAACAGCGGTTACGGCGAGTGTCCATTATGTTTTTAGGCGAACCTGCAGCGCGTGCGCGCTTGAATCCGCATGCGTTCGCTCTGCGCCTGGTCCCGAGAGCGTTCGGGGTTGAATGAGCATCGGAATCTGCTCACCTTTTTGCTGGTTGCGATGAATAGGAGGAAAGTCGAGTTCAGCAGTCATACCGCGAACCTTGCTTTGCTGCGTAACTGCGTGCGCGATTTTCTCAATGGCTACCCGTTCTCCGAAAAAGAGCGGCTGCTAATGGTGCTGGGCGTCGACGAAGCATGCACGAACGTTATCCGCTACGCTTACCGTTTGCGCGACGACCAACTGATCTCATTGCGAATGGAGGGACTGCGCAAATGCGTGCGCATGCGGTTGCGCGATTACGGCGAACAGGTCTTGCCGCATGAAATGAAAGGTCGTTCTCACCACATGATTAAGCCGGGCGGCCTTGGTTTGTATCTCATTCGCAATGCGTTTGACGAAGTCGATTACATACACAAACGCCGCGGCACGGAGCTGGTGTTAACGAAAAATTTAGAATGAAAATAGCCCAGCGCTTTAGTGCTGGGTTCACCGTTATGTCATACGAATTGTCATACGAATGAGTCCCAGCGGGACGACAGAAAGACGACTAGATCGATTATAGCGATTTGTTTTCTTCTTTCGTCCCTGCCGGGACTTTTGGATGATCCCGACTATTGACCCAGCGTTAAAACGCTGGGCTATTGTCGCACGCGCATGAAACCGCCCGAACCAGACCCTGCTTTTGAAATTTCGCTGCGACCGCCAGCCTTCAGCGAGTTCACCGGCCAGGTAAAAGTACGCGAGCGCCTGGAGCTGATGGTGGAAGCCGCGAAGCGACGTGGAGACGTGCTCGAACATATTCTGTTGAGCGGGCCGTCCGGCCTCGGGAAGACGACGCTGGCTTACATCATCGCCAACGCGATGAAAGTGAACATTAAAAACACAAGCGGCCCGGTAATTGAGAAAGCCGGCGAGCTGGCAGGTCTTTTAACAAGCTTGGAAAAAGGCGACGTGCTTTTCATCGATGAAATTCATCGGCTGCAACCGGCCATCGAAGAATATCTCTATCCGGCGATGGAGGATTATCGGCTCGACATCATCATCGACCAGGGACCACAGGCGCGCAGTCTGCGCCTGAATTTGCCGAAGTTCACATTGATTGGCGCGACCACGCGCGCCGGAATGGTAAGCGCGCCGCTTCGTTCTCGGTTCGGTATGACCGCGCGGCTCGATTACTACAATGCCGAGGAAATGCAGAAAATCATCATGCGCAGCGCGCGTTTACTTGGCGTCGACATTGATGCCGCGGGTGCGGCCCAGATCGCGGCGCGATCCCGCGGCACGCCGCGCACCGCAAACAATCTTTTGCGCTGGGTCCGCGATTATGTGCAGGTGAAGGCTGAAGGAAAAATCACCGCGGAACTGGCAGATCGTGCGCTTGCGATGCTGGAGATCGATCGCGACGGGTTCGACCAATGGGACAAACGCATCATCGAAACATTGATTCACAAGTTCGGTGGCGGCCCCGTTGGCTTGAATTCGCTTGCGGTGGCAATCGGCGAAGAAGCCGGCACGATCGAAGAAGTGAACGAGCCGTATTTGATCATGGAAGGTTACATCAAACGCACGCCACAAGGCCGGGTAGCCACTGCGAATGCCTATCGTAAGCTCGGCTTAAAACCGCCTGCCGGCGCGCAAGCGGAGTTGTTCCGCGAATCGTGATTTGTAATCGGTTATACCATTCAATCGCGCGTCACGAGCAGGAAGAAGTTGGAATTCACCAGAAACTCAAAATCGGTTTTAATTTCCGTGAATTCAAAAGCCTGCAGCGCCGGATCGGATTGCAGCATTGGGATGTATTCGCTTGGTTGTGCTTCGAATGTCACTGTCGGGTAAACGCGTGCTTCGCCTCGCGTTACACGCATGATTTCAAGGATTGATTCGCGGTGGAACTCGTAGTCCAACCGGTCCTGGTATGCGAAAAGAAAATAAGATACCAAAGTCACATCAAACTCACCATCCGCGAACGATAGTCTTGGCAGCTCTCCCGCTACATAACGCTCCGGATGAGCCTTGTAATCCGAGAGAAACTTGGTGGACGCGCCTTTGCGCAATTCGCGCATGTATGCAGGATTTTTGTAATAGCCCCAGCGATAGGTCGGCACAGATCCAATGGCCCGATAGACCGATTCAAGGTCCGGCTCGGAACGCTCCATGATTTTTTCAGGCGGTAGCGAATACGTTTCATGTGATCAATTGGAGATGATTCGATAAAACAATTTTTCCGTCGCGAGTCGACTTGTGCGATTCGTGGAAGCTTTCTTATTTGTCATTCCGAGCGGAGTCGAGGAATCTCTAGCTGTTAATAGCGTCTTTGGATTCAACTCGACATGCAACTGACTGCCGATTTCTTCCAGCAAACGTCGAAGATTTTCACTGTCTCTGAGCTGACGCGAAGTATTCGCAGCACGCTTGAGACGAAATTCGGCGCGGTTTGGGTCCAAGGTGAAATTTCAAATTACAAACTGCATCCGAGCGGCCACCAATATTTCACGCTCAAAGATCAGTGCGCTCAGGTCGCGTGCGTGATTTGGCGCGACACGATTGCGCCGCCGCGACAACCTCTCGTCGATGGAAACCAGGTGCAGGTTTATGGCACCGTCACGGTTTTTGAAGCGCGCGGGCAATACCAGCTCAACGTCCAGATTCTTCAGCCGCGCGGTGTCGGTTTGCTCCAGGCAAAATTTGAAGCGCTCAAGCGTAAGCTTGAGGCCGAAGGACTTTTTGCGCCGGAACGCAAGCGACCATTACCAAAATTTCCGCGGCGAATCGGACTCGTTACCTCGGCCAGCGGCGCAGCGATCCGCGATATATTGAATGTGCTGCATCGGCGCGCGCCCTGGCTGCAGATTTTGATTAACCCGGTGCGCGTTCAGGGAACAGGCGCGGCGCAGGAGATCGCAGTCGCTAT
>WNFT01000082.1_pt1 | contig 58822 bp, 43 predicted proteins | sample 5400191 | NCBI WGS metagenome assembly WNFT01 (sample SAMN13153359, study PRJNA577476) | soil metagenome | isolation source: 80 cm saprolite under Madrone tree | place: USA:California | collected 2016-06-14 | reverse complement strand
CGCGATCTCTGGGCCTGGTTGGATCAGCCCTATACGGCGCCACCGCCCATCGACGCGCCCCAGCAGGAGGCGCTCGCCTTTGGCTAATTCAGACAGCAGAAGCGGGAGGCCTGATCTCCCGCTACGCCCAAACCCATCAAAAATCGCAGGAAATGGCCCTGTCGGCGGGTCGACTCCGCGCTATCTTGGACAGCAGTGACAAATAATATAAATACCGCTCCACAAGAAAAGGGATCGCGGGGAGCTGGTGGCTACCGCGACAGGAGGAGTTGTCTCCGTCGATGGGATTGGTTTTGGGGAGCAGGACTGAAAACTCTGGTGTCGGCGGATCGATCCCCGGCTTCAGAAGGTCTCTGCACGGCCCCGCCCTGACGGTCACGGCCCCACCTCTGCCTGATCGCCCTCTGGTCTGAAGACCCGGAGCAGAAGGCCCTCGCCGCCTCGCGCGTGGCCAGGAGAATTCCTGGGCGCTTCTTGCGGGATTCCCCTTGGGGGGATTCACCGAAGTGACTCCCGGACCGGACGTGACGATACTGGTAGTCGGAAATCGTTTGGATTGCGAGTGGATTGCGAGGCGACACGAATGAGCAGTCTGCTCAAGAGCGCGAAACGGTGGCATGGACAGCTGCCGGCGACCCTGTTGCAGCTCACGTCGAATACGCGGGCGCGCGTCCCAGACGTCTGTCCGAGCCTCCAGTGCAGCTCTACCGGGCGAGGGCCTCGGTGGCAACGCGTTCGATGACTCCTGACGGCGGCCGCTGCCGGTCCGGTCGGGGAGGGCTTGCGACGTCCCGCCGACGCCCTGCGGGCGCCGTCCTCATTGGTGTCACACCTCCCAGCGAGGCGCCCAGGAGCGCGCCCGATCCAGCTGCTGTCGGGTTCGTCACCGAGATCCGCCCGCGCGAGAGCTTCACGCCTCACGCCTCTGGGAGTGCTCACCGTGAATGACAACCGCTCCGGCCACGTGTGGCCCGAGGCTCTCGGCCGGCTCAGTGATTCTAGTCATGCCCCAGAGAGCGCGCAGAGGACGCCGAACGAGCGCTTGGTGAGCTTCTTCGCCCCCTCCTCGTTCGAGGCCGAGCAGTACCGCGGGCTCCGTCACATCGTGGAAGAGTCGGGCAGGCACGTGGTGGCGATCACGAGCCCGACCCCGGGCGACGGTAAGACAACGACAGCGATCAACCTGGCCGGCGCCCTGGCCCAGGCGTCGGGGACGCGCGTTCTCCTCGTCGAGGCCGACTTGCGCCAGCCCCGGGTCGGGGACCAGCTCGGCCTGGAGGGCTCGGACACGCGGGGGCTCGCCGACGCGCTCGCGGACGACCGTCTCACCCTGCCGGATGTCGTGCGGCACCTTCCCCGCTTTAACCTCTCGGTGCTCCTATCCGGCCGGAGTCCCGCGAGCCCCTACGAGGGGCTCCACTCGTCGCGGCTCGACGAGCTGCTCGAAGAGGCCCGGTCGCACTACGCCCACATCGTGGTCGACACACCGCCGGTCGTCCCCGTGCCCGACTGCCGGCTCATCGCGCGGATCGTCGACGGGTTCCTCATCCTCGTTGGGGCCCACCGGACTCGGCGGGAGCTCCTCCAGGAGGCGCTCGTCGCCCTCGATCCGACCAAGATCCTGGGGCTGGTGTTCAACGGCGACGACCGTTCCCGGCGCGGGTACTACGGCTACTACACGTCGCCGGCGGAGGGCGGCCGGTTGTCGAACGCACGCCAGTAACCCAGAACCAAATCCCGCGAGGTCGACCTCGTCTGCTCGGCGGATGGAGTCTTTGAGGGCCGGGCGGCCCGTTCGACGCGGGTGCGAGGACGCCGACCTGCTGGCGGCGCCGGTGAGCGGCCAGCGCCGGTGAGCGGCCGGGGCTAGGATAACGCCACCGATACGGCTGGAAACAGCACGCCTGCCCGCGCCGCAGGTCCGCCCTCGATGGGGCGGGCGACGGCGACTCGGCGCCTGCCGCCGCCGCAAGGTCCGCCGACGGGGACAACTCGGCTCACCCGGCCAGGGCCTCGACCGGGCAAGGTGGGGGCCTTCAGCCCATCTTGGCCGGCGACTGACCGTGTCCGTTCTGCGGCTCCCCCGAGACCCCCTGCCGGCTCCGTCTCCAGATGGCGAGGCCGAGCCCGGTCGCGACGACGATGACGGCGAGCAGACCGAGCCATCGCTCGACCTGGTGCACGTTCGTCATCACTTCCTGCAGTTGGTCCGCGAAGAAGTAGGCTAGTCCGAAGCTGACGGGGACGCCGAGCGTCGCCGCCGCGCCGTCGGCGGCGAGGAATTTCCAGAACGGGACGTGCGCGATGCCCGCGGTCAGGAAGGCCGCGGCCCGAAGCCCCATGACGTGGCGCACCGTGACCACGGTCTTCACCGCATGGCGCCGATACGCCGTCTTCAATCGCGCCTCCCGCTCGGGGTTCAGGACCATGCGGACGACCCGCCAGTTCAGCAGCTGCTCGCCCCAGTGTCGACCGCTCCAGTACAGGACAACATCTCCGCACAGCACACCAAGAATGCAGACGGGGAGCGCGATCCACCATCGCGCCAGCTCCTCCTGCGCCATGACGCCGGCCGCGACGATCGGCACTTCCTCCGGGATCGGCACTCCGAGGGCCGCGATGAAGAGGACGGAGAATATCCCCAGGTAGGTGAAGTTCTCGACGATCCACTGGACCAGCTCAAGGGCCATGTTCACGACCCCTGGCGGGCCGGACAGCGTCAGCCATCGGCGCGAGTGTCAACGTGACGCGGATTTCCCGACAGCGGTGCCCGCCGGACGAGTTGGTTCCGAGCGATCGCAGGTCCCCTAAGTTCCGATCAGTCATAACAAACGGCCAGGCGAGGCCGCTTGGCACCTCCCTCGCATATCGGTTGACTCGGGCGCACGTCCCTCACGAGGTGCACGAAGCGTGAAACAGTCTGTCAGGCGGCTGCGACATCCTCCCCGCTCGTTTTCTCTTCGCGACAACCCTCGTCGCGCCCTGGAGCATCGTCTGCGTATCGCACCTATGGACCGGCGACCATGCCGGTCTTTGCTCGATGCGCCATGGCTGACCCCGGTCATATACATGGGAATTCTTCTTGCCCTCTTCTTTGCGCCCTCGTACGTTGCCGACTTTTTTAGCGCGTCGAACCAGGGGCCGCACCTGAGCACCGCCCCACCACTCGGGCGCGACGCTCTCCCAGTCACTGTCTATATTAGGGCAGCGGCCACGCGGTACGGCGTTCCGGAGAAGCTCGTCACGGCCGTCATCGCCGTCGAATCGGAATTCAACCCACGCGCCGTTTCACGCCGGGGCGCCACGGGGCTCATGCAGCTGATGCCAGCGACCGCCGCCACGTTCGGCGTCCGCGATCGTCTCGATGCCCCCCAAAACATCGACGGGGGCGTCCACCACCTCCGCGCGCTGATGGACCGCTACGCCAACAATCTGCCCTTGGTCCTGGCCGCCTATAACGCCGGGGAACGGCCCGTCGCGGTCTACGGTGGCATCCCGCCGTACCCGGAAACGCGCCAGTTTGTCGTCCGCGTGCTCCATCGCCTTGGCGACCGGCGCGCCGTCGAAAAGGTGCTGGCACAATCCGCCCCGCGGGTCCGACGCGGGCAGGGTCGCAGGGCGCCTGTTCTTATTACATCATCGTCTCATGAGACTGGGGCTCTCCCGGCAGACACTCGCGACGCTCCCGATCGACCGATACGACCAAATGTGAGGGCGACGTCCCAGCACGTTACCGGCCCGCAAACAGGCAACGCGACGGGAAGACTGACTGGGGAGTCGAAGGCGCTTCTCCCCGCTCCACCGCCGCCGGGCGCCTCCTCCAAGGCTGGCGGGCCGGAGGGCAGGATCGTCATCCAGGCGCCCTGACAGGGGATAGTCTGGGGCACAAGGCCGGCGACTCCGGCCAAGGGATGGCCCTGGCCACTGGCTGATCGGAGCCCCTGAAGATCGTGTCGCCGCTTCACCCTGCCCCTGCCCGTCGGCGTGATGCCTTTGCCTCCGCCCACGCGGGCTCGAGCAGCAGGTAGCTGGGAACGCAGTTCTCGCTGTCGACGACGAGCCGGTCCGCGAATCGAAGCCCGAGAATATCGGTTGGGCCCGGCGCGAGGGTCGGCCCGGAGTTCTCTAGCTTCGTCTGGAACCCTGTTTACGGGTCAGTGTAGTGCGGTCGTGGGTGCCGGGTGCTATGACCTCTGGGATGATGCTTTGAACCAGCGATTGCAAGGAGGTCCGGTTTGGAGGGAACTCCTTCCCGCGTGCTTCAGTCTCGTCGGATTTCTCGACAGAAGCTTCCCCGAAACGATTGAAAAGCGTGGCGAGAATGCGACGCTGACCAAACGGTTCGAATGTGTGCCGCGAAAGGGCCTGTCCGGGGAATCGTCGGTACGTAGCTAGCGAAGCGTCCGGCGGCACTCTGCCCCGCAACAGCCCTCGCTCTGGCAGCTGGGCGATCGGCCCTGGTACAGGTGCACGAGCCGCCACCGTGTCCGTGTGAAACGTCCAATCCACAGCACCGCACGACGACCCGCTCCACCGCGGTACCTCCTTCAGTTTGCGGCCGTCGCCCGGAAGGGTGTCTCTTTCTCACGAGTCTGCTCGGCGGGCTCGAAGGCAACATTGCGAGGTGCCGAAGATCTCCTGAGTCCCACTCATGCGGGACTGAGGGGTCCGAAGTCAGGGCGACTTGACCGGTCTGGATCATTCCGAGTTTGCACCTCATGCACGAGTGAATCGCTGCGGTCATGCTCACTTATGAGTCACTACGGATCCGTGTTGCTCTGTGCTGGTCGCGCCTGGTCGTCGTGAATCGGCGCAGGGAGCCTCCAAGCTGGGTCACGGCGTCCCGCGAAGACGGACGACCGTCTGGGCCAACGGGCGCTCAGGACGACCAGCACGCAGACGACGCCGATCTCCTGCCGCCGCCCTAAATCATTGACAGGGCGAAAGAAGCCTGCTATGTGTTCAAATGTGAAGTTCCGTCTCTCGCCCACGAGCACCCTTCTCGTACGCGGCATCCTCGTGAGCGTCCTGCTGACGCTCCCGGTATTGGCGTATGTGAGCCCCCCCGATCCTACGTGGATCGCGGGCCTCTGGGATGATGCGGACTACGACGATGTCGTCATCCTCATCACGTCGACGTCAGGCATCGCCGACGCCAATCCATTTGTCGAAGTCAAACCCTTACTGTTCCTGGTCGCTTCGCTCCCACCTGTTGATCTTCAACCGGTCCCCGCTCCGGCGTCATCGCTCCGTCACTCTCGCGCTCCACCAGCCGCCTAGGTTTCTTCCTCAACTGAACGTGCGGGGAGCCGGATCGAGCGGTTCCGGCACGGTGCCCCCGCCTAGCCCCGCGGTGTGCGTGTCAGCCGGAGGGCCGTAGGCGCAGTTGCCTCTCGGCTAGACTCGGACGCCCGCGTTCCGAGTACGCGTTGGCCCGTCCCCCGCGCGTCGGCGGCGCCGGGGCATCCTTATGGAAGAGGAACGGCTCGTACGGAGTTCGCTGGAGGCGATCAAGGAGCGATAGGCGCGTGGGTTCGCATGGTGGAATGCCGCGGCTCGGAGGGTTTAGGCCGACCCTGGTCGGCCCACAGGCGCGGCAGGACTAGCAAGGGCGGGATTCCGACCCGACGCGGGAGGCAAGCGGTGCTGGGGCTTAAATCGTGCCGCGTGACCCACGGGCGGCTGCCGGCGCGGCCATCCCTGCGGGCAGCCTGGCGACGCACCCATCGTGCGATGACGGGCCTCTCTCCGGGCAGGGTGACGATATGAAGGCGCTAAACAGGAGCGGCAAATCATGAGCGTAAACAGGAAGAGAGCCGTAGTGGGGGCAGCAACAGGGGCCGCGGGACTCATGATCGCCTTGGCGGCGTACTTCGTAGGGTTTCCTGGCGGACCGTCGAGAGAAGGCCCGGGCCGATCCGCGGCCACGGCCGCCGATGCCAATCGGTCGCCGTACGGGACATCACAGCGTACCTCGCCCGATCCCTTGACGGCCCAGAGCGTAGAGTTATCCGCTTCGGAGTTCGAGCAGTTCAAGGTCGAACCAGCCGTCGAGCGTGACTTCACGATCCAGCGCGGGGCGGTCGGCAACATCGCCTTCAACGAAGAGATGTCAGTACCGGTCTTTCCCCCCGTTCAGGGAAAGATCATTACGCTCTTCGCCAGAGCCGGCGACGACGTGAAGAGGGGAATGCCACTCTACACGATTGACAGCCCCGACCTGGTTCAGGCTGGGTCGAGCCTCATCGCCGCCGCAGGAGTCCTCAGGCTGACCACGCGCGTGCTACAGCGCGCCAGGCAGCTGTACGAGGTGCAGGGGATCGCCCAGAAGGACTTGGATCAGGCCGTCTCCGAGCAGCAAGCCGCCGAGGGGGCCTTCAAGGCGACCCGCGATGCCGTCCGTATTTTCGGCAAGACCGACGCGGACATGGATCGCATAATCGCCGAGCGGAAGATCGACCCGGTGCTAGTTGTTCGAAGCCCCCTCACGGGACGGGTGACAGCGCGAAATGCTGCCCCCGGCCTCCTCGCGCAGCCGGGCACCCAGCCGGCGCCGTACACACTGTCCGACGTCTCGATCATGTGGATGCTGGCGAACGTCGCCGAGACCGACTTTCCGCTCCTCCGCCTGGGAGAGGCGCTCGATGTCACGGTGAAGGCGTATCCGGGCCGGCTGTTTCGCGGAAAGATCGTCAATATCGGGGCGTCGGTCGATCCGAATACCCGTCGGGTCTCGGTGCGCTCGGAAGTCCGTGACCCCAAGCATGAACTGCGGTCCGGGATGTTCGCGACCTTCGTGATCCGTACGGGCATGACCGTCCGTTCGCCGGCCGTTCCACTCAACGGCGTGATCCGCGAAGGCGACGGGACGATGGCGGTATGGGTCACGACCGACCGCAAGCGTTTGGTGAAGCGGACGGTCAAGGTAGGCCTCGAGCAGGACGGGGTCGACCAGATTCTTGAGGGACTGCAGCCCGGGGAACTGGTCGCCACCGAAGGGGCACTGTTCTTGAGCAACGCCCTGACGGCGGCCTCCCGCTGAGCCTCCTGGTGTTGACCAGGACCAGGAGTACTCCGAGCGGAACCCTGTGCTGAAGGCCCTGCTGACGTTCGCGCTGTCCCGTCGTCCGATCATCCTCCTCGGCTTGTTGGTGCTCATCGGCGGCGGCCTCTTGGCGTTCTCCAGGCTCAACATCGAGGCCTACCCGAACCCGGCGCCAGTCATCCTCGAAATCACCGCCCAGGCTCCGGGCTTGTCCGCCGAGGAGATGGAGCGCTATTACACGATTCCCATGGAGATCGGCCTCGCCGTCACCCCCGGTGTCGACGTCATTCGCTCGACCTCGTTCTACGGACTATCCTTCGTCCGGGTCAGGTTCAACTATGGCGTCGATTACTACTTCGCGAAAACGCAGGCGGCCATTGGCCTGCAGCAGAGCGTCAGTTTGCCGAGCGGGGCGTCGGCGAATATCCAGGGCTCGAGCCTCGTCGGCGAGATCTACCGCTACCAGCTGGTCGGGCCCCCGGGCTTTAGTCTGACCAGCCTGCGCACGCTGCAGGACTGGGTCATGCAACGTCGGTTGCTGACGGTTCCAGGCGTGGTCCAGGTGGTCGCTTGGGGCGGCACGACCAAGACCTACGATGTTGAGGTCGATCTCCACAAGCTCGATGCCTACAACGTGACCCTGCCGCAAGTGCTGACCGCCATCGGCAACGCCAATGTCAATGTCGGTGGTCGGACGATCAATGTCGGCCAGCAGTCGGTCGACGTCCGCGGCGTCGGCCTGATCGGAACGGTGGCGGATATCGAGAACGTCGTCCTCAGCTCCCAAGCGGGCGGGGTCCCGGTCCTGGTGAAGGACGTGGCCAAAGCGTCCGTCGGCTATTTGCCCAGGCTCGGCAGGGCGGGCCGGGACAATGACAACGACGTGGTCACGGGGATCGTGATCATGAACCGGACGCTCCGCACCAATGAGGTCGTCGCCCGCGTCAACGCCGAAATGGAGAAAATCAACAGCGACGGCACCTTGCCCCCCGGGGTCCGCGTGGTCCCCTTTTATGACCGGGGCTCGCTCGTTTCGGTCACCACGCACACGGTCTTGCACAACCTCGTCTTCGGCTGCCTGCTGGTGTTCTTCATCCAGTGGATCTTCCTGGGAAACTTGCGCAGCGCGATCATCGTCGGCGCCAATATCCCCTTCGCGCTGCTCTTCAGCGTCACCATCTTGTACCTGATGGGGGAGTCGGCGAACCTGTTGTCGGTCGGTGCCGTCGACTTCGGCATCATCGTCGACTCGTGCGTCATCCTCGTCGAGAACGTCTTCCGCAACCTCCAGACGCATGAGGAGGAGCGGCGCGAGTTCCTGAGGGGCTACGCGCCACCGAGGCCTGGGTGGTCCGCGCGGATGCAGATGATCTTCGCCAGCGCCCTCCAGGTGGAGAAGGCGGTGCTCTTCTCGACCGCGATTACGCTCGCGGCGTTCGTCCCCTTGTTCACCATGCAGGGTGTCGAAGGACAGATCTTTAGCCCGATGGCGCGGACGTATGCGTACGCGTTGGCGGGCGCGTTGATCGGGACCTTCACCGTCACGCCGGTACTGACGTCGTTAGTGCTCCCGGAGCACCCTCGTGACGTCGAAACGATCGTCGTGCGGGCGCTGCGCGCGGTCTACCATCCGGTCCTGCACTGGGCGTTGTCGCACCGGGTGATCGTGGTCGCGATCGGGGTCGGGTTCCTGGCCGCGGCGGGCGTGCTGGCTCCACGGCTCGGCGGCGAGTTCCTGCCGACTCTCGAGGAAGGCAATCTGTGGATTCGTGCCACGATGCCGCCGACGATCTCGCTGGAAGCCGGCATGCCGGTGGTCGACCGCATCCGCCAGATCCTGCGCAGCCGCCCCGAAGTCATCACGGTCGTCTCGCAGCATGGCCGGCCTGACGACGGCAGCGACGCTGCGGGGTTCAACAACGCCGAGTTCTTCGCGCCGTTGAAGCCGATGGAGCAGTGGACCCCGGGCGTGACAAAGGAGGGGCTGATCGCCGAGCTGCAGAAGCGGTTCTCTGACGAGTTCACGGGTATAACGTTCAACTTCTCGCAATACATCCAGGACAATATTGAAGAGGGTCTGTCGGGCGTCAAGGGCGCCAACTCGGTCAAGATCATCGGCCGCGACCTGGCGACGCTGGAACGGATCGCCACTCAGGTCTTGGGGATCATGGACCGGGTCCGGGGAGTCACCGATCTCGGCATCTTCCGGGTCCTGGGTCAGCCGAACCTGAATATCACGGTGGACCGCGCGACGGCCGCTCGCTATGGCCTCAATTCCGGCGACGTCAACACCGTCATCCAGGCGGCCCTGGGCGGAACGCAGGCGACCACGGTGCTGGAAGGGGATCGCCAATTTGCGCTGATCGTCCGCGTCGCGCCCGAGTACCGCAACAGCCTGGAGCGGGTGCGCCACATCAAGGTGGGCATTCCGAACAGCGGCGGCGCCAACGCGTACATTCCGTTGAGCGAGCTCGCCACGATCACGCTGGATACCGGCGCCTCCTATATCTATCACGAACGCAACGAGCGGTTCATCCCCATCAAATTTAGCGTGCGGGGCCGCGACCTCGGGGGCACCGTTGCCGATGCGCAGGAGCAGATCGCGCGGAACGTGAGGCTTCCCCAGGGGTATCGGATCGAGTGGGCCGGGGAATTCGAGGAGCTGCAGCAGGCCAAGAGGCGGCTCGAGGTCATCGTCCCCGTGAGCCTCGCCCTGATCATGGTCCTGCTGTATGGCCTGTTCGGTTCGGTGCGTGACAGTCTGCTCTCGCTCGCGGGCATTCCCTTTGCGATTGCGGGCGGAGTGCTCTCGCTGTTTGTCACCGGTCGAAATTTCAGTATCTCCGCCGGTATCGGGTTCATTTCCCTGCTCGGTATTTCTGTCATGAACGGCATCCTAGTGCTCACCTACTACAACGAGGTCATGCAGAGGGGCGACATCCCGAGCCTCGAGGGCATGTTCCACGCCGCCTCTCAGCGGATGCGGCCGATGCTGATGACGGCGCTGTCTGCATCCATCGGCCTGTTCCCGGCAGCGATCTCGACAGGCATCGGCAGCCAGGTGCAACGCCCCTTGGCGACGGTGGTCGTCGGCGGCTTGCTGATCGGTCCGCTCATGTTGCTCGTGGTCGTTCCGGCACTGTGCATGGTGTTCCGCGAGAGGTCGCGATGAGGGCGACCCGGCGGCGTCCCGCGGCAGGGATCCATCCGCGCAGCCTGAGCCCGGATTCGGGCGCCCGAACGGCATCGAGAATCGAAGGCAGAACCACAACGCGTCACAGAGGAAACGGAATAGCGAAATGAAAGTCTATCGGTCTGTGTTGGTCGTGCTCGCTCTGAGCATCGGAGCGGCGGCTTCCGGACAGGCCGCGCCAGGCCAGGCTCCTGAGACCGGAGGGCCGCCCCGCACATCGCGCAAGACGGGGGAGCCCGGGTCCGGTCGCGGCACGGCGGCGACGCGTGCTGGACAGGCCGCGCAAGGCCAGGCGCCCAAGAGCGGAGGGCTCGCCAGCGCACCGGGCCAGGCGCGGAGGCCGGGGCCCGGTGGCGGCAAGGGCACTTCAAGCATAAACGGAACAGGAATCCGGGCAGGCAGTTCAAGCGTAAAGGGAACGGGAGTCCAGGCACGGCACTGAGGCCAGATGAATCAAAGGGAAACTCCCGAACTCCGACCGCGAACCAGTTCGGCGAGGACCGGTCCCCGGGGACCCGCCTGCCAGCGCAGTCCTCTAGCCACATGGAGGACCACGAAAATGACGCCGCGTGATAGAGAGAACGCGTCGGCACGACACAGTGCCGGCGTGGTGGCCGCGTTGGCGGCCTTGGCCCTCCTGTCGGGCTGCACGGTGGGCCCGGATTTTCGGCGTCCCGCGGCTCCGGCCGTCGACCGCTACACGCGGCAGCCCTTGGTCGCGAAGACGGCGTCGGCGGATGTCGCCGGCGGCGAGGAACAGAGGTTCATACAAAACCGGGACATTTCCCGGGAGTGGTGGACACTGTTCCAGTCGCCGCAGCTGAACGCGCTGATCGAGAAGGCGCTCAAGGCCAATCCCACCCTCGTCGCGGCGCAGGCGGCGCTGCGCCAGGCGATGGAACTCGTCTACGCGCAGCAGGGCTTTTTCTACCCGACCATCCAGGCCAACTTCTCGCCGAGCCGCCAGCGGGCCTCGGCCGCCCTCTCGCCCCCGTTGAGCACGAGCGAGCTGACGTTCAGCCTCTACACCGCGCAGGTCACCGTCGGCTTTACGCCGGACGTGTTCGGTGGCAACCGGCGGCAGGTGGAGTCACTGGAAGGACTGGCCGAGTCCCAGCGCTTCTTGCTCGAGGCCACGTACGTGACGCTGACGTCGAACGTGGTGGCGGCGGCCGTGCAGGAAGCGTCGGCGCGGGCGCAGATCGCGGCGACCAAGGACATCATCGAGATCAGCACCAAATCGCTGGCGTTACTGCGGCGTCAGTTCGAGTTCGGCTATACGGCACGGCTAGATGTGGCGGCGCAGGAAGCCGCGCTCGCGCAAGTGCAGCAGACGCTGCCGCCGTTGCAGAAGCAGTTGGAGCAAACCCGCGACCTGCTGACCGCCCTGGCGGGTCGTTTCCCGAGCGATGATCCGGAGGAAACATTCGAGCTCGCCACGCTGCACCTGCCGCAGGACCTGCCGGTGAGCCTCCCGTCCAAGCTCGTGGAGCACCGCCCGGACGTGCGCGCCGCCGAAGACCAGCTGCACGCGGCCAGCGCCCAGATCGGTGTCGCCATCGCGAACCGGCTGCCCCAGTTCACGATCAGCGGCGCCGCCGGCGGTCTCGCGACCGACTTCACCCAGATGTTCGCCGACGCGAACCCCTTCTGGATCGTGGCGGGCAACGTCGCGCAGACGCTCTTCGCCGGCGGAACCCTGCTGCACCGCCAACGCGCGGCCGAGGCGGCCTTCGAGCAAGCGGCGGCCCAATACCGCAGCACGGTCATCACCGCGTTCCAGAACGTGGCGGACACGCTGTATGCGCTTCAGAACGACGCCGAGAGCCTCAAAGCGGCGGTCGCGGCCGAACGGGCCGCCAAGGTGACCCTCGATCTCACGCAGAAGCAGCGGCAGCTCGGGTACATCAACTACCTGGTCCTGCTCAGCGCCCAGCAGGCCTATCAGCAGGCCCTGATGACTCGCGTGCAGGTGCAGGCGAACCGTTTGGCCGACACGGCGGCGCTCTTCCAGGCGCTGGGCGGCGGCTGGTGGAACCCGCCCGAATGACGGCGCGGTGCGAACGAGCACACGACCTGGCGTGTCCGGAGTCACATCATGCCGGCGGCCGATAGACAGCACGAGTCAGGAGTCGGGCGTTCACCAGGAGTCGAGATTATGTTTGCGCGACGGATCCCGCGCGGTCGAGGAGTCCCTTGAAAACGCTGCCGGTCTGGGCGGGCTTAATCATGGGCGCCTGGTTCGGCGCGATGCTGCTTCTCGCGGTGGTAGCGGTGGCGGCCGTGATGGGCGTTTGGGGGTTGAGGGTCTCAAGAATTTTCCGAAGGAAGCGTCGCCGTCGGCCGAGATCCTGACCTCGGCCCGAGGCCTCCCGCTCCGTCGGCGCCGAGCGAGGGCCGAGATCCCATAGAGAGGGGGTCGCGATGCTTCGAATCTCTGTGAACAATGGTCATTGCTGTCACGCGCGTGCACGCAGTGAACCGGGACTGTCATATCGTTGAGCGCGGACTCTCGCCGCCACCGGCGTATGTCGTTGCCGCAGCAGTCCTATGCGAGGGTGCGAACAGATTCATGCCGTCCACCCGCTCCGGGTGAAGCCGGCGCCGTGTCGCCCGACACCGAAGCCCAACGGAGGGTCGCCGCTTACACCCGATCGTCGCTCGGCTCGATCGGGCGTCGGACCCGGTTGCGATGGGGCGCCGGAATCGCATTCGGCATGTTGGTCCAGTGCGTCACGCCCCTGTCGTCGGTCCACCGGTACAGGTCGTTGCCATCGCCGCCCGAGGGCGTCTGTCGCTCGATCGGCCGCGCGGAGGGATCGGCCCGCACCTCCTGCGGTGCCGGAGGCAGCATGTCGGGCGGCGCGGCGGGCGGGGGCGGCGGCTTCGGGACCCAGACCCAGGTATACGGACTCGCCTGGCCGTCGCCGCGGAGCTCGTACCGCCCGGTTGGATACTCGACCACAGAGGGCATCGAGGGCGGCGGCGCGGGAGCCACCGAGAACGGTGGGGCGTACGCTTCCGAACCGGAGGCAGCGATGCCAGGAGAGTCGTAATACGGCGCGGGCCCGTAGGTCGATGGTGTCAGGTAGGCGACGGGGGGCGCCGTCACGATCACGATCGTCGGCAGCACCGGGATGAAGCGGTGCCGACCGAAGGAACGATGCGGGAAGCGGGATTCCCAGGACTCCCTGGAGGAGGGAATCGCCCTGGGCCCCGGAGGCCCGCTGACCGGCGCCGGGACCGCAGCGGGTCCCCTGACGTGCGGCGCGACCCCTCCCCACGCCCACCCCGGTCCGGGGATGAACGCCAGCCCGACGGTGGCGACCGTACCAACGAGGAGTCGCAAGCTCTTCACGGCTACCTCGTCTCGTCTTCCTATGAACGAATGAGCCCGCCGGGTGGTTGCACCTTGTCGAGGGGACTCGGGCCCGCGGCCCCTCACCCCCGGAGGCGTGGCTCCGCGCCTACTTCCTCGGGCCCAGGTCGTGCGCACGTGTCTGCTCTGCCTGGGGTGGCCCGCCCTCGGTTGACGGCGGCCGCCCGCCCAGGCGGGCGCGCAGCTCCTCGGCCGCCGGGAGGCGTGACGCGTTCCAGCCGCCGCCAAGGGCCTGGATCAGCAGTACGGCGGCGGTCATTCGCCGGCCGAGGATCTGGACGGCGGTCACTTCGTCGGTCAGCCTGATGGTCTGCGTGGTGATCACGTTGAGGTAGCTGACGATCCCCGCCTTGTACTGGTTCGTGGTCAGCGCTTCGGACTGCTGGGCCGCCTTCACGGCTTCGTCCTCTACGCGAGCTTCCTCCTCGAGGATCCGGAGCGCGGCCAGGTTGTCCTCGACGCCTTGAAACGCGGCCAGCACGGTCTGGCGGTACGTCGCGACGCTCGCGTCGTAGGCCGCCCGCGCCTGGTCGGTCTGAGCCCGCCGCAGGCCGCCGTCCAGCACGATTTCCGAGATCGACGGTCCCACCGACCAGAAACGACTCGGCCACGTGAACCACTGCGACGCGCTCGAGCTCTCGAAGCCGCCCGACGCGCTCAAGGTAACGATCGGGAAGTACGCGGCTTCGGCGACGCCGATCTGGGCGTTCGCGGCCGCCGCCCGGCGCTCGGCGGCCGCGACGTCGGGCCGGCGCTCGAGGAGCTCCGACGGCACCCCGACGGGGATGCTCGGCGGCGTGGCGGCGAGCGGCGCCGCGGGAAGCGAGAACGAGGCCGGCGCCTGCCCGACGAGGATCGCAATCGCGTGCTCCCGCTGCGCGCGCTGTACGCCGAGGTCGATTGCCTGCGCCTGTGTGGTCTTGAGCTGGGTCTCGGCCAGCGCCACGTCGGCCCGGGACGCCACGCCGCCCGCGTACCGGTTTCGAGTCAGCTCGAGTGACTTTGCGAAGGCGGCGACCGACGCGTCAAACCGCTGCCTCTGGGCGTCCAGGGTCTGCAGCTCGAAGTAGTCCTGCGCCAGCTCAGCCTGGAAGCTCAGCCGGATCGTCTCGAGGTCGGCCGCGCTCGCCTGGGCGCTCGCCTGGCTGGACTCGACCGAGCGGCGGATCCTCCCCCAGAAGTCTGGTTCCCACGACACGGCGAGAGGCAGGGTGAAGTCCGTTCGAGGAGCCGAGGACACGTTCCCGCCGGACAACAAGCCGATGGTCGACGACGAAAGGGAGCGCGTCACGCCGATCCCCAGGGTGGCCGTGGGGAAGTAGGCGGCCCGCGCCTCGCGCACGAGTGCGCGCGCCTGCCGGAACTGGGCCTCGGCCACGGCGAGGTTCTGGTTCGAGACGTCGACTTGAGCCTCGAGCGCGCTCAGCTGGGGATCGCCGAAGACTTCCCACCACGCGCCGCGGGCCGCGGCGTCCTGGGGCCGGGCCACCTTCCAGCCGGTAATTTCCTTGTAGTCGTCGGGGGTGATGACCGTCGGCCGCACGTAGTTCGGGCCGACCACGCAGCCGGTCACGAGTGCCAGCACCGTGGCGGCGAGGGCGAGGGTGGCGCCGGTGGGTCCGCAATCGGCCCAGCGCATCACGGCCTCGCGGGATCCGGCGCGGCCCCGGAGGCGCTCCGCGGCCGGCCCCCGACCCGCAGCCGCTGGAACCAGAGCCGCACCCCGTCGAGATAGAGGTAGATCACCGGGGTCGTGTAGAGCGTGAGGGCCTGGCTGACGATCAGCCCCCCGACGATCGCGATGCCGAGGGGGCGGCGGAACTCCGACCCCACCCCCGTTCCCAGCGCGAGCGGCAGCGCTCCCAGCAGCGCCGCCATCGTCGTCATCATGATCGGACGGAAGCGCAACAGGCACGCCTGGTAGATCGCCTCGAGCGAGCTCTTCCCCTCCACCCGCTCCGCCTCCAGCGCGAAGTCGATCATCATGATCGCGTTCTTCTTCACGATGCCGATCAAGAGGATGATCCCGATCAGGGCGATCACGCTCAGATCCATGCGGCTGATGAGCAGCGCAAGGAGCGCCCCCACCCCCGCCGAGGGCAGCGTGGACAGGATCGTGATCGGGTGGATGTAGCTCTCGTAGAGCACCCCCAGCACGATGTAGACGGCCACCAGCGCCGCCGCGATCAGCAGCGGCTCGTTGGCGAGCGAGGCCTGGAAGGCCTGCGCCGTGCCCTGGAAGCTCCCCCGGATTCCCTCGGGCAGCCCGAGCTGCCGCGTCGCCGTCTCGACCGCCGACACCGCGTCTCCCAGCGCGACCCCCGGGGCCAGGTTGAACGAGAGCGTCACCGCCGGGAACTGTCCCTGGTGGTTCACCGCGAGCGCGGTCGCCCTCGGCTCGAAGCGCGTGAAGGCGCTCAGCGGCACCTCCGCGCCGGCGGGCGTCCGCACGTAGATGTCCCGCAGGGTGTCGGGGCGCTGCCAGAACCGGGGCTCGACCTCCATCACGACGTGGTACTGGTTCAGCAGCGTGTAGGTGATCGAGACCTGCCGCTGTCCGAAGGCGTCGTAGAGCGTGTTGTCGAGGAGCTTGGGGGTGATGCCGAGCCGAGAGGCCGTCGGGCGGTCGATGACGAGCGTGGCCTCGAGCCCCCGGTCCTGCTGGTTGCTGTTCAGGTCGGCTACCTGGCGCAGCCCGCGCAGCGCCTCGGTGACGCGGGGGGTCCACGCGTTCAGCTCGGCGAGGTCGTTGCCCTGGAGCGTGTATTGATACTGGGCATTGCTGGCCATGCCGCCGATGCGGAGATCCTGGACGGCCTGGAGGTACGCCGGCGCGCCCGGCACCCGGGCGACCTTGCCGCGCAGTCTCGCGATCACCTGGTCGGCGCTGACCCCCCGTTCCCCGAGCGGCTTGAGCTGGATGAACACGCGCCCGGTGTTCCGGGTGGACCCGCCTCCGCCGCCGGTGAACCCCATGACGCTTTCCACGGCGGGATCGGTCTGGATGATGTCGACGATCGTCGCCAGCTTGCCCTTCATGGCCTCGAACGAGATGTCCTGTGCGGCCTGGATGGCCCCGCTCAGCCGCCCGGTATCCTGCTGTGGGAAGAACCCTTTGGGAACGCGGGCGAAGAGGTAGCCGTTGATCCCGACCGTGGCGAGCGTCAGGAGGAGCATCGATCGATGGTGTCGCAGCGCCCAGGACAGGCTCACGTCGTAGCCGCGGACCATCCACTCGAACAGCCGCCCGCTCGCCGCGTACAGGCGGCCGTGGGCGGTGGAATGCTCCGGCTTGAGGAGCCCGCCACACATCATCGGCGTCGTCGTCAGCGACACTACGAGCGAGATGAGGATCGCCACCGACAGCGTCACCGCGAACTCCCGGAAGAGCCGGCCCACCATCCCGCCCATCAGCAGGAGGGGGATGAACACGGCCACGAGCGAGAGGCTCATCGAGAGGACGGTGAAGCCGATCTCCTTCGCGCCGAGGAGCGCCGCCCGTCGGGCGGGGACGCCCGCCTCCACGTGACGGGTGATGTTCTCGAGGACGACGATGGCGTCGTCGACGACAAACCCCGTCGAGATCGTCAGCGCCATCAGCGAGAGGTTGTCCAGGCTGTACCCCAAGAGATACATGACGCCGAAGGTTCCGATCAGCGACATCGGCACGGCCACGCTCGCGATGAGCGTGGCGCGGACACTCCGCAGGAAGGCGAAGACGACCAGGATCACGAGCAGGACCGAGACGAGGAGCGTCAGCTCGACATCCCGCAGCGACGCCCGGATCGTGGTCGTCCGGTCGAGGACGACCGAGAGCCTGATCGCCGCCGGAATGACGGCCGCGAGCTGCGGGACCAGGCCGCGGACGCGATCGACCGTCTCAATGATGTTCGCCGCCGGTTGCCGGAATACGACCAGCAGCACGGCCGGCTTGCCGTCCACCAGCCCCGCCGCGCGGAGGTCCTCCACCGAATCCTGGACGCTGGCGACGTCGGACAGCCCCACGGCGGCGCCCGCCCGGTAGGCGATGATCAGGGGCGTGTACTGCGCGGCGGCCCGGCGGAGCTGGTCGTTGGTCTGGATCTCCCAGGTCCGGCCCCCGCCCCCCAGCTGTCCCTTCGGCCGCTTCACGTTGGTGGCCGCGAGCGCGGCGCGCACGTCCTCGAGGCCGATGCCGTACTTGTTCAGGGCCGCCGGGTTCAGCTCCACCCGGACGGCCGGCAGGGAGCTGCCCCCCACGAACACCTGGCCGACACCCTTGACCTGGGAGAGCTTCTGCTGAAGGATCGTCGAGGCCGCGTCGTACATCTGGCCCTTGCTCAGGGTGTCCGAGGTGAGGGCCAGGATGAGAATCGGCGCGTCGGCCGGGTTGACCTTTCGGTATGTGGGGTTGCCCGGCAGGTCCGGAGGCAGGTAACTCCGTGCCGCGTTGATCGCCGCCTGGACGTCGCGGGCGGCGCCGTCGATATTCCGGTTCAGGTCGAACTGCAGGACGATGCTGGTCGCTCCGAGGTAGCTGGTCGACGTCATCTCGGTGACGCCCGCGATGCGGCCGAACTGGCGCTCGAGGGGGGCGGCCACCGACGTCGCCATGGTCTCGGGGCTCGCCCCCGGCAGACCCGCCGAGACCGAGATCGTGGGGAACTCCACCTGGGGCAGGGGCGCCACGGGGAGCAGCCTAAAGGCGACCAACCCCGCGAGGGCCAGTCCCCCCGTCAGGAGCGTCGTCGCCACGGGTCTGGAGATGAAGGGCGCCGAGACGTTCACGCCTGTCCCCGGGGGCGCGTCCTCCCACCGACGCGCCGCGCGAGCCGGTCGAACGCGAGGTAGATCACGGGTGTCGTGTAGAGCGTGAGGGCCTGGCTCACGATGAGGCCGCCGACGATGGCGATGCCGAGGGGGTGGCGGAGCTCGGAGCCGACGCCGGTGCCGAGGGCCAAGGGCAGGGCGCCGAGGAGGGCGGCCATCGTGGTCATCATGATGGGCCGGAATCGAAGCAGGCAGGCTTGGTAGATCGCGTCGAGGGGGCTCTTGCCCTCGTGACGTTCGGCGTCCAGGGCGAAGTCGATCATCATGATGGCGTTCTTCTTGACGATGCCGATCAGCAGGATGATGCCGATGAGGGCGATGACGCTAAAGTCGGTGCGGGACACGAGAAGGGCGAGGATGGCGCCGACGCCCGCGGACGGCAGGGTCGAGAGGATGGTGATGGGGTGGATGTAGCTCTCGTAGAGGACGCCGAGGACGATGTAGACGGTGACCAGAGCGGCAAGGATCAGGAGCGGCTCGTTGGCGACGGAGGCTAGGAAGGCCTGGGCGGATCCCTGGAAGCTGCCGCGGATGCTGGCGGGCAGTCCGATCCCGCGCGTAGCCTCCTCGACGGCGGCGACCGCCCCGCCGAGCGCGACCCCGGGCGCCACGTTGAACGACAGGGTCACCGCGGGGAACTGTCCCTGGCGGGTGATGACGAGCGGCCCCGTCGTCTCCGTGAGCCGGGTGATCGCGCTCAGCGGCACCTGCCCCCCCGCCGCGCTGCGGACGTAGAGTGCCTCGAGCCCCGCCGGGTCTTGTTGGAGCGCGGGGCTGACCTCGAGGACGACGCGATACTGGTTGAGCTGGGTGAACATGGTCGAGATCTGCCGCTGGCCGAAGGCGTCGTAGAGGGTGTCGTCGATGAGCTGCGGGGTGATGCCGAGCCGGGAGGCGGTGCTGCGATCAATCGAGAGCGAGGCCTCGAGCCCCCGGTCCTGCTGGTCGCTGCTTACGTCGACGAGCTCCGGCCGCGCGCGCAGCGCGTCGACCAGCCGGGGCGCCCAGCCGTTCAGCTCGGCGAGGTCCGGGTCCTCGAGCGTGTACTGGTACTGCGTGCGGCTCACGCGGTCCTCGACGGTCAGGTCCTGCACCGGCTGCATGAAGAGCGTGATCCGCTCGAGCTTGCCCAGTTCGGGCTGGAGGCGACGGATCACCTGGCTCGCGCTCACGCGCCGCTGGGCGAGCGGCTTCAGGTTGACGAGGATCCGTCCGCTGTTGAGCGTCGTGTTGGTGCCGTCGATGCCGATGAACGACGACAGGCTCTCGACCGCCGGATCCTGCAGGATGACCCGGGCCAGCGCCTGCTGCCGGTCGGCCATCTCCGCAAAGGACACCGACTGCGGCGCCTCCGAGACGCCGACGATGACCCCCGTGTCCTGCACGGGGAAGAAGCCCTTCGGCACCACGTGGTACAGCCACACCGTGAGCAGCAGCGTGGCCACCGCCACCAGGAGCGTCCCCGTCTGGTGTCTCAGCACCCAGCGCAGCGTCGTGCCGTAGAGCTCGATGACCCGGTCGAGCAGCCGCCCGGACAGCCGGTAGAGCGTTCCCTGCTCCGCGGCCGGCCGGTGCCGGAGCAGGCGGGCACACATCATCGGCGTGAGCGTGAGCGAGACCACCGCCGAGATGAGGATCGTCACCCCCAGGGTGATCGCGAACTCGCGGAAGAGCCGCCCGACCACGTCGCTCATGAGCAGCAACGGGATGAGCACCGCGATGAGCGAGACGGTCAGGGACAGGATCGTGAAGCCGATCTGCGCCGAGCCCTTGAGGGCGGCTTCGAGCGGAGACTCCCCCTGCTCGATGTAGCGGGCGATGTTCTCGATCATGACGATCGCGTCGTCCACCACGAAGCCCGTGGAGATCGTGAGGGCCATCAGCGACAGGTTGTTCAGGCTGAACCCCATCAAGTACATGACCCCGAAGGTGCCGACCAGGGAGAGGGGGACGGCGATGCCGGGGATCAGCGTGGCGGACAGGCTGCGGAGGAAGAGGAAGATCACCAGCACGACCAGCGCGACCGCCAGCAGTAACTCGAATTGCACGTCTTCGACCGACCGGCGGATGGTCGTCGTGCGGTCGGTCAGGACGGCGACCTCAACCGACGACGGCAGCGCGCTCTGGAGCTGCGGCAGGAGGCGCCGGATGCGGTCGACGACGGCGATCACGTTGGCGCCCGGCTGCCGCTGGATGTTGACGATCACCGCCGGGGCCTCGTTCATCCATGCCGCCTGCCGCACGTTCTCCGCACCGTCGACCACGTCGGCCACGTCGGACAGCACGACCGGCGCGCCGTTGCGGTAGGCCACGATCAACGGCCGGTACTCCCGGCTCGAGAGGAGCTGGTCGTTGGCGCCGATGACCGCCGCCTGGTGAGGGCCGTCGAAGCTCCCCTTCGCTTGGTTGGCGTTCGCCGCGGCCACCGCCGCGCGCAGGTCTTCGAGGGTCAGGCCGTAGGCCGCAAGCGCGGTCGGGTTGGCTCGGATCCGCACCGCCGGCCGCTGTCCGCCGCTGATGCTGACGAGCCCCACGCCGGCCAGCTCGGAGATTTTCTGGACGAGGCGGGTGTCCGCCAGATCCTCGACCTGGGTGAGGGGCAGGGTCTTCGAGGTCAGGGCCAGGGTGAGGATGGGCGCGTCGGCCGGGTTCACCTTGCTGTACACGGGCGGGGTCGGCAGGTCCTTCGGGAGGAACGTGAAGGCGGCGTTGATCGCGGCCTGCACCTCCTGCTCGGCCACGTCCAGATTGAGATCCAGGCTGAACTGCAGGGTGATCAACGAGCTGCCGCTCGAGCTCGTCGACGTCATCTGGTTCAGGCCGGGCATCTGGCCGAACTGGCGCTCCAGCGGCGCCGTCACGGACGACGCCATGACGTCGGGGCTCGCCCCCGGGTAGAAGGTCATGACCTGGATGGTCGGGTAATCAACCTGAGGCAGGGCGGAGACCGCCAGCTGGCGGTACGCGACGGCGCCGACGAGGAGGATGGCGGCCATCAGCAGGATCGTCGAGACCGGGCGGAGGATGAACAGACGGGACAGGTTCATCAGCGGCGGCCTTGCGGCTCCACCCGGCTACCCTCCCGCAGCTTGTCGGCGCCGTCCACGACCACCGCTTCGCCGGGCGCCAGACCGGCCACCACCGACACGTCGTCGCCCTCGCTGACGCCAATCCGGACGGGGCGCACCCCGGCCGTCTGGTCGGCCTTCACCACGTAGACGAACGTCCCCTGGGTGCCGCGCTGGATAGCGGCCGCGGGCACCACCGTGGCGCCACGCTCGGTGTCCAGGAGCAGGCGGGCGTTGACGAACTGGTTCGGGAACAGCTGAGTGTCGGTATTCGGGAACTGCGCCTTGAGCCGCACGGTGCCGGTGCTCGGATCGATCTGGTTGTCGACCGTCAGCAGGGTCCCCGTGGCGAGCCTCCGCTTCTGCTCGCGGTCGTAGGCCTCGACCGGCAGGCGGTCGCTGGCCTTCAGCTTGTCCAGCAGCCGCGGCAGGCTGTCCTCGGCGATCGTGAAGATCACGGTGATGGGCTGAAGCTGGGTGATCATCACCAGCCCGTTCGTGTCGGTCGCGCGAACGATGTTGCCCGGGTCCACCAGGCGTAGCCCGACTCGACCGTTGATCGGCGAGGTGATGCGGCAGTAGGTCAGCTGGAGCTTGGCCATGTCGATCTGTCCCTGGTCGAGCTTGACGACGCCTTCGTACTGGCGCGCCAGCGACTCCTGGGTATCCAGCTGCTGCTTGGGAATCGAATCCTGGGCCCACAGCCCGCGGTACCGCTCCACATCGAGCCGGGCGTTCTTCAGCAGCGCCTGGTCGCGCACCATCTGTCCCTCGGCCTGGGTCAGCTGCACCTCGAAGGGGCGCGGATCGATTTGGGCCAGCAGCTCGCCGCTCTTGACGAGCTGACCCTCACGGAACAGTACTTTCGTCAGCTCACCGTCGACGCGGCTCTTGACGGTGACCGTGTTGAGTGGCGTGACCGAGCCGAGGCCGTTGAGGTAGACGGGGACGTCCCCCTGTCGTGCCGGCACCGCCACCACCGGCACGCCGCGCGGGGGGGGGGCGGCGGCCCGGGCCGCGCGCGACTGGGCCTCGCCCAGCTTCATCACGAGCACGTACGCGGCGACGGCCAGGAGACAGACCGCGAGCAGCGCCGCCCACCAGCGCCTAGAGCCGGCCGACCGCGGCGTCGCCGGCCCGGGTTCCTTTCCGGTCGGTTCCGTCTCCATGACCTTCCTCGTAAGGCACGCTACAGGATCGGGGGAGCAGCGGGACGTTAAGAAATGTAAACTTGACTTGACACTTCTTTACGTACGGACGGGGGTGCCAGCGCGAGAATGCGAAGGGTGAACGAGGCGATTGCTCGGCAGCCGAGCGCCCAGGGCCGGATGACCCGCGTGCTTCTGGTCGACGACGACGAGGAATTGTGCGAGCTCGTCCGCGAGTACCTGGTGCAGGAGGGCTTCCAGCTGGATGCGGAGGTGGACGGGGCCCGGGCGGTGGAGCGGGCGGCGTCCGGTGACTACCAGCTCACCGTCCTCGACGTGATGCTCCCGGGCGTCAGCGGCTTCGACCTCCTGCGTCGCATCCGCGCGCGGTCGCGGACCCCGGTGCTCATGCTGACCGCGCGGGGCGACGACGTGGACCGCATCGTGGGGCTCGAGCTCGGCGCGGACGACTATCTCTCGAAGCCCTTCAATCCCCGGGAGCTGGTCGCGCGCATCCGCGCCATCCTCCGCCGGGCGGCCCCCGACGGCGGACCCGCGCCCGGCGATCGCCGCCCCGAGCGGCTGTCCGTCGACGATCTCGAGGTGGATGTCGGCAGCCACGTGGTCCGGCGGGCCGGCGTCCGGGTCGAGTTGACGGCGGTCGAGTTCAGCCTGCTCGAGGTCCTGCTGCGGGCGCCGGGCTCGGTCGTCCAGCGCGACGAGTTGGCGCGGAGCGTCCTGGGGCGGGATTTGGTGCCGTTCGACCGGAGCATCGACGTCCACGTGAGCCGGCTGCGGAAGAAGCTCGGCCCCCGGTCCGACGGCGGTGAGCGGATCAAGGCCGTGCGGGCGGTGGGCTACGTGTACGGCCGCGACGACGGCATGGACGGCGCCTGACGATGCGTGGCATCTTCGTGAAGATCCTCCTCTGGTTCTGGGTGTCGCTCGTGCTGGTCGGGCTGGCTGTCCACGTCGCGATCATCACGACGGAGATGCCTATCGAGGTGCGGCTCCAGCGGTTCAGCGACCGGGCGCTCGGGGGCTACGTCCGCTCGGCGGCGGAGCTCCTCGACCGCGACGGGCCGGCGGCGGTGGCGGCGTTCTTCGGGCAGCTGGAGCGGACGATGCGGATTCGCGCCCTCATGCTGGGGGAGGACGGCCGGGAGGTCTCGGGCCGGGCGGTGCCCCCGGAGGCGGCGGCCCTGGTCGCGCGGGCGCGCACGTCGGGCGAGACCGAAGTGAAGGCCGAGGGGCTCACGGTCTGGAAGGCGCGCCAGGTGGCGACGCCGGGGGGACGCCACTACGTGATGCTGGTGGGTGCGCCGACCCACCTGCTGAGGCTCCTGCAAGACGCGCCGTCGGCGCAGCTGCTGCGCCTCCTGGCCGTCCTTCTCCCCGCCGGGGTCGTGTGTTATGGGCTGGCGAGGTATGTGGCCAGGCCCCTGGGCACCCTGCGGGAGGCCACGCGCCAGGTGGCCGCCGGCAACCTCAGCGCCCGGGTAGGCCCCGCCATGGGAAGGCGGGCCGACGAGTTCGCGGACCTCGGCCGGGACTTCGACCGGATGGCCGAGCGGATCGAGGGGCTGATGACCTCGGAACGGCGGCTCCTCCGGGACATCTCGCACGAGCTTCGCTCGCCGCTCTCGCGCCTGAACGTCGCGCTCGGCCTCGCGCGCCAGCGGGCGGGCGAGGAGCAGGCCGCCCTCGACCGGATCGAGCGCGAGGCCGAGCGTCTGAACTTCCTCATCGGCCAGCTTCTCATGCTCGCCCGACTCGAGAGCGGCGCGCGGGAACCGGAGCGCGAGCCGGTGGACCTGGCCCGGGTCGTCCAAGAGGTGGCGGAGGATGCCGACTTCGAAGCGCGCGGCCGGGACCGATCGGTGCGCGTCACCGATAGCTGCGACGCCGTCCTCCTCGGCGCCGCGGAGCTCTTGAGGAGCGCCGTCGAGAACGTGGTGCGGAACGCCGTGCGCCACACCCGGGAGAATACCGCGGTCGAGGTCGCGATGCGCCCGGACGGCCACGACCGGTCGCCCCGCGTCCTCATCTCGGTTCGCGACCACGGAAGTGGTGTGCCCGAGAGCGCGCTCGCCGACATCTTTCACCCGTTCTACCGGGTCGGTGACGCGCGCGAGCGCGACACCGGCGGCGCCGGCCTCGGGCTGACGATCGTCGACCGGACTGTCCGCCTGCACGGCGGCACCGTGCGGGCCGCGAACGCCCCGGGGGGCGGCCTGGTCGTGGAGATGAGCCTGCCCGCTGCCACCGTCGTCGTGCGCGGCCACACCGGAGCCGTCGCGACGTAGTCCCGAGGGGAGGTCGTCATGCACCGCTCGCTTCTCGCGCTCGTCTTGGCCCTGGTCATGCTGGCGCCCGCCGCGCGGGCCGCCATCGCCGTCCAGGCCTACCCCCTGCCCCCCGGTGGCGGCTATCCGCACGACGTCGCCGTCGGCGGCGACGGCGCCGTCTGGTACACGGCCCAGCGGAGCGGCCAGCTCGGCCGCCTCGACCCCGCGACCGGCACGGTCGAGCTCATCCCGCTCGGGGCGGGTGCCGCCCCGCACGGCGTCCTCATCGGTCCGGACGGCGCGCCGTGGATCACCGAGGGCGGCACTAACGCCATCGTCCGGGTCGACCCCCGGACCCGCGTGGTGACGCGCTGGCCGCTGCCCCAGGGACACGGCTGGGTGAACCTCAACACCCTGACCTTCGACAAGCGCGGCCGCGTCTGGTTCACCGGCCAGAACGGCATCTACGGCCGGCTCGAGCCGAAGACCGGCGCGATGGAGATCTGGGACGCGCCGCGCGGCCGGGGCCCCTACGGCATCACGACGACGCCGGAGGGAGACGTCTATTATGCGTCGCTCGCGGGTAACTACATCGCGCGCCTCGACCTCGACACGGGAGCCGCCACGGTCATCGAACCGCCGACCCGAGACCAAGGCGCGCGGCGGGTGTGGGCGGACTCCAAGGGCCGGATCTGGGTGAGCGAGTGGAACGCCGGCCACGTCAGCCGCTACGACCCCCGGCGCGGGGCCTGGACGACCTGGAAGCTGCCGGGCGCCCGCCCGCGCACCTACGCCGTCTACGTCGACGACACGGACGTGGTGTGGCTCAGCGACTGGGCGGCCAACGCCGTCGTCCGCTTCGACCCCGAGCGCGAAAAGTTCGAGGTGTTTCCGAGCGACCGGCCCGCGGCCAACGTGCGCCAGCTCCACGGCCGGCGGGGAGAAGTCTGGGCGCCGGAGTCCGGAGCCGACCGGCTCGTCGCGTACCGCACCCGGTGACCGCGGCCTTCCGAATGCCCGGTCGAGGGGGGGCGGAGGAAGACGGGCGGCGTCCGCCGTGAATGAGTGATCCGGCTCCTCCGATGGCCACGGTCGGGTTCTCCTCGAGCCGCCACCGGCGCTTCTCTGTCGGCGCGGCGTCCAGGGGAGCGCCGGAGGTCTTCGCCGCTCCCTCACCCCCCGGGGTGTTCACCACCTCCGCGCGAGGGGGCCGCGGAGCAACTGCCCGGGAAGCGCCCCGGTGGGCTTGCCGTCGCGCAGCACGATCTCGCCGTTCACGATGGTTGCCGACAGGCCGCGCGCCCGCTGCACGAGGCGCCGGGCCCCGGCCGGAAGATCGTGCGCCACCTCCGGCATCTCGGGGGCGATCGTCTCGGGGTCGAAGACGAGGAGATCGGCCGCCAGCCCTTCGCGGATCAGGCCCCGGTCTGCGAAGCCCCAGTGCGTCGCGGGCTCGAAGCTCAGCATGCGGACCGCCTGCTCGAGGGTGAAGGCGCCTCTCGTGCGCACCCAGTGACTGAGCACGTGCGTCTGGAGCGAGGCATCCATGATCTGCGAGACGTGCGCGCCGGAGTCCGAGAAGGTGACTACCGACCGCGGATGCTTCATCATCTCGAGCACGTCGTCCTGGTTCTCGTTGGCGATCGGTTGGAGGAAGAACAGCTCGAGGTCCTTCTCGAGCGCGAGATCGATCATCGCCTCGACCGGGTCAACGCCGCGGGCGCGCGCGACCTCCGCCACCGAGCGATGGGGTCCCTCCACCGTGTCCATCACGAAGATCCCGTCGTATGCGGCCGGCCGCGGCTCCGCCCCGATCGCCCGCCGCTCGTGGCGCTCGCCCGCGGCCTCGACCAGACGTCGGCGCGCCTCCGGATCGCGCAGCCGGAGCCGCTGCTGATCGAGCGGCAGCACCCGAAGCTCCTTCCACACCGGCAGCCGGTCGAACGGTAGGCTGGTCTTGAACGACAGCACCACGTTGAGCGCGCGGCTGTGCGCCTGCGCGAACATGCGGCCGCCGGCGGCCGCGGTCTCCTCGAGCAGCGCGAGGTAGGTCCGCCACACCTCCGGCGCCTCTCTGCGGCTGAATACGCCCCACGTCACCGGGCGTCCGGTCTCCACGGCCAGATCGCGCAGCCGCACGTGGTAGTCGCGGAGGCCCTGGGGATCGCGCGAGGTGCGGCCGACCTCTTCGCCGGCGAGCTCGAAGATGCCCGCGTTCATGTCGCCCATGACGCCGACCAGCCGCCGCACCTCGTCCCAGGTGGCGAGGCGACTCGCGACGGGGCGCCGAGCGGGAGTCTCGTGACTCGGCGAGCGCGATGTCGTGAAGCCGATGGCGCCGGCGCGGATGGCGTCGCGCAGCTCGCGTTCCATCCCCCGCAGGTCGTCCTCGCTAGCCGGCTCCTCGAAGGCCCGTTCGCCCATGACGTAGGTGCGCAGCGCCGAGTGACCGATGTAGCACGCGTAGTTGATGCCTTTGGGCAGGGTGTCCACGCGGTCGAGAAACTCCGGGAACGTGGTCCACGCCCAGTCGATGCCCGCGTCCATCGCCTCGGCCGCGATGTCCTCCGCGCGCTCCAGGTTGCGGATGACCAGGTGCTTGTCGGACGCCCGGCAGGGGGCGAGGGTGAATCCGCAGTTGCCCATGACCACGGTGGTGACGCCGTGCCAGCACGAGCAGGTGCCGAGCGGGTCCCAGAAGATCTGCGCGTCCATGTGCGTGTGCCCGTCCACGAAGCCGGGCGCGACCGCCTGTCCGTCCGCGTCGATCACCTCGCTCGCGCGCTCGCGGATGCGCCCGATGCCGGCGATGCGGCCGTGCCGCACGCCGACGTCCGCCCGATAGCGGGGCAAGCCGGATCCGTCGATCACCATGCCGTTCTTGACGACCAGGTCGTACGGCATCGTCCGCTCCTCCTTAGCCGGGCTCGAGGGCCGCGCTCGCGGTAGCGGCCGTATCGTACTCCACTTCCCGCCGTGCTGGCCAGGCGGCGGTCTCCCGTCGAGCGCACCGGGCGCGAACGGCCGTGATCGGGACGGGTCCCGGTGGTGGGGTGGCGCGCGGGGCCCCGGCCCCCGACAGGTCGAGCGAGAGTGGGTCGAGCGTCGGCTTCGGAGGCTCCCTTGACAGCCTCGTGGTCGCGGGCGCAGTATCGCGCCGGTGGACACGGTCCGTCTCGTGGAGGGCAATGGCTGGGGGCTCCCGCACGCGTGGCCCCACGGCTGACAGAAGGCGGTTACGCCGCCAACATCATTCAGCAGACATCGCCGGGAGAGGCCGTGTGCAGCCGCGGGCAACGCTGAACTCAGGTGCGGTCGCCGTTCAGAGCGTCTCACTCCCAAGGAGGGTCGTATGGTAACGCTTCAGGTGAATGGTAAAACGCGACAGGCGGACGTTCCTCCGGATACGCCGCTGTTGTGGACCTTGCGCGATGTCCTCGGATTGACCGGGACCAAGTACGGGTGCGGCATGGCGCTGTGCGGCGCCTGCACCGTGCACGTCGATGGCCAACCCGTGCGCTCCTGCATCACGCCGGTCTCCGCGGTGGGGCAGGCGAAGATCACCACGATCGAGGCGATCGGCGAGGACCGCGTCGGCAAGGCCGTGCAGGCGGCCTGGGTCGAGGTCGGCGTGCCCCAGTGCGGCTACTGCCAGCCCGGCCAGATCATGTCCGCCACTGCGCTGCTCAAGCGAACTCCCAAGCCAACGGATGCCGACATCGACACGGCGATGAGCGGCAACATCTGTCGCTGCGGCACGTACACCCGGATTCGCGCGGCCATCCACCGTGCGGCCAGCTAGAAAGGAGCGACGAGATGAAGGCGCCACTCGATTCGATGAGCTCCGCCCCCAGTGACGCGCCGCCCGACAGCCCGCCCCAGTTCGCGAACATAAGCCGGCGGGGTTTTCTCGTCGGAATGTCCGCGCTCGGCGGGCTCGTCCTCGCCGTCGGGTTCCCGGGGGCCTTGCGCGCTGAGGACAAGCCCAAGTACGGCGCAGACGGCATGGCTGACGGGTGGGTCGACGACCCCCTGGCGTTCGTCTCGATCGGTGAGGACGGCACGGTCACCATCGTCGTTCACCGGTCCGAGATGGGGCAAGGCGTCCGCACCAGCATGGCGATGATCGTGGCCGATGAACTCGAAGCCGACTGGAAGCGGGTGCGGGTCGTGCAGGCGCCCGGCGACCAGAAGCGCTTCGGCAACCAGGACACCGACGGCTCGCGCAGCACGCGTCACTTCTTCGGGCCGATGCGCCGTGTCGGCGCGGCGGCCCGCACGATGCTCGAGACCGCGGCGGCGGCGCGCTGGAACGTGCCCGTGAGCGAAGTGGAAGCGCGGAACCACGAGGTGGTGCATCGCCCGTCGGGGCGGCGGCTCGGATATGGCGAGCTCGCCTACGACGCAAGCAAGCTCCCGGTCCCGCCGAGGGAGACGCTCCGCCTGAAGGACCCGTCCCAGTTCCGCTACATCGGCAAGGACGACGTGAAGCTGATCGACGGTCCCGACATCGTGAGCGGTAAGGCCCAGTACGGCATCGACACCCGGCTGCCCGGCATGCTCTTCGCGGTGGTGGCGCGCCCGCCGGTCTACGAGGGCAAGGTCGTCAAGTACGACGCGACGGAAGCGCTCAGGGTGCCCGGCGTGGTCCGCGTGGTGGAGATCGAGAGCAGCCAGCCGCCCGCCCAGTTCAATCCTCTGGGCGGTGTCGCGGTCATCGCGCAGAACACCTCGGCGGCGATCAAGGGCCGGGAGGCGTTGAAGATCGAGTGGGAGGACGGCCCGAACCGTGGCTACGATTCCGTCGCCTACAAGGCGATGCTGGAGGAACTGGCGCGGAAGCCGGGCAAGGTGGTCCGCAACGAGGGCGACGTCGCTGCCGCCATGGCGCGCGCCGCGCGTCGCTATGAGGCCGAATACTACGTTCCGCACCACGCGCATGCGACCATGGAGCCGCCGGCCGCGACCGTGCGCATCGTGGACGGCAAATGCGAGGCGTGGGCGGGCATCCAGTCACCGCAGACCGCGCGTGACCTCATCGCCAAGCGACTCGGGATGCCCGTGGAGAACGTGACAGTCAATGTCACGCTCCTCGGCGGTGGCTTCGGGCGCAAGTCCAAGCCCGACTTCATGCTTGAGGCCGCCGTCCTGTCCAAGGCGATGGGCGGCGCGCCGGTCAAGGTCACCTGGACTCGCGAGGACGACCTGCGCAACTCCTACTATCACACCGTCTCGTTCCAGCACCTCGAAGCCGGCCTGGACGGGCAGGGCAAGCCGATCGCGTGGCTGCACCGGACCGCGGCGCCGACGATCATGTCCACGTTCGACGCCAGCGCGAAGAACCAGGCGGCGTTCGAGCTCGGCATGACCGCCATCAACATGCCCTTCGTGATTCCGAATGTGCGCATCGAGGACCCGGAAGTCCCGGCCCAGACGCGCATCGGCTGGTTCCGCTCGGTGTCGAATATTCCCCATGCCTTCGCCGTCCAGTCCTTCGTCGCCGAGCTCGCGGCGGCGGCGGGGCAAGACCCCAAGGACTTCTTGCTCGAGCTGCTCGGACCTCCACGGCGGATCGACACCCGGAAGCAGGGCGATACCTGGAACTATGGCGAATCGCCCGAGCGCTACGTCGTGGACACCGGACGCCTACGGGGCGTCGTTGAGACCGCGGCGCGCGAAGCGGGGTGGGGCAAGAGGCTGCCCAAGGGCGGGGGGCAGGGCGTCGCCGTCGCCTACAGCTTCGTGACCTACGTGGCGGCGGTGGTGCAAGTGGCCGTCGACGACGCGGGAGAGCTCTCGGTTCCCCGGGTGGACATCGCCGTCGACTGTGGTGCGCAGATCAACCCCGACCGCGTCCGCTCCCAGCTCGAGGGCGCCTGCATCATGGGCCTGACCCTCGCCACCGGAGCCGAGATCACCTACAAAGCGGGCCGCGTGGTGCAAAACAACTATGGCGACTACGAGGTCCTGCGGATGGCGGCTGCGCCCCGCGAGATCCGCGTACACATGGTGCCCGGGAACTTCGACGAGCCGCTGGGTGGCGTGGGTGAACCCGGCGTGCCCCCGATCGCGCCTGCGTTGTGCAACGCGATCTTCGCGGCGACCGGTAAGCGCATCCGGAGCCTGCCGATTCACGACCAGCTGAAGACCGCCTGAGTCGACGCGGGGAGAACCTGCCGGCGCGGCGAGCGGCGACATACGCTCGCCGCCCCGGCTCGGTGCGGCCCTCGGGGGGAGGGGGTCGTCGCCGTCGCGGGGTTTCCGCCCTCCGCCTCTGCCCGGTTCGCGGCATCGCCCTGACTCCCGGCGCCGGCCGCTCGCCCCCGCGATCCTGCTCCGCTCCGCATCATTCCTCCCCGTCGGCGGGGCGGCCGCCGACGGTCTCACGCTATCCTTTGAGACCCGGTCCCCCGTCGCGGGGAAGGTGGCTGCCGAGACCAGTGTCTGTCACGGTCCGGACGTTCGGGTGACGGACCAGCGTCAGAAAGATGATCGACGGGGGGACCGACCGTAGCCTAAGCCTGCGGGAAACGGAGGGAAATGGTCCAGGCTCGTCTGGCACCGTCGCTGCACCGAGTGCAGGCCGATGGCGTCCGAGTCCCACCTCGCTCGACGGCTGCGCTACCACTTCTCCGGTGTCGCCGGTGCCGGAATGAACCCTCTCGCCCAACTCATGCGGGCGCGTGGCCATACCGTCCAGGGCTCTGACCGCTCGTTCGAGCAGAGGAAGAACGGGGATCTGGAGGCCCGCCTGCTCGGCCTGGGTATCGAGCTGAAGCCCCAGGACGGGAGCGCGGTCACCTCGGCGATCGACCGCTTCGTCTACACCAGCGCCGTCGAGGCGGATACGCCGGAAATGCTGGCGGCGCGGGCCCTGGGCCTGGAGCGGGTCCCCCGGCCGCGCCTGCTCGCGGAGGTGCTGGGCGGCGCCACGCCGGGCGTGGCCATCGCGGGCACAGCCGGCAAGAGCACTATCTGCGGGATGGTGGCGTGGCTCCTGCGCGAGGCCGGGCTGCCCGCCACAGTGCTCGGCGGCTCGGCGCTCGTCGGCGAGGGAAGTGCCGGCTGCTTCGTGGCCGGCCCCGCCATCGGCCCTGTCGTCGCGGAGGCCTGCGAGTCCGACGGATCCCTTGTGGGCTACCGGGCGGCGATCGGTCTCCTCCACAACGTCAGCCGCGATCACGGCGAGCTCGAGGTCATGCGTCGGCAGTTCGCGACGTTTGCCGCCAACTGCGGAAGGCTCTTGGTCAACGCACGGTGCCCGGAGGCAGCCGGGCTCGGGCGTGAGTTCAAGGCGGTCTCCTACGGCGCGTCGCCGACGGCAGACATCCCGCTGGCGGTGGTCGGCGTCGGTCCTGACCGCGCCTGTGGCGTGCTCCGCGCCCCCGGTGGGGACCTGCGGCTCGACGTGCCGCAGCCCGGCTTGCACAACCTCGAGAACGCGGCCGCCGCGGCCCTGGTCGCAATCGAACTAGGGATGCTCCCCGGGGCGATCACGACCCTCCTCTCCCGCTTCCCGGGCGTGGCGCGTCGCTTCGAAGTGGTCGGGACGACCGACTCGGGCATCCGGGTGGTGGACGACTACGCGCACAACGGCGAAAAGCTTCGGGCGGCGATTGCGACGGCTCAGGCAGGGTCGCCACGTCTGGTCGTCGTCTTCCAGCCGCATGGCTTCGGCCCCGCTCGGTTCCTGCGTCCAGAGCTGAAGGAGCTGCTGCCGAGGGTGCTGCGCCCGCAGGACCGCTTCTGCTATGCGGAGATCTTCTACGCGGGCGGGACCGTCGCGAAGGACGTCTCGAGCCTCGAGCTGGCTCAGGACCTCCCGCCGGGCATGAGGTGCGGCTACGCGCCCGATCACCAGGGCGTGCGTCAGTGGATCCTGAGGGAGGCCCGCCCGGGGGACACCGTCCTCATCATGGGTGCCCGCGACCCAGACCTCCCCAACCTGGCTCGCACCGTCCTCGACGCCTTGCGGGCCGAGCCCGCGGCGGCGCTCACCCACTAGCGGAACGTCCCTCCCCGCTCAGCGGAGCCAGCCGACAGCGACCGACGCCGGCCGGAGGTCGGCGTCGACGCGAGAGTTGGGGTCACCGTCCGTCACCGCGCCTCCCTCACCAGCGCGACCGGGTCGACCTCCTACCCGATATTGCGAAGTCCGGCCTGATCGGCTATGGTGCTGGCCACGCGAATGGCGCGTGCATGGTCACCTTCCCTCGGACCAAGCCGGTCTCGACTTTTTTCGCGGCGGACTACGCGTTTGTCCTCCGACTTGGCCCGGTCGGCAGCCGCCCGCGGGACCCCTCGACCGCGTCCCGCGGGTCATCCGTACCCGTGAGCCTCCAGGTCAACGACCCCACCCCTGGCCGCATCTTCTTCTCCGGGGGGCGATCTCCTGCCGAGATCGGGCCGCCGAGGTCACGCACCGTGACGTCGCGCAGGGCCGCGGCCGACGGGTTCGGCGCGGGCGCGCGTCGCCGTCGATGCTCTCCCGACGGCTCCGCGGCGGTGTACCGATCCTCACCCTGGCGCGGCGAGCCGCTCCACCTGCCCGCCGCCGACGCGCCTCGCGCCCAGGATCTCGCCGGCGGCGCGCGAGGCGCCCGCGCTCGAGTGAACGCCTGATCCGAGAGGAGGTACCGCAGCCATGCCCCACCTGATGATCAATGGTCAGAGCTACTACTCTGATTCGCCCCCGGACACGCCGCTTCTGTGGGCGATCCGGGAAGACCTGAGGCTCACCGGCACGAAGTACGGCTGCGGGTTGGGGTTGTGTGGATCCTGCACGGTGCACATCAACGGTCGCGCGCAGCGTTCGTGCCTGGTCCCGCTCGCCGACGTGGCCGAGGGGGCGTTGATCACGACCATCGAGGGCCTGCACCCCTCGCACGACCACGCCGTCCAGCGAGCCTGGGTCGAGCTGCAGGTGCCACAGTGCGGGTACTGTCAGTCGGGTCAGATCATGCAAGCGGCGTCGCTCCTCGCCCGTGCCCCGAACCCAACCGAGGAACAGATCGTGGAGGCCATGGATGGGAATCTGTGCCGGTGCGCGACCTATTCGCGCATCGTGAACGCTGTGAAGCGCGCGGGCGAGATCCTGAGGGAGGGCCTGACGAATGGCTGAGATGAGCCAGCACACGACCGCGGCAGGGAGCGCGACCGAGCCCGGCATGACCCGGCGCGAGTTCTTGGTGCGCTCGACGGCGACGGGGGCGGGTGTCATGCTCGGGATCGCGCTCGGCCCTGGGCGCCTCGGCACCGTGGCGCCGGCCGACGCCGCTGAGGGCATGGACGCCTTTACCCCCTCGATCTGGTTCACGATCACGCCCGATGGTAAGACCACGGTGCACATCGTGAAGGCTGAGATGGGGCAGCACGTCGGAACCTCGCTCGCGCAGGTCATCGCCGAAGAACTGGAAGTCAAGTGGGACGACGTCCGGCTTGACACGCCGCAGGAAAGCGCCGAGAACTTCGCGGTCTATGGCCTCGCGTACACGGTGAACAGCGGGAGCGTGACGACCGAGTTCGATCGCCTGTCGCGTGCCGGCGCCGCGGGCCGCATGGCGCTCGTCTCGGCAGGCGCGAAGCTCTTGCGGGCGGACGAGTCTGATTGCTATGCCGAGGATAGCCGCATCATCGACAGGGTGTCGGGGCGCTCCATCACCTACGGCGGGATCCTGCAGAAGACGAAGATCGACCGGAAGTTCTCGTATCCGGACGACTTCAAGAAGGTGCCGCTCAAGCCGCGCGGCCAGTACAAGGTCATCGGCAAGTCCATCCCCGCCCTCGACATTCCCGCCAAGACGACCGGCGAGGCGAAGTACGGCATCGACGTCTTCCTGCCCAACATGGTCTACGGGGCGTTGGTGATTCCGCGCACCCGCTACGCGTCCAGGGTGCTCGGCATCGACGACTCGGCGGCGCGGAAGATTCCCGGCTTCGTCAAGGCGGTCAAGATCGACGATTCGACCGGCAAGTGTACCGGGTGGGTCGTCGCGCTGGCCGAGAAGTTCCCGGCCGCGGTGAAAGCAGCGACGGCGCTCAAGGTCGAGTGGGACGCCGGTCCCTACGCCACCCTCGGCAGCGCGGACTTGCTCCGCGAGTACAAGAAGCTCGCGCAGGAAACTGGGGAGAGTGCAGCGTGGGTGCTGGAGGGCGACGTCGACCAGGCGCTCGGACAATCCGAGAGGGTGCTCGAGATGGAGTACACGACGGACATGGTCTGCCACGCGACCATGGAGCCCCTCAACGCCACCGTGGCGGAGGTCAACGGCGAGTGGCACGTCTATGTCGGCACGCAGAGCACCTCGTTCGCTCGCATGACGCTGACGGGGTACCTCGCGAAGATCCTAAAGAAGAAGCCCGAGGACCTGAAGGTGTACGTGCATCAGCACCTCGTCGGGGGCGGCTTCGGGGGCAAGCAGGACTACGACGAGATCCTCGCCGCCGCGTATTGCGCGAGGGAGGCTGGGCGGCCGGTGAAGCTGATCCAGACGCGGGAGTCCAACTTCGCCACCAGCTTTCCGCGCACACCCACGTACCACAGGCTCCGGGCAGGCCTGAAGGACGGCGGCCTGGTCGCCATGAACCACGACATCGTCTGCGGCTGGATGGGGCCCCGGTTCTCCGTCGGCAAAAAGTACGGCTCAGACTGGTTGCAGCTCGACGCGGTTGACGGGACCAAGCGCGACATCGACCAGTGGTCCATCGGCGGCAGCGACCACTGGTATGACGTCAAGAACAATCGCGTCCGCGCCTGGAACCACGATCCGACCACGTGGGCGGTGCAGGCCAGTGCGTTGCGCACCGTATCCAACTCTTACAACATGTTCGTCGTGGAGTCGTTCATGGACGAGGTCGCGCACGCGCTCGGGCGCGATCCGCTCGAATTCCGCCTGTCTATGCTGAATGGGAAGGGCAGCAGTCGCGGGATCCCGAATACAGGGTATCCGCCGGGAACCGGGTCCGACTATTACATGGACCAGCTCTGGATCTCCCTGCCGTGGCCGAAGGAGGGCACGTGGATTCCCTATGAGTCCACCACGGTCGGGGGCGCGTTGCGGCTCGCCAACTGCTTGCGGGTCGCGGCGGGCAAGGCGGGGTACGGCTCGAGGCCGCTCCCGCCCAACACCGGGTTGGGGCTGGCAGTGTCATCGGCGGAGGAACGCCAGAGCCCGACCTGGGTGGCCGGCGTCGCCGAGGTGACCGTCGATCCGAAGACAGGCAAGTACCGGATCAACCGACTCACCATCGCCATGGACATGGGCATCGCGATCAACCCGAGGAACATCGAAGCCCAGATACAGGCCTCCGCCCTGTGGGGCGCGAGCCAAGTCCTGTCAGAGCGGCTGACGTTGAAGGAGGGGAGGTTCGAGCAGACCAACTTCCACAACTACGTGCCGATCCGGCTGTCCCAGGTTCCCAAGATCGAGGTCGAGATCATTCAGTCGGGGCATCACCCGAGCGGCGTCGGGGAGCCGGCCTCGACGGTAGTGGCGCCCGCCGTGGCCAACGCGATCTACAACGCCGTCGGGGCCCGCGTGCGGCACATGCCCATCACGCCGGACCTGATCATGGCCGGCCTCGGCAAAGGCTGACGCGTGCCGGCCGGTCGCACGGTGAAGGCCTGGCTCGTGCCACCGGCCGGGACCCACCGGGTCCCAGTCGCGCCGAAGAATTCGAGGCCGCTCCTCGTTCCGCCTGGAGACCCTTATGGCCGAGAGAACTGCATCGACTGACCGTGTGGTGGGCGACGTCCCAGCGCCCGGACCCGATGAGGGGACGCTGGCAAAGGTGGCCCTGGCGCTCGCCGACTGGAGCGAGCGCTGGTTCCCCGACGCGCTGATCTTCGCCATGGCGGCGGTGGTGGTGGTCGCCGTCGGCGCGCTCGCCCTCGGGGCACCGCCCCGGATCGTGATGATCCAGTTCGGCAAGGGATTTTGGGACCTGATTCCGTTCACCATGCAGATGGCGCTGATCATCGTTGGCGGCTACGTCGTGGCCAGCTCGCCGCCGGTCGCCCGTCTCATCGAGTCGCTGGCGACGCTGCCGCGAACCGGTCGAGGCGCGGTCGCGTACATCGCGCTGCTGAGCATGCTCACCTCGATGATCAGCTGGGGGTTTAGTCTCGTCTTCAGCGGCCTGCTGGTCCGCGAGATCGCCCGACGGCTGCCTCGCCTGGACTACCGCGCGGCGGGGGCCGCCGCTTACCTGGGGCTCGGGAGCATCTGGGCGCTCGGCCTCTCCTCGTCGGCGGCCCAACTTCAGGCCAACCGGGCCAGCCTGCCGCCAGCGCTGCTAAAGATCACCGGGGTCATCCCGTTCACGGAGACGATCTTCCTCTGGCAGGGCCTGGCCACGGCGCTGATCCTCCTCGTCGTCTCCGTGGCCGTGGCCTATCGCTCGGCGCCATCGGACGCCCTGGCGCGTCCGGCGTCGACCTTCGGACTGAGGTTTGAGCCAATGCGGAGCGACCTCGAGCCGCGCACGCGGCCGGGGGAGTGGCTCGAGTACAGCCCGCTCTTGACGATCCTGATCGCGATCCTCGCCGTCGGCTGGGTAGGGAGCACCTTCTCGACCCTGGGGCCGATGACGGCCATCGCCAATCTGAACACCTATAACTTCATCTTTCTGACCCTCGGCCTGCTCCTCCACTGGCGGCCCCGGCGGTTCCTGCACGCGGTCGGGGCGGCGGTGCCGGCGACGGCGGGCGTGCTGGTGCAGTTCCCGTTCTACGCGAGCATCGCGGCGATCCTCACGGGCGCCAAAGGGACGGGCGACGTCACGCTCTCGGACTGGCTGGCTCAGATTTTTGTCTCGGTCTCGAACGAACACACCTTCCCGCTTCTCGTGTCGGCCTACTCGGCCATCCTCGGACTCTTCGTGCCCTCCGGCGGTGGCAAGTGGGTGATTGAGGGGCCGTACGTGATGCAGGCCGCCAACACGCTGCAGGTGCACCTCGGGTGGGTCGTCCAGATCTACAACACCGCGGAGGCCCTGCCGAATCTCGTGAACCCGTTCTGGATGCTCCCGCTGCTGGGCATCCTCGGCGTCAAGGCTCGCGAGCTGGTCGGCTATACGATCCTCCAGGTGATCGTGCACACGCCGATCGTCTTCTTTCTCATGTGGCTCTTTGCCCGGACCCTGATCTACCATCCGCCGGTGCTGCCGTGACCGACGTGCAGACGGCCGAACGGGTTAGAACCGATCCAGGCGGGCGCGTGCTCGGGCCGGGGCGGGTGCCGACGCTCGGGGGGGAGCGGGCCCGGCGTCGAGCCTGTCCCGCGCTGATCTCGGCGCGCGTGTAGCGCCTCCAAGATCGCGCGCTCACCATCGGGCGTCGGTCGGCGTCCGTCGGGCACCTAGGCATGAAAGCTTCCCGCAGGCCTCCCAGTTCTCCACGAGCGCTTCGACCCGCTGCTCCTCGTGGCCGACTTCACCGCGCGAGGCACCGGACTCGAGGAGCGCTGAGACTCCGTGGTTCTGCCCGAGGGTGTCGCCGGCCACCAACATACCGGCCCGACAGGCGTGGGGACCGCGCATTCTGGGCGTCCCGGCTCCCGACTTGATGCTCCGGGAGCGGCTGCGCGTCCTCTACCCGGGGGCGTCGGGCCGTCGGCTCAAACAGTGGCTTGTCGGCGCGCGCGTTCGAGTCAACGGCGTCGTCGTCCACCGTGGCGACTCCCCGGTGGGCCCGGACGACCGTGTCGAACTGGGAGCGCCGCCGCCGGCCTCCTTCCCGGCGGCGCTCGGCCTGGTACATGAGGACGAGCACCTCCTCGTGGTCGACAAGCCCGCGGCGCTCCTGACGATCGCGACCGCCGCCGAGCGCCGACGGACCGTCTACCGGCTGCTGAGCGATTGGGTGCGGGCGCGGGGAGGCCGGCGGATCTTCGTCGTCCATCGGCTCGATCGCGAGACCTCCGGCCTCCTCGTCTTCGCGAAGTCGTTTGCAGTGAAGCGGGCGCTCCAAGCCCAGTTCGAGGCGCGGACGCCCGAACGGGTGTACGTGGCCCGCGTGGAAGGCGTCGTTCGGGAGCAGGAGGGTACGCTGACCTCCTCCCTCGTGGAGAACCGGGCCCTGCGCGTTCGAACCGCGCGCCGCGGACAGGAGGCGATCACCCGCTACCGGGTGCTGGAGCGCTTCCGGGGGGCGACGCTGCTCGAGCTCGCGCTCGTGACCGGGCGGCGGGGCCAGATCCGTGCTCAGCTCGCCGCCCTCGGACACCCGATCGTCGGCGACCGGGCGTACGGGAGCCGGAGCGATCCCCTCGGGCGCGTTTGCCTGCACGCGGCGCGGCTCGGCTTCGTCCACCCGAGCGGGCGGCGCGTCGTCTTCGAGAGTCCGCCGCCCGCGGGCTTCAGGTAGGGCCTCGGCCCCGGCGGGCGAGCAGGCGGCCGCCTTCGCCTCCGCGATCGATCCTCGCGGCTCTCGAGAATCGGGCGATCGGCTCCTCGTTCGTCTCGGAGGACGAGGCGCGGACACGCCCTCCCGCCGATGCCTGACGCCACCGATGCCGCCCCGGGGGCCACCGCCAACCCCTGGTAGCCTCGCAGGGCGCGGGTCAATATATTGTGTTTTTTCCTTCTTCCTGAGGCCAGTAACTTCGATAATGGCAGTCGGACGGGCGCCCCTCGGGGGGCGCCGCTCGAGGGTAACGCAACCGCTCCAAACGGAGGGTAACGGATGGCAAAAGACAAAAAGGCGGCATTCGGGGGGTATTCCATAAACTTCGACGGCTGCAACGACACGCTCACCGCCGTCTTCGGCGACAAGCCGATCCCCCCGTCGGAGATGACGAAGAAGCTCTGGGCCTACGTCAAGCGAAAGAGGCTCGGCCACAAGTAGCCACGACGCCACGGAGGCGGCCGCACGCCCAGCGGCCGCCTCCTCGCTCCAACCGAGTCCGGGCGCAGCCGGTCGGTCTGATCGGCGGAGAACCACCGGGAGACCGATCAGATCCGTTCCCCCGCAGGATTTCCGGCTCTCGACGGCCCGGAACGGGACCCATCCCCGCGAGCCGGCTCCACGGAAGCGCGGCCGAGCCAGCCGACGGCGATCGCGAACCAGAACACTGTCCGCCGCCGCGCCGTCACGGAGTCGCGGCTCACCGCAGGTCGGCGCGGTAGGTCTCTGTGAGCGTGAGACAGACGAGGAAGGACACGAGGCCGGCCGCGATCAGGTAAAACGTAAACGACAGACGGTTTCCGGTCGCGCCGACGAGGTAGGTGGCGATGAAGGGGGCGGTGCCGCCGAACGCGGCGACCGCGAGATTGTAGGGAACCGAGACGGCGGTGTAGCGGATCCGCGTCGGAAAGATCTCCGAGTAGGCCGCCGGCGCGGGTCCGGAGAACAGAGCCTCGAGCGTGATACCCACCAGCTGGACGGCGAGGATGACCCAGAAAGAGCGCGTCGCCTCCATCAGGCGGAACAGGGGATAGCCGAGGATCGCGCAGCCAGCGGCGTGGGCCAGGAGCAGCGGCTTCCGGCCGACGCGGTCGGAGAGCGCGCCCGCGAACGGGATCAGGACAATGAAGACCGCGAGCCCGATCGTGTTGATGAGCGAGGCCTCGCGCCCCGGCCGCTTCAGCACGGCGGACACGTAGGTCGGGAAGTAGGCGAGGAAGACGTAGTAGGCGACCGTTCCGCTCAGCGTGAAGCCCACCACGGTCAGGAGGCCGCGGCGGTGCGCCGAGAAGGCCTCCGTGATCGGGGCCCGGGCAACCTGGCCGCTCTCCTCGATCGCCCGAAACCTCGGGGTGTCCGCGAGCCCCAACCGCAGATACAACCCCACGAGGGCGATGACGAGCCCGAACAGGAAGGGGAGCCGCCAGCCCCAGGCGGTCAGCGTCTCGGTCGTCAGCGTCGAAGTGAGGAGAGTGGCGACGGCGGAGCCCGCGAGGAAGCCAGCCCCGACGCTCACCTGCTGCCAGCTCCCCGTGAGCCCACGCCGACCCGGCCGCGCGTACTCGACGAGGAAGGCCGCCACGCCTGCCCACTCGCCGCCTGCCGAGAAGCCCTGGGCGAGGCGGAGCCCGAGCAGCGCGAGTGGCGCGAGGATGCCGATGCGACGGTAGGGAGGGAGGATTCCGATGACGAAGGTCGAGGCCCCCATCAGAATGACCGTGGCGGCGAGCGCGTTGCGGCGGCCGCGCGTGTCGCCGTAGTGGCCAAAGAAGAGGCCACCCAGAGGGCGCATGAAGAACCCGACGCCGAAGACGCCGAAACTCAGGAGCAGCGAGCGATTCGGGACGTCCGAGGGAAAGAACAGCGTGCCGATGGTCGGGGCAAAGTAGGCGTAGACCGCGAAGTCGTACCACTCGATGACGTTGCCGATCGTGCCCGCGACGATGGGCAGCACGGCGGCCGGGCGCTGTGTCCGCCGGTTCAGCGCCGGTCTCTCAGCGCCCGCGCGGCGTAGACCCGAGATCGCCCGCCCGCCCCAGACGCCCGACCCACGGACACCCTTGCCCTGGCCGCTACGTCGCCCTGGTCCGGCGCGAGAGCACGCGTGCCTCAGGGAGCCATCTGACCAGTCTGAAGGAGGTGGTAGACGACGAGGTCGGTTGGCGGTGGCGATACGCTGCTCACCGTCAGCATGGTGGCGAGCTCGCTCCGGTGGTGCGTGGCGTGGTTCGCGACGTGTTGGAGAAGGGGCCCCAGGGCGAGACGGAACTCCCTGCCCGCGGTATTCCGATAGGTCACGACTCGCGTGAGGTCGGTGACGGTGAGCCCCTGGATGAACGCGCGTTGCTCGCGTTCCAGGGCGTCCCAGCGCGCGCGGAGGACCCCGAGGCTCGGGATCTCGTCGCCCGGAAGCTTCGTCGGGCTCGGGGACGTGCCGATCCACCGTTGGAGCCACACCCAGTCGGCCCCGTAGATGTGCGCCAGCATGCGCCTGAGGGTTGGGAAGCTGAACTGCTTGCCCGCCTCCCGCGCGGCGACCTCCCCCCCCAGGCCGGCCGCGACGTCGAAGAGACGGCGGTTGGCCCACCAGTGATACTCGTAGAGTCCGTGGATCAGCTCCACGTTCGCCACCGGACCCATCCCCCGCTCCTCCCGCTCTCTCCTTGCCAAACGGTCGTCCCCATGGCCTCGACCCCTACACACTTCACCCGTCCTTGGCGTCCCGTGTCAAGGCGGCGGTGCGGGCTCGACCCCCCGCTCGATCGATGGGCGTGTCTCACCGGTCTCCTGCCGTCAGCGGCGGGCCGCCCCAGCGTTCGAGCGTCGCGAACTCCGGCACCGCTCGGCGCTTGAGCTTCGTGAGCTGCTTGGCTGGCCGGCCCAGCGGCATGATCGCGCAGACCGCGACGTGCCGGGGGATGCCGAGAAGCTCCTGGAGCTTCGGTTCCTGGGCCACCGCCAAGGTGGTGATCGTTCCACCAAATCCCTCGTGCCGCGCGGCGAGCAGGATGTTCCACGCGAACGGATAGATCGAGGCCCCGCTCACGACCCCAACGCGCGCCAAGCCCTGATCCGTGGATGCGACCACCCGGAGATCGACGCAGACGACGAGGATCACGGCCGCTCGCAGGAGCGGATCTGTCAGCCGGGCCGGCACCGGGGTCCGCTCGATGGTGCCGGCGTCGACCGAGGTCGGGTCGATGGTGTTCCAGGGATTCTCGCCGGCTTGGAGCTGTGCGGCGTACCGCCGCGCGGCGGGCGTGGTCAGCGCGGCCAATGCGTCCCGGGTCTTGCGGTCGCGAACGACGAAGACCCGCCAGCCCTGACGGTTGCCGCCGCTCGGCGCGAAGCGTGCGTTGTCGAGAATCCTGAAGAGGGTGTCGTTTGGCAGCGGGTCACCGGTGAAGTCCCGTGCCGCAAACGTGCTTCGCATGACGTCGTAGAGTTCCATGACTGCCCTCCGGGCTCGGCCGCGGCGCCCTCAGCGGAGGATGCGCTCGCCGGTCGTGCCGTCGAAGAAGAGGAGCTTGCCCCGGTCGAACATGAAGCGGCGGTGGTCGCCGACGGCGATCTTCTCGTCGGGGTCGACCTTGGCGACGATCGAAGTCGGCCCGCCGTAGTCGAGGAAGACGATCGTCTCGTCGCCGAGGGGCTCGAGGAGACCCACCGTCGCCGGCCACCCGCCCGTCCCGTCGCGGAGGCGCACGTGCTCAGGGCGCACGCCGAGGACGGCATCGCGCGCGGTGACGGCCTCGGCCGGACGGTCGAGGACAATGGTGACGCCGGCGGCCCGGAAGGCGAGCCGGCCCGCGTCCGCGGCGAGCGCGCCGTCGACGAAGTTCATGGGGGGCACGCCGAAGAACCCGGCGACGAAGTGGTTGACGGGGTCCGCATAGACGGCGAGGGGCGGCCCGACTTGCTGGATGACCCCGCACTGCATGACGACGATCCGGTCGGCCATCGTCATGGCCTCCGCCTGGTCGTGGGTGACGTAGACGAAGGTCGCCCGCAGCGCGGCGTGAAGCCGCTTCAGCTCGGTTCGCATCTCGACGCGGAGCCGGGCGTCCAGGCTCGAGAGCGGCTCGTCCATGAGGAAGGCGCGGGGGCGCATGACGATGGTCCGGGCGAGGGCCACCCGTTGCGCCTCCCCGCCCGAGAGGGTCGCCGGGCGCTTGCCGAGCAGGAGGGCCACGCGGACGGTCTCCGCCACCGCCTCCACCCGGGCCCGCACCTCCGCCGCCGGCGTCTTCCTGATCCGGAGCGGGAAGGCGATGTTGTCGAAGACGCTCATGTGCGGGAAGAGCGCCAGGCTCTGGAAGACCATGCCGAGCTGCCGGTCGCGCGGCTCCTGGTCGGTGACACGCTCCCCGCCGATGTAGACGTCGCCCGCCGTCGGCGCCTCGAGCCCCGCGATCATGTTGAGCGTCGTGGTCTTGCCGCACCCGGAGGGGCCCACGAGGACGACGAACTCGCCGTCGGGGATGTCGAGGCTCACCCCGTCCACCGCGCGGCTGGCGCCGAACGCCTTGGTGAGCCCCGCCAGCCGGATCCCGGCCATCGCGCGCCTACTTTCTCAGGAGGCCGAAGCTGAAGCCCTTCACCAGGTGCTTCTGGATCAGGAAGCCCAGCGCGACCACCGGCAGGGTGGCGATCGCGCCGATTGCCGCCTGCGGGCCATAGTCTCGCCCCTCGTTGACCGACTGGAACTTGTTGAGGGTGATCGGGATCGTGGAGACCTGGGTGTTGGTGAGGGTGAGGGCCAGGAGCAGCTCGCTCCAGTTGAGGATGAAGACGAACAGGAACGTCGCGACCAGGCCGGACACGGTGAGCGGCAGCACCACCGAGGAAAGGACGCGGAAGCGCGAGGCGCCCATCACGCGGGCGGCGCTCTCGAGTTCACGAGGGACGTCCTCGATGAACGCGAGCATCATCCAGATCACATAGGGCAGGGACGTGGCGATGTAGACGAGGATGAGCCCGGTGTAGGTGTCGAGGAGGTGGAGGCTGACGTAGTAGACGAGGAACGGCACCGCGATGACGATCGGCGGCAGCATCCGGATCGTGAGCACGCTGTAGGGATAGTTCTTGCCGCCGGTGCCGAAGCGCGCCCAGCTGTACGCGAGCGCGCTTCCGAGGGCGACCGCGACGAGCGCGCTGGCGGTCGCGGTGAAGAGGCTGTCCCAGAGCGGCTTCAGCACCTTGAGCGTCTGTCGCCCCAGATCGAAGATGGTCGAACCCGGCGTGAGCACCTGAGCGTAATTCTCGAGCGTCGGCTGCTCCGGGACCCAGTGGGGTGGCCAGGTGACCCATTCCCCCGAGTGCTTGAACGACGTGTTCAGCATCCAGTAGACAGGGATGAGCGTCACCGCCGTCCAGGCGAGAAGGGCCGCGTGCCGGACGAAGGCGACGAGCCAGCGTCGCTTCATCGGGCGGCCTCCTCCGCGAGCTGCCTCCGCTCCCGCCGGAGGATGTGGATGGCGATGACGGTATATATGACCACGACCACCATGAGGATGAGCGACATGGCGGCTGCGTCGGAGACGCGGGTGAAGTCCCAGCCGACGCGCCAGAGATAGACGGCGATGGTCTCGGTGGAGTTGCCCGGCCCGCCTTCCGTGAGCAGCACCGGGTAGTCGAAGATCTTGAGCGCCTCCATGGACCGCAGGACGAGCGCGATCGCGAGCACCGGTTTCAGCAGCGGCAGCTCGATATGGCGGAAGATTTGCCAGCGGCTGGCGCCCATCGCCCGCGCCGCCCTGATGGGATCGGGCGGCAGGCCGGCGAAGCCGGACAGCACGATGAGGAACACGAGCGAGGTCCATTGCCAGACGTCGGCGCCGACGATGGCCGCCTTCGCCATCCGGTAGTCGGAGATCCAGCGGACGGTCACCGGACGGCCGGCGAGCAAGCTCAGGATCTGGTTCAGTGGCCCCTGGTCGATCAGGAGCATCGAGAGGTCGTAGCCAACCACCGCCGGGACGATCATCATCGGTAGCAGGAAGACCGTCGTGTAGAAGCGGCGCCCACGGAACCGCTCGCGGCAGAGCAGGGCGAGCCCGAAGCCGAGGCCGAGCTCGAGGGGGACCGCGGCCGCCGCGAAGCCGAACGTCCGGATCACCGCCCACACGAAGCGCTCGTCCCGGACGGCGACCGTGAAGTTGGCGGCACCGACGAAGGGCGCGTGCCACCAGACGCCGCGCGTGATCCGCCATGACACCAGGCTCAGGTAGACGAGGAGCACGAACGGCAGAAGGAGGAAGACGAGGAGGGCCTGCACGGGGACGAAGGGGAGCCACTTGAAGACCTGCTCCCGCTCGAGCCAGGCCAGGGCCACGCGGCGCGCCGCCGGCATCAGTCGGGGACGTTCTTCGTGGGGAACGCCCGCCTGAGGGCCTTCCACGCCTCGATCTGGGCGGTGCGGCCGACCTGCTCGGTGATCCTCTCCCAGGCCGTCGCCGTGCGATTCAGCGCCTCCTCGGCCGAAATCCTGCCGAGGAGAGCCTCCTGGATGTTCAGATCCAGCGCGTCGTCGTACTCCACGGCGCCCTGGAGAAGGATGAGCGGCGGCGAGACCTGCGCGTTGCGGAGGTGCGTCTCCACCATCTCCTTGGTCCGCGACCGGATGACGCGCGGATCGCTGCGGTGCGACTTCATGAACGGATCGAAGACGGAGTCGGTGTAGGTGACGAGTCGGGCCGAGACCTCCTTGCTCGTGAGCCACTGGATGAGCCAGTAGGCCGCTTCGGCGTGCTTCCCGTAGCTCGAGACGTAGAAGATGTTGCCGAAGCCTTGGATCGAGCGCCGGACGAGCTTGCCGTTCACGACGTAGCCGGGGACCAGGCAGTACGCGTTCTTGCCCCGGACCGTCGACTTCTCTGGGTGCTCGGCGGCGAGCGCGATCGACGGGTAGGTCATGATCGAGAAGGCGTGGCCGGCCGCGTAGAACGGATAGGCCTGCGGCGTCGCCCAGCCCAGGATGTCCTTGGGCATGTACCGGGTGAGGGCGATGTAGTCCCTGAGCGCCTCCACGCCTTCCTTCCCCGCGACGAGCGGCCTCATGGCGTCGTCGAACGGCATCCCGCCCTTCGCGTAGAAGCGCTGGAGCCACCAGCGCCAGCCCCAGCTCCGCGCGCGGTAGGCGATCGCTCCGTAGAAATCCGGCACCCCGTCGCCGTCGAAATCCCGGGTGAAGAACTCGGCGAGCTGCGCCCACTGCTCGTAGGTGTCGGGGCAGCCTGGGCCCCAACCGTACTTGGCGTGGAATTTCTGACGCTCGTCGGGCTTGTCGAGCCAGTCCTTTCGGAGGACGAGGATGAAGTTGTCGCCGTCGGCGAAGAGGCCGTACGTCTTGCCTTTGTAGCGCCCCTGCTCGGCGAAGCCTCCGACCACGTCGTCCACGTCGGGCAGGCCGCGAGCCACGAACTCGTCGATGGGGCGCGCGAGCCCCGCCTCCGCGGTATCGGGCAGGGAGATGGGGTCGCCGACCCAGAAGTCGAAGCTCCCGCTCCTGGCGACCGCCTCCGCCATGGCCTTGGCCTGGATCTGCAGGATGCCGACCTCGATCAGGTCGCCGAGCCCGATCCCGGTCGCCTTCTCAAAGATCGGGATCTCGCGTTCGAGGGCCTTCGTGTGGAAGGGGGAGGTGAGCATGTTGAGCTTGAGCGACGTGAGGCCGTGGGCCTTCATGTAGGCGCGCGCGCCGTTGATCGCGCGCTCGTCCGCCGTCCTTCCCGGGACCTCTGCGGCCCCGGCGGTGCCGGACCAGACGAGCAGCACCGTCGCGAGCAGGGCCCGTCGCTTCATGATCGCCTCCTCCTGTGTCGTGGGCGCCGGGAGACCGAACACGCCGAGTATGAGTTCGGCGGAATCATAGGTACCGAGGTTTCGGGTGTCAACCGCGGCCGGCGCTTCAGTCCCCCGCCCCTGCTCGCTTTCCGACCACCCCGCCGCGCTCGTTCAGGCGCGGCGGGCGACCGCCCGCAGGACGGCGATGAGACGTCACCGCCACACCTCGATCCTCGCCGCCCCTCCTTCCCCATACGTGGTCTTCCGTCGGGCCCTCCTTCGTCGCGCCCGCCAAGCTTCACGGTCACTCCCCTCTCGGCCCCTCGCGGCTCCGGCGCGCGCCTGGTCTCACTGCGAGCGCGAGCTGCCTCTTGGCCCGCTCCCCTCCTGCGGCCCCTGGCTCGGGCCGCCGGACCTCGCGTCTCGCCGGGAGTCTGACGGCCCGTCCGCGATCCACCGATTGCGCCTGGCGCGAAGTTCGACTAGCCTACGCGCGCGCGCGGCGACCGTCCTCGGCCGGCCGCCACCGCGCGCCGATAGTAGACAGATAGAATGAGAGCCGCCCGCCACGAGGCCGCGATGTGGCTGACTGTCGCGATGCTAGGCTTGGCGTTCGGCCCGCCGGCGCTGGCGGAACCCTCGCCCACGGGGCCGGCGCGCAGATCTCACCCGCGACCCCGCGCGGTCCTGCTCGCGCACAAGGCCGGCGTCAACGCGATCGCCTTCGCGCCCGACGGCAAGACCCTCGCCTCCGGTGGTGCGGACGGCTCGATCATCCTGTGGGATGTCGCCGCTCGCGAGCCTCTCGCCGCCGTGCTCCCGGGCCCCAAGCAAGGGGTGAGCAGCGTCGCCTTCAGCCCGGACGGGACGACCCTGGCGTCGGGAGGGGGCGACGGCACGGTCGTCACGTGGGATCTGGCTCGCCGCGAGCCCCTGGGCTCGCCGCTCGCCGGGCACGCAGGCGGGGTCACCAGCGTTGCCTTCAGCCCCGACGGCCGCACCCTTGCCTCGGCGAGCGACGACCGGACGGTGATCCTCTGGGATCTCGCTGCCCGCCGGCCCGAGGGACCTCCGCTCGCCGGCCATCGGGACTGGATCGCCAGCGTCGCCTTCGCTCCCGACGGCAAGACGCTGGCCTCGGCGAGCGCGGACCGGACCGTCATCCTCTGGGACGTCGCTACCCGCCGGCCTCTCGGCTCCCCGCTCAGCGGCCACGCGGACTGGGTGGTCGGCGTCGCCTTCGCTCCCGATGGCAAGACGCTGGCGTCGGCAAGCGCCGACCGGACCGTCATCTTGTGGGACGTGGCCGCCCACCGGCCGGTCGGCCCCCCGCTCGCCGGCCACCAGAATTGGGTCAGCAGCGTCGCCTTCAGCCCCGACGGGAAGACCCTTGCCTCAGGAAGCGCCGACCGGACCCTCCTCCTCTGGGACGTCGCGACTCACCAAGCGCTCACCTCCCGGCTCTTCGGCGCGCACCGGCGAGGCGTCACCAGCGTCGTCTGGAGTCCGGATGGCGAGACCCTGGCCTCGGGCGGCGACGACAAGCGAATCATCTTCTGGGACTTCGGCCGGGAGGCCCCGTCGCGGTAACGGCGTCGGGGGCCGCCGACGAGCCGACCCTCGCGATCAGGGGCCGGTCAATGGCGAGTCCGGCTCGCCGCCGCCGGATCTGGCCACCGTCGAGCCGGGCGCCCGGGTGCCTGGCCCCGTCAGGGCCGAGCCCGGCGGTCGGGCGCGGGACCGTGGGCTGTCGACCTTGCGGGCGTGTGCTCGCCGTGGCGAGTACCTGCCGGGATCGCGCGAGCCCTGGCGCTCAGCTGGCGCGAGAGCGCGAAATGTCGGCGGCGGAGGCCGACGGGGCCGAACACCGGGAAGGCGCGGCACCGGGCCGAGGCCTAGGGTGCGGTTCGGTCCGGCAGTTGCAGGAGCTGGAGCGTGTTGCCGTCCGGATCGGCGAACGTGGCGACGAGCCCGCCCCACTCCTCGCCCTCGGGCGGGCGCGTGAAGACCACGCCCGCTCGCGCCAGACGCGCGTGAACCGTGCCGATGTCCTCGACCGCCAGATTGATCATGATCCGCAGCGGATCCGCGCTCCGACCGCGGACCTGGTCGTGCACGCCGTCGCCGAGAACAGTTTTCGAGCCCCGTAGCTACCGGCTCGTGATCCACGCCGGCCAGACGTAGAGACTCCACGCCCCCTGACAGGGGCGGCGGCGACTAGCCGCACAGGGCGGCTCCCTCGAGCCGCCTTTTTCGTCTCGCCCGGCTGACACCCCGCAGCGCGAAGCGGATCGCTCCCCAGGCTGACCGGGGCCGTGGACTCGGGGTGCGTCGGCGCCGGGCGAATGACATCTCGTCGATCGCACCAAGGAAGCCGGTTCCTGGGGACGCAGGATCGGCGACGGCGAGCGGGTAAGGCAAGATGGGCGGGTCGCCGGTCCGAAGGGCCTTTTCGCGCTCGGCGCCGCGCTCTAGACAGGGCTCCAAGACCAAAACGGGGGAGGACGAAGCGGATGAAGACGGCAGAGCGACTGAAGGCGTTCGATCTGTTCCGGAAGGCGGTCGAGCCGCAGCGGTTACGGGTGGAGGCGGACGGCGAGGGCTTCCCGGTGGTCCGCGGACAGCACGGTCAGATCGAGTGGTACTGCGACGGGGTCGACTGCCACAGCTGCCCGGCCAGGTCGCGCTGGCGGTCTACACCACGGGGAGGCAGACGCGCCAGAAGATCCTGAGCGTTCCGGGGGTCACGCCGCACCAGCGCGGCGACTTCGAGCTCCCCGCCGTGTTCCTGCCGGCGGCCCTCGAGGCGGTGGCGAGAGTGATCCGGGCTCGCCGGCGGCGCTCGCTCTCAGCTGCTCATCGCGCCGCGGCTCTGGCCGGGCTGGAGAGGGCTCGAGCAGCGCGTCGCGCCGACGTCGGCGCAGACCAGGCCGTGGGGGCCAGCTGATGTGTGACGTGACGTTCGTCAGCGTCGGCTCGGCCCGGCGCCTACTCGGTGATCCTCTCGCCTCCGTAGGCGAGGATCCCGATCACGGTGATGCCGATGTACACGGTGTTCACGCCGTCGCACGTGCGGTCGCAGAGCCCGACGCAGACGGTGTTCATGCCGTCGCACGCGCAGCCGAAGCGGTGGCGACCCGGTGATGCGCGGCGCGATCGTGATGGACGACGTGATCTCCTGGCAACGGATCCCGGTGTGGCTCGCCTTCTGCAACGAGCCGTCGGTCGGCACCACCTGTACTCCTGCGGGGACGGAGCCGATCGAGGCGGTGCTTCGCCTCGCCGACAGCGTCTCGCGCTGGCCCCTCCCCAAGGGGCGCGAGCTCCCGGTGCTGGTGTACTCCACGACCATGCCAGGGCCCAAGCTCGTGGATCGCATGGAAGAGCTGCACCTCCAGGGTCCAGGCTTCAGGCATCCGATCTGGCTGGACGGCCCGAGGCCCGACGTCGAGGACCTCGAGGCCCTGCTGGGCGCAATGGTCGAGACCGTGCGCTACCGGGAGGATGCGCTGGCCGGGGCGGCGCAGCAGCCCCCGCAAGCCTGAGTCTTCACTGGTGGTGCTCGGCGAGGGCGTGGGGCTGGTGCGCCCGAGGATGTCGGCGGCCTGCAGCCAGGTGAGCTGCCCACTGAGGGCGCGTAGGATGACCTCCTGGATCTTCATGGCGCGCTCCACGGCGCGGGCGAGATAAGCCATGGCCACCTCCTTGGTGACCAGTTCTCGCCGGGCGCCTGCTTGGAGCGGTCATTTCACGTTGCTCTCGGGAGCGGCCAAATCATCTATTCCCTACACTGGGCCGAGAGCCACTGGGCCGAGAGCCACTTGACTCGGCGCCTGTTTGGGCAGATCCTCGGGCGCATCGAGCTCGCGTGGCACCTCACCTGATCGCGGGCCCACCGGTGCGAGGGCGATGAGAGTGGGGTTCGAACCGGCCGGGGTGTCTCTGAACGGACGGCCGGGGCCGACCAACTCAGACGCACGGGTCGCACCCAGGCCATGCGTCGCGAGAATGACTTGCGTCAACGTGTCGGAAAGGGGTGAACGAGTGGCCCGACTGGATAGTCCGCTCACTCAACGCGACGACGGGGGCGGAGAATGGAGTCATATCGCAAATCCCGGCTGAATGGGTGAAGTGGCCGGGTGGGGGAGCCTGCGACTTGCTTGCAACATACGGGGGAGAAGAAAATGGGTCCATATCGGGGATTCCAGCTTGGAAGGTTTCGCGCGCATCTGATGCGGTCGCCCAAGATCGTAATCGGTATCTTCGGCACCGTCGGCGTCGCCGTGGGCTTGATCGGCCCAACTCCGGCGCTGGCCGACGATAGCGGCGGGCTCAATGCGGTGCCGTTCGAGTTCGTCGGGAAGGTCGGCGATTGTGGCCCTGGTTATCCGGCTGGGAGCGGAATCGTCACGGCGGCGTGGCTGAGGGGCATGGGTCTACCGGACAATGGCGGGTTGAATAGCAACCCGAGCGATCCCACGGACAATCCCAACAAAAAAGATGCTCACTTCGGTCTCCTCCTGTCGAAGAATGGTCCGACGCCTGACTGCTCCTCATCGGGGGCACGCATTACTGGCGTCGAGGGAATAATCGTGGGGCCGGGCTTCGAGCTGGGCTTTGACTACCGCAACGGCACGCACTGCGGCGCCGGCGCCGCACGCTTCAACGTGATGGCGACCGATGGGTTTCATTTCGTTGGCGGCTGTGCCAACGCGACCCCGTCGAATCGGACGCCAGCCCCACAGGATCCCACTCAGTGGACGCGGGTGCGGTTCGATACGTCCGACGCCGTTCCCCCTCTCAGCGTTGGGAGCGAGATCCAGAGCATCTCGATTCTTTACGACGAGGGTACAGATGCAACCTCAGCCCCTGACGACCCGAACGGCGTTGGTCTCACCGTCCTCGACAATATCGACGTCGACGGTATGTTGATCACTCGCGGACCGGAGGGCGGCGACTAAGGACTGACCCAGGCGAAGGCTGCCGCGGGGTTGGCCGGCCCCGCGCCAGCCTTCTTTGCATGACGACACCTTCCGTCCCTGATCGACCTCTTAAGGGCTACACGGAAGCGAGTATTCGCCTCCACCTTCGTCCGACTCCCCCCGCGGCTGCCACCGTCTCGAGGAGGTGACCATGACTCGACATGCCATTTCACTCGGGCGCATCGCAGGGATCGACATTCGCCTGGACTACTCATGGTTCCTGATTATCGTCCTGCTGAGCTGGATGCTGGCCAGGTCGTATTACCCCGCCGAGATGAAGGGCGGGTCCCTCGCGCAGTACTGGGTCATGGGTGTGGTGACGGCGATCCTGCTCTTCGTGAGTGTCTTGCTCCACGAGCTCGGCCATTCCCTGGTGGCTCGGCGCTACAAGGTCGGGGTGCGCAGCATCACGCTCTTCATCTTCGGGGGCGTCTCGGATATCAAGACGGAGCCGCCGAGCGCCGGGGCGGAATTCTGGATCGCCCTCGCCGGGCCGCTCACGAGTTTTGTCCTGGCCGGCCTCTTTGCGCTCCTGCAGCCGGCGGTGGGGGCGGTGGCCCCGCTGGCGGCGGTGGCAAAGTACCTGGCGTTCATCAACGGGATGCTCGGCGTGTTCAATCTCGTTCCCGGCTTTCCGCTTGATGGTGGGCGGGTATTCCGGGCCATTGTTCGTGGGGTCACCCACGACCTGCGGCAGGCCACGGTCATCGCCGGGAATGTCGGGCGAGTGATCGCGTTCCTCTTCATCGTTCTGGGAGTGTGGCGCATGCTCGGAGGGGATGTCGCCAACGGCCTGTGGATCGCGTTCATCGGCTGGTTCCTGGAGAGCGCCGCGGTGACTCAGATCCAGCAGCAGGTTATTCGAGGGTCACTGGCGGGTCATCCGGTATCAGAGGCCATGGAACGCGACTACGCCGAGATTCCCGCGGGCGTGACGTTGCGGCAGCTCGTGGACGAGCACGTGCTCGGGAAGGGGCAGCGCAGCTTCATCGTCAGGGCGGGCGACGACGTGGCGGGGTTGCTGACGTTGCACCGGATCAAGGAGACGCCACGGGCGGTGTGGCCGACGACCACGGCCCGCCAGGCCATGATCCCGATCGCCCAGACCAAGCGGGTCCGTCCCAGCGCCGAGCTGTGGGCAACGCTCGAGGCGATGGACCGCGACGGTGTGAATCAGTTGCCCGTGATGGAGGATGGGCGGATGCTGGGGATGCTCACAAGGGAGGGGATCATCAGCTATCTCCGCACCAGACGGGAACTCGGCGTGTAGCGCGTCGTCCGGGGCCCGGGGACAAGCCCCCCAGCCTGGAGCGTCTCCCACGCGGCCCGCTGGACCGCGCCCGACCGGCCCCAGGTCGCGCGGAGAAACCCGCTTGAAAGCCTCCGAGCCGTAGTCGCCGACTCACGGCGCCGCCAGCCCTTGCTCGCCTCCCGGGGCGGCGTCTATAGTTGGTCAGCACGTCAAGCGGGGAGTGAAACGATGGACGTCTCTGAGGCGCGCAGTCTACTGGAGGCCGCCGGTCTCGCCCTCAAGAGCGAGGATCGCCTCGACAACGACACCGGCACGCAGCTCCGCCTGAAAAATGGCGGCATTGTGAACGTCTTCGACAACGGCAACTTCAACGTCCAGGGGAAGAACAAAGCCGCGGTGGAGGCCCTGCTGCGCGGGCCGACGGCGGTCGTCGCCGAGGTTAAGGGCAAGCGCCCCGTCAGGCGGAAGGTGTTCGTCGTCTACGGGCACGACCAGACGTGCCCAACCCAGCTTGAGGCGATGCTCCGGCGGTGGGGACTCGAGCCCTTGATCCTTGACCAGCTGCCCACGGAGGGCCAAACCGTGATCGAGAAGTGGAGGCCGCGATCGCGGAGGCCGACTTCGGCGTCGTCCTCGCGACGCCCGACGACGAGGGCCACAGGGCCAACCACCCGGACGAGAAGGCGCACCGGGCGCGCCAGAACGTGGTCCTCGAGCTCGGGATGCTCCTCGCCAAGCTGGGCCGGCAGAACGTCGCGATCCTCCTGAAGACCCAGGAGAACATGGAGCGGCCCTCCGACATCCAGGGGCTGATTTACATCGCGTTCAAGGACGACATCGCGGAGACGGGAGTGACTCTCGCAAAGACCATGGCGGCCCGCGGGTACGACATCGACATTAAGAGGTTGTAGCAGCTGCCCATGCCGTCGCTCCCGTAGGGGAGTGCTCGATCCCGGTCAAGTAGAGCGTCGCCCGCCAGCCTTGCTCGTTGTGGCGGGTGAGGCTGAGGTCGTACGCCAGGCGCGCCATGCCGCCGGAGATGAGGCCGATTCCGGTCCAAGTGTCGAGCCAGCGCCGCAGGTCGACGACGGGCGGAACCGGCTCGCGCCACCCGAGCAGTACGAAGCCGAGCGCGGCGCCGAAGAGCGAGCGATGCTGTTGGGCACCGCCCTGAACACTTGGTAGAGGGTCTCAAGGGCGACTGGCCCTCCTTCGCCGCGATCGACGGTCGCGTACTCGACGACGAGCGCCATAAGGTCCGGGCTTCCGTCGAGCGCATAAGCGCCCGCCCTGACCATGAGGTCCTTCAACGCTTCGAGCGCCCGGGGGTATAAGCGCTGCCCCTGAGACGATAGGCCGTCCCGAAGGTCCCTGGACAGCCGCCGCTCAAGGTCCTCGCCTGACATCGCCGCGCGAGTCACCCCCGCCCGATGCGGCCTCTGTTGCTTCCGGGCCGACACCGACGCAGGCTGGCCAGCAGACAACCGAAGAGGAGATCGCCTGGAGTCGAGGGAGCGCACACAGTCGCGCGTCGGCTTGGCCTCCTTCTTCGCCACATTGGCCCGCCCCCGGACAGCAGCGAAATCTGGGTCGTGGGGCTCTGAGCACGTCACGCCGATCGATGCCGTGATGGCCAGTTGTTCTCCGGCGATGAAAAAATGCTCTTTCCGCAGTCTCAGGCAGAGACGCTCGGTCGAAGGCCCGTGCTTCTTCAAGATCCGTATTGGGCATCAGCACGAGGAACTCATCGCCGCCCTGCCGGTAGACCGAGCCACGTTCGACGCAGAAATCGCGAAGTACCCTCATTACAACGGGCAGAAAGTCTCGATCGACGATCTCCTCCGTGAACTTAGCGTTCAAGTCTCCGAAGTGGTCAAGATCCACGAACAGGACTCCAATTGGCGTCTCGTGGCCGAGGCGGCCCCGGTACTCTGGAGTTGACCCGGCCATGCGGAGCTCCGCATAGCCGGGTCTATGCCGAGTTCGGGACTATGCGGAGTCTGCCGCGGCCCTGCGGCGGTGGAGCGTCCGCCGCTGGTTGTCGAGCCGGCTGCCGGGCGCGAGCAGGATTAGCGGGGAACGCGCGTTGTAACCAACTGTTCTAGAACTCCTTGGCGCCGTCGCGCCCCCCCAGAGGCCCACGCGGGCAAACGCAGCTCTGACAGGAACTTACGCCGTGCCTGTTGTAGGCGCAGCCGCCCGCGCCTGGCAAGGGAATGTCTGGCCGGGCGTCCGGTCCGAGTGTCGCGGCGGAGCTTCGACCGTTCCGAGTTGACGGTCCGACCGAGCGACGGCGAGGTAACCGACGCCTCCGGAGCTGACGCACTCTCGGCTACGGGTCGTCCCGGCCCGCGTTTGCTGGGATTTCCCCCCTCCGATTCAGGAATCTGCCGAATTCACGGCCCTCTCGCCGCGCCCTAGACTCGCAGGCCAACACGCCCCGTGGAAGGCGCGGGGAGAAGGGGAGTAGAAGCGATGAGAAAGACGATGATGAAGACGAGAGGACGCGCAACGCTCGCGGCGACCGCGGCCCTCCTCCTGGTGTCTGGGGTTCTGTGGGTCACCCCCGCCCAGGCGCAGAGCTACAGCGGGCAGGCGTACGGCGCCCTCGTGAACGTCGGCGCCGGCCCCGTGTACATTGCGTCCACCGGCGCGCTGCCGTCCACCGGCGGGTGGCTCGGCGCAGCGCAGATGGGGGCGCAGGTTCCCGGTGTCCTGAGCGCGGAGACACTGGTGGCGGCGACGAGTGGAGCCTTGACGAGCATGTCGGGCGATCAGGTCCACAGCTCGACGTCCTTGGCCGGCGTGACCGTGCTGCCCGGGTCGCCCGCACAGATCACCGCGTCGTTCGTCCGCGCCCAAGCGGACGCGACCGATTTCGGCGCGGGGGGTTATAGCGAGGTCGGTGGCCTGGTGTTCGGCGGCATACCCGTCACCGTCACGGGTGCGCCGAACCAGACCGTGACCATTCCCTCGATCGCGACGCTGGTCATCAACGAGCAGCCGGCGACGGCGCAGGGGATCCTGGTCAACGCCCTCCACCTGATTCTCGCGAGCGGCGATGAAGTCATCGTGTCGAGCGCCAGCACCTCCGTGAACCGGTAGACGGCGTGTCGGGAAAGGAGGAACGAGCAATGGTTAAGCAGACGTCAACGATGACGGGGCTGGTGCTCCTGCTGGCCGGCGGCCTCACGCTCGGCCTACCGGCCCGCGCGCTCGCGTGGGGGCAGCCGTCCGAGTGCTACGATTTCGTCACGGGCGGCGGGTGGTTTTCGCCGCGCACGCAGAATGATACGAGTGCGACGGCCCCCGTCAACTTCGGCTTCAACGCGGGCTTCCGGACGCAAGGCGGACCGCTCATGGGCCACTTCAATCTGGTCGACCACAACAACGGGAACCATATCGAGGGGACGGACGTCACGAGCTACACGGTCTTCAGCCCCGATCCCGGCCACTGTCGCGTGTTTAGGGGGGACGCCACCGTCAACGGGGCGACGGGCCATTCCTACGAGGTCGGGGTGTGCGATTACGGCGAGCCGGGCCGGAACGATGGCATCGAGGTCATCCTCGACGGGGCAGTCTACGCCGAGAACCACTCCCCGACGTGCACGCCCGAGCCGTTCTGTGGCCATCTCAACGGTGGCAACATCCAGCTCCACAAGCCCTGCGAGCAGTAGGCCGCCCCGTTGGGACGACCACGCGAGGACCAGGCGGGCCGGATCCGCGGCGAGAGATCCTGAAGACCCGGGCGGGCGCGGATCTGGCCCAGGCAACTGTGAGGACGGCCGGGGCCGAGCGCGGGCTCGAGCCCGGCATCTCGTAAGCCGTCATCCAGGCGTATTGGCCGAAGAGGGAGCTGCTCAGGATCCGCTCACGCCTCGGGAGCACTCGCTGAGCGAGCGGCGAGCTGCCGGCTCAGCCTCCCGCACCTCCGCGATCACGCTCTCGCCGGTGGTCGGGATCTCGTCGAGCCCGTCCGCGCCGTGCACGACGAAGGCCCGGATCGTGCCGAGCTCCGCGAGCACGCGCGCGAGCGGGCTCTGGGCGCCTCTGGCGCGAGGATCCTGGCCGGTGCCTCCACATAAACTGACGGACCTTTAAAGCGCCTCCAACCATTCGAGGATCGTGGCGTTCCGTCGCCAGGTGGGCCGGCGCGCCAGCATGCTGGGCGGCTGAGCCCGCGCGAGGGCTTTCCGCTTCATGTCGAGGTCGATTGTCGCGTAGCGGTTCGTCGTGTTGACGCTGGCGTGCCCCAGCCAGTGCGCGATCGTGGGCAGGTCCACTTCGGACTTGAGCAGGTGCACGGCCGTGCTGTGCCGCAGGCTGTGCGGATGAAGCTTCTTGCGCGCCAGGCTGGGACACGCCGCCGCCGCCGTCCGGAGATGCTTGGCCAGAATAAACCGCACCCCGAACCGCGTCAGGGGTGCGCCACGATGATTCACAAAGATTCGCGCGTCAGAGCGCAGGTCGAGCTGGCGGTCGGCACAGAGCGCTCGGAGGAGGAGAGCTGTCTGGGGCCACAGCGGACAGGTCCGGGTCTTCCGGCCTTTCCCGAGCAGCCGGATCTGATAGGGTTTGCTGAGCTGAAGATCCATAGCCCGTGCATCGAGGAATTCCTGCACGCGAGCCCCGGTGTTGAACAGGGTCGCCAGCAGAGCGTAGTCGCGGCGTCCGGTCGACGTGGCGCGATCGACGACAGCGAGCACGCTATCGAGTTCCTCGTACTCCAGGTACTCGATGGGGCGCGGGCGGGCCCACTTGAAAGGGATGCCGACGATTCGTTGAACCTGGTCGAGACGGTCGGGATGCTGCGTCGCCAGGAAGCGGAAGAAGATGTGGAGGGCGGCCAGCCGGCAGTTGCGCGTGGTCACGCTGGTGCGGCGTGCCTGTTCCAGGTGCGTGAGGAAGGCCATGACCATCTCCGCCGTCACATCCCCTACGTCGAGGATCGCCACGTCCCGCCGCTGCTGGGTCGCGACGAACCGTAAGAGCAGCGTCAGGCTGTCGCGATAGCTGCGGATCGTATGTGGACTCAAACCCCGCAGGGTGGGCAGATAGTCGCCGAAGAAGGCGCGGAGCGTCGACGCCAAGGTATTTGGTAACGAGGCATTCATGGCCGCTGCCCTTGCCCTCGCCCGCTGGAGTGAACCGCGACAAGCGCGCCACAGTGCCGGGCGAAGCGCGCGCTGGCGGCGGTCCGCAGGGGCTCGACAAACGACAAGTAGTAGTGGGTCGAGACGATCGAGACGTGGCCCATGTACGTCGCCAGCAGGGGCAGTTTGGTCTGTACATCACCCCCCGCGCGGTACCAGCGCAGCAACGCATGCACCGCGAAGACATGCCGAACGTCATGAATCCGTGGGGGCCGGCCGTCGGGCGTGCGGATCTTCGCCGCCCTCAGGAGCAGCCGGAAGCTGTGCGTAAATCCGGTGCCCGTATACGGGCGGCCTCCGGAGTAGCCATTCCACA
>WNFT01000079.1_pt1 | contig 59173 bp, 43 predicted proteins | sample 5400191 | NCBI WGS metagenome assembly WNFT01 (sample SAMN13153359, study PRJNA577476) | soil metagenome | isolation source: 80 cm saprolite under Madrone tree | place: USA:California | collected 2016-06-14 | reverse complement strand
CCATCTAGCAATCCCTGGAGATAGCGTGGATCCAGGCACAAGTAGCGAGTGGGGAGATGCTTTTCCTGGCGTTTGCCGAATTGGGCGAAAAGCCGCGCCCACTGAAGCGAATAGAAGTGAATGTTAACGACTTTACCACCAAGTGTGGGCGTGACATCTATACCTGTAGCTTCTTTCAGGCAGCGAATCAATTTCGCAGTGATCGCTTCCTCCTGAGGACCGAAATACCAGGAAACCCGCCCCATTTCTGAGTTACGTGATGGCGCAATGAAGGCGTGACCATCACCGAGGAATGCTCCAAACACATAGCCTAACTCATAGGATGCTGGAATTTCCCTCCGGTACCGGGCAAGTTGCAATTCTTGGCGAATAGCAAACTCGCGGAGATCGATAGTAAAACTCTGGGGCAGTTCGAATGTGATATGTTTGGGAAGGAGACAAACATCCTGCTGGATCGCGCCAATCTGTTTCCACCCATACTTCGTTGCGCCTAATCTGGTAGGCTTCTCCAGCACCGCAACATATCCTCTGCTGGCAATGGTTGACGGAGCGACGGTATTCAGATCGCCGATGTAAAAGCGGTGATCGGGAGTAACAACAGTTTCCCGATAGGAAGCCGTATGCCGGAGCGCCATAACCTCACGCACGCCAGTACACCAGGCCTTAATAACCGTAACCGGCTCACCGTGCATATTGATAACGCGATCACCAGGTTTGACATCTTCAATGTTCTTATATGTCGCATCTGCCATCAGGACACGAGTGCCAGCAGCCAGGCATCCAGGCCCAATCCCCACTTTTACAGCATCGGCACCAGCCTGGATGAGTGCCTCAGTCCCTTCCCCAGTAGCGACATTGCCAGCTACGAGTTGTACTTGCTTGCCGAATCGGTCCTTGATACGGGCCACCGTCTCAATCACCAGGTGCGAGTGACCATGCGAGGTATCCGCCACCAACACATCCACGCCCTTCTCGATCAAAGCGGCACAACGCGCATCAGTATCGGGTCCTACGCCGATAGCAGCGCCGACCCGCAAGCGACCATATGTATCTTTGGCGGCATTGGGGTAGAGAATCTTCTTCTGGATGTCTTTCATCGTGATGAGGCCACGCAGCATCCCTTGCTCATCCACCACGGGAAGTTTCTCAATTTTGTAGCGGTGCAGGCTGTCACGGGCCTGTTCTAACGTTGTGCCGACGGGAACGGTAATCAGGTGATCTCGCGTCATCAATTCGGCAACGGGGCGATCAAGATCGGTCTCGAAGCGAATATCGCGATTGGTGAGGATACCCACCAGTCGCCCATCTTCGGTGATAGGGATGCCTGAAATGTGAAAACGCTGCATGGAGGCCAGGGCTTCGCGCAATGAGGCTGCTGGCCCCATAGTCACCGGGTCGGTAATCATGCCTGACTCTGAACGCTTGACTTTGTCGACTTCCTGGGCCTGATCTTCGATGGACAAATTACGATGGATGATACCAATGCCACCTTCGCGGGCTAGGGCGATCGCTAACCTTGCTTCGGTGACGGTATCCATAGCTGCACTCAGGAGAGGAATGTTAATACGAATCGTACGTGTTAAACGGGTCTGTGTGGAAACATCGCGTGGAAGCACTGAAGAGGCGGCAGGTAGGATGAGTACATCGTCGAAGGTGAGACCTTCCAGAGCAAATTTTTCGTCGAAAGCGCTCGGGTTATGCGCCAGAGACATGATAGCGGCGTCCTCCTTAGAAAAAACGCCCAGTGCAAACTGGGCCTCCACCATATGGTGGATAGGTTGCATGAATGCTTCTTCATAGTGTAGCATCTGAGCTTGAAGGACGTCAAATAGCAAATTTGGTAATCTGGTAACTCTTCAGGACTCCTCCCACCTGCGCTGTCCACTCGATAAATCGGTGGCCTACCGTGCTCGATAAATCGGCACTCTACAGCAGTTCGCAAGCGTTTTTGTGCTGCGGGCATGGCAGCCTGCGGCTGCCATGCCCGCAGCACAAAAAACATGCGAGCCGCCGTAGGCGGCGAGCAGCCAGGCATCTGAAGGGTTACTAAATTTGCAGACCAGCCTGGCTACCTGTCCCTGGACAGGTAGCCAGGCTGGTCTGCATCATCTAACTTAAAGGCTGCGTGTGCGTCTCCCAAAGAAGAGGTTATACAACAACACAATCACAGCCAGTACCAGCAGGATATGGATCAAGCCTCCTGCGAAATGCAGGGCAAAACCCAAAATCCAGAGTATCAGCAGAAAGACAAAAATGGTCCACAGAATACCAAGCATAGGTTTCCTCCTTTGATGGTCTACTAACTTATCATCGGGCGGCATTCCAACTTCTTAACCGAGTTCCATCCTCTTTTATGTTCACGTATCGGAGGTCCAACTAGTTTTATGTATCGTCGTAACTCTTCAGGATCAAAACCTTGTCAACTGAGCAAAACTGCTGTAGTGTATGTATACAAGATCACTCTACGAAACCTTCTCACTACCAAGGAGATTATATGTCTGCTGAAGCGCAGACAACGACGTACATGGTAAATAAGCAAGTGCCAGTGACGCAGGCACCTGCCGATGAAGCCATCGTCGTTGACCAACTGACCAAAAATTACGGCTCGCATCGAGTCGTTGACCAACTACAATTTACTGTCCATAGAGGCGAAGTCTTTGCATTGCTGGGACCAAATGGTGCGGGCAAGACGACCACCGTTGAAACGCTTGAAGGCTACCGCACGCCCGATCAGGGGAGCGTGCGGGTGTTAGGGCTTGACCCTATCCGTGATGCAAAAGCGCTCAAGCCGCAGATCGGCGTGATGTTGCAGCAAGATGGCCTCTACCCAGGGCTGACAGTGCGCGAGGTCCTGCGGCTCTTTGCGGGGTACTACCGGCATGCGCAGAACATTGACCAGCTGCTAGAGCTTGTCGGGCTCAGTGCGGCAGCCAAAACTCGCTGCCGCAGGCTCTCTGGCGGGCAAAAACAGCGACTTGCACTGGCACTGGCGTTGGTGGGCAATCCGGCGCTCGTATTTCTGGACGAGCCCACTGCCGGTATGGATCCGCAGGCGCGATTGGCAACATGGGAGATCATACGCGATCTGAAGCAGCATGGTGTCACTGTGCTACTGACCACCCACTTGATGGATGAGGCCGAGCGTCTGGCAGATCGTGTAGCCATCATCGACCATGGGCGACTGATGGCTCTCGACACGCCCGGTGGATTAACCGGCGTCCAAAATGCTACGATTGTGCGCTTCGTGGCTCCCGCAGGGCTGGATTGCACCCGATTGGCGATGCTGCCTTCGGCACACACAGCCGAGGAGATTCGTCCCGGCAGCTATGTGATCGAGACAGAAACTGCTCCGGCATTGCTGGCAGAACTCACGGCATGGTTGCGCGACCAGGGCATCACGCTCTCCGAGTTGCGCGTGGGACATGGCTCATTGGAGGACCTCTTCCTACGCTTGACGGGGGCCGAGGTGAGAGAGTAGGAGTAGATATATATGGCAACATTCAATCCGAGCAGCGAAAACGCTGCTCCCCTGGGTCGCCAGATACTGGCGCAGACGCGAGTCGAGTTACTACTGACCCTGCGACGCGGTGAAAGCGTCCTGATTACATTGATCGTGCCGGTGGTGTTACTGGTCTTCTTTACTTCTTTGAACCTCGTGCCTGTCACAAGAGGGCATACCGTCGATATTCTTCTGCCAGGGATGCTGGCCCTGGCGGTAATAGCAACTGGCATGGTGAGTCTGGGGATTGCCACCGCCTACGAGCGTTACTATGGTGTACTCAAAAGACTCGGCGGGTCCCCACTGCCACGTAGTGGACTCATCCTTGCCAAGGTGATTTCGGTGCTGGTATTGGAGCTAATCCAGGTCATCGTGCTCGTGAGCGTGGCGATGGTTCTCTATGGTTGGCGACCGGCAGGCTCGCCATTGCTTGCACTACTAGTAATGGTGCTAGGGACGGTGACATTTGCCGCATTGGGCCTGGCGATGGCCGGCGCATTGCGTGCCGAAGTGACCCTGGCGGGGGCCAATGCGCTGTACTTACTGTTCCTGCTCATTGGAGGTGGTATTCTGCCACTCAGCCATCTACCGACTCCGCTGGCAGGATTCGCGCAACTTCTTCCTGCTGCCGCGCTTACAGAAGCGCTACAAGCAAGCATGAGCAACGAAGCTGCATTTCCAGGCTTCTCGTTGCTCGTGCTAACAATCTGGACGATCGCCATTCTGTTGATAGCGATACGAACATTTCAGTGGGAGTGATGCTGGAAACCCCACCCCGCGCCGCCCTGCAGACCCATCAACTCGGGCTGACGTTCTCAGCGAAATGGCATGCCGCGTAGTGCTCGCGGCCCTCCTTACGCTCGAAGGCGGGCTCAACCTCGCGACAAATCTGCTGTGCCATAGGACAACGAGTATGGAAACGACACCCAGAAGGAATATTAATCGGACTGGGCAAGTCGCCAGAGAGAATAATACGTTGACGGCGTTTTTCGATCTGCGGGTCAGGGATGGGTATTGCTGAGAGCAGGGCCTTGGTATATGGATGTTTAGGGGCTGCATACAGTTCATCGCGGTCAGCCAGCTCCACAATCTTTCCCAGGTACATGACTGCAATACGATCTGCCACGTGACGCACCACACTCAGATCGTGCGAAACGAACAGATACGTCAAATGGAACTGCCGTTGCAGCCGTTGCAGCAAGTTCAGCACCTGCGCACGAACAGAGACGTCCAGGGCCGACACCGGTTCGTCGGCAATCACGAACTCCGGATTAATCGCCAGGGCACGCGCAACCGCAATACGCTGACGCTGTCCCCCGCTGAACTCATGCGGATAGCGATCAATATATTCAGAACGCAAACCCACCACGCGCAGTAGTTCTACCGTGCGATCGCGAATCTCCTGGTTCGAGCCTATACTATAGATATGCATGGGCTCAGCAATTAATGACCCAATCGTGTAACGCGGATTGAGCGAGGCAAACGGGTCCTGGAACACCATCTGTACTCGTCGCCGCATCTGCCGTAACGGCTCACCTTCCATCTTAGCCAGGTCCTGGTCGCCAAAGAGCATCTGCCCCGCAGTCGGCTTATAGAGCCGCACGATGGTGCGTCCAATGGTCGTCTTGCCGGAGCCACTTTCACCCACCAGGCCGAGCGTCTGTCCACGCTCTATGCTAAATGTGATCCCATCAACTGCACGCACATAGCCCACCACACGTTGCAGCACGATGCCTCTCGTCAGCGGAAAGTGCATCTTCAGATCACGTACATCGATCAGAGTCTTGCTCGCTACTGGTGCCTCTAGCATCTACTTCTCCTCCGATGTGTGCAAAGCAACTTCCGCCGATTGATTGATGACGGCTTTCAGAGCTTCCAATCTGGCATTGCGCCGCCTTTCCGCATAGGCTTGCTCTTTCGGATCGGTCACATCCACCCAGCAGGCTTTGCGGTGAGCGCTACTACCGGCCACCGGGTCCAGCGGTGGCATCGTGCGGCAGATACTGCGCGCAAAGGTACAACGCGGCATGAAAGGGCAACCGGGAGGTGGCTTCAGCAGATCAGGCGGGGCACCCTCGATAGTTTTCAATTCGGAGTGGCGCTTCTCATCAAGGCGCGGCACAGAGGCCAGTAATCCTAATGTGTAGGGATGTCGCGGATTGGCAAACAACTCATCCGTCGGAGCCTCCTCGGCGACCTTCCCTGCATACATCACCACCACTCGATCAGCCATTCCAGCGACCACGCCCAGGTCATGGGTGATTAAAATGAGAGCCGTTTCAAACTCACTACACACCGCATTGATCAGTTCCAGGATCTGCGCCTGCACCGTCACATCTAGCGCCGTTGTTGGCTCATCCGCAATCAGCAACTTGGGGTTACATGCCAAAGCTATCGCAATCATCACACGCTGGCGCATGCCGCCGCTGAACTGGTGCGGATAGGAATTGGCACGTTCGGCTGCCGCTGGGATGCCAACCTGCTCTAGCAAAGCGACTGCGCGTTTATACGCTTGATCGTTGCTCAACTTCAGGTGGATGCGTAGCCCCTCGGCAATCTGCTTGCCAACCGTCATTGTCGGATTAAGACAGGTCATGGGATCCTGAAAGATCATTCCTATTTTGCCGCCGCGAATCCTGCGCATGGTGCTTTCTGGTGTGTCGAGAATATCCTGATCCTCAAACAAAATGTTGCCACCGGCATACTCGCCAGGAGGTTGCGGGATCAGCCTCATAATGGAGAGCGCTGTGACACTTTTTCCACAACCACTCTCACCGACTACAGCCACTTTCTCTCCAGGCTTGATCGCGAAACTGACACCATCCACGGCACGAACTCGACCGGCCTTGACCTTAAAGTAGGTCTTTAGGTCCTGCACCTCTAGCAAATACTCTCCCAAGCTATAGCTCCTTGCAGACTAAGCTAACGTTCCGTCATGTAGGGATCGAGTGCGTCGCGTAACCCATCGCCCACCAGGTTAAAGCTCAGCACCGTCAAGAAGATCAGCAGGCCAGGGACGAACACGAGCCAGGGGGCGACATCATAGAGAGCCTGGCCGTCGCTGACCATATTGCCCCAGCTTGCGGAGGGTGGATGAAGGCCAAAACCAAAGAAGCTCAAGACCGATTCAAGGATGATGTTTGAACCGATCAACAACGTAGCGTTTACTATGATCGGCCCGGCTGCATTAGGCAGAATATGGCGGAACATGATGCGCAAGTTCTGCGCTCCAATGGTTCGCGCCGCTAGCACATACTCACGCTCCTTGAGAGCCAGAAACTCTCCTCGCACCAGACGTGCTGCATACGTCCAACCAAAGATAGCGATCAAGAAGATGATACTTTTGGGTGAGCCATCGCTGAAAGAAGCTGAGAGCACAAACAGCAGGAGATAGAGTGGCACTGCCAGGACTACATCCGTCAAACGCATGAGGAGGTTGTCCACAATTCCACCATAGTATCCTGCCGCTGATCCTATGCCAATACCAAAGATAATCGCCATCAGCATCGAACTCAGACCCACCAGCAATGAGACTCGCCCCCCCGCCATGGCACGGGCAAACTGATCACGTCCGACATCATCCGTTCCGAAGGGATACTGCAGCGATGGGGCTTGTGACGCAACATCTGGATGAATGACATCTGGCTGATTGTGCCCGGTCACGACAGGTCCTAAGAAACAAAAGAGAAACAAAAGCACCAGGAAGGCCGCTCCTACAAGGGCCGCCTTATTGCGAATAAAGCGGTCGAAGATGATGCGTGCCTGACTGCGGCGCTTCTGTACTAATTCTGGTGTCAGTTCCAGAAGAGGCTCGATTTCTTCTTCGGTAGGTGTAACATGGAGCTGTCCGGGTACGTCCACAGTTGTCTCCTTCTCTCAAGAGGCTATGAGTAGCGAATGCGCGGGTCCATTACTCCGTAGAGGACGTCTGCTATCAGATTAAAAAGCACGACAAAGAAACCGCTCAGCACTAATATTGCTAAGAGCACAGGGAAGTCACGGCTCTCGAGGGAGTTCAAAAACAGGGTGCCCATGCCAGGCCAGGCAAAGATGCCTTCTGTAATCGTTGCGCCACCGGCTATCGCACCGAAGTCGATTGCAACAACGGTAATCAGCGGGATCACTGCATTGCGCAGAGCATGACGCACGAGCGCAGCCGTAGGGCTTACTCCCTTCGCACGGGCCGTACGCATGTAGTCCTGCTTCGTGACGTCGATCATGCTCGAACGCATGTAGCGGCTCCAACCAGCAACGAAGAGAATCGAGAGCGCCAGCACGGGCAAGATGAGATGCACCAGGCGGTCAAGAAATGAGTTGAAGGGATCAAAGGTGTAGCCAAGGGTAGTAGTGCCTGAGACCGGAAGCCAATGTAGCTGTACCGCAAAAATGTCCTGGAGAAACAGGCCCAGCAGAAAGGCAGGCATTGCTAAACCAAAGTACGAGAGTGTGGTCACGGTGTAATCAAGCACGGAGTTCTGTCGAACCGCCGAGATCACGCCGAAGAAGATCGCCAGCACCAGGGCTAGCAAGAGAGCAACGCTAAACAACTGCAGCGTCGCGGGAAAACGCTGAGCCAACACGTCGGAAACAGGTTGACTGGTGGCAAAGGAGAAACCAAAGTTCCCCACCAGGCAATTGCCCAACCATTTCAGATACTGAATGGGCAGCGGCTGATCCAAGCCAAAGCGGGCACGTAAGGCAGCTCGTCCCACGGGGTCCAGGTGAGGATTGAAGATCACCTGCTCCGGCCCGCCCGGCAATGCATGAATCAGGAGAAACATGAACACGGAAAGCAAGAGCAGCAAAGGAATTGCCTGCAACAGCCGTCTGATAATATATCGTCCCATAAGCACCTCCGAACGAGCATACGATGGGGAAGGAAATACTGAAAGTAGTTTACCACATTTCTTCGCCATATTTCTATACATTTCACATCAATATGAAGAAGCCGGATGCTAGTGGCGCGCATCTCCGTGTCCAGGAGTTTCAAGGGAGAAGCCCGACACTACCAGGTGATGACCAAACATGGCGAAGAGACGTTGTGAGAACAGTGCTTACTAGTCGCCCGGCCAGCTAAGCCAGGCCAATGGGCTATAAAGGTAGCCTCTGGTTAGAGAACTCTACCAGAACCTAACCAGAGGCTTTGTCATGCTACAATTACAACTACTGACTCCAGACAAAGTAGTGTCCAGGCGCTACCTAGCACATCCCACCAGTACACCACCATTCCCAGATGTTGACCGTCTCCGAGGCCCCCTCTGGACCAGGCGCGTAGTTGTGTCCCGTCGTCTTAGCTATACCAAGGTCCAATGGACTGTACAGGATGACGAAGGGGAAGTCGGTCAGCTCAAGCTGGTGGATCTGATTAAAGGCTTGTTGGCGGCCATTTGGATCCGCCGAGGACTGCTCTTGGTGGAGCAGAGTTTGCATTTGTGGCTTGCAGTAGAAGCTCCAGTTCTCACCATTTGTGCCCTGCTGAGAGCAATCCAGGATAGTAGCATCGTCGGGATCGTACACATACGCATTCTCGAACTCTGCCAGGTCGTGCTTCCCGTTGGGCATGAATGTACCAAAGAAGGTGCTGGCAGGGTAGTTTTGCACGTTGATCTTGATACCGATATCCTTGAAGTTCGACTGAATGATCAGCTCATCGGCGGCACGCCAGGGTTTGCCCGTTGTTGTCGAGTAGGTAAACTCCAGCCGCTGACCACCCTTGCTACGAACGCCATCAGGGCCTTTCACCCAGCCGTGCTGATCAAGCAGGGTATTGGCGGCAGCAGGATCGAATTTTGGACAGGGAGCATCCGGCTGATAGCCAGGAACAAAAGACTTTCCGTGATCGGTACACAGGGGTGAGGCTTGCCCTAAACGAGCCGTTTTTATGAGGGCATCGTGGTCAATCGCCATTGCCATGGCCTGACGAACCTCAAGATTCTGGCCAAGAATGGGGTTCTTGAGGTTGATGATCATGACCTCGTAGTTTGAAGAGTTGGGATTGACCGCCAGTGTGTAGTTCGGCAGGTTCTTGTATGCATTTGTCTTGCTTACGTCGAGGAACCAGGACGAGTTGATCGAGCCGGCCTGCAGATCTTTGAGGATCGTATCCTCACTTGCTATTGGGCGGAAGATAACTTTATCGAGGTACGGGAGACCCTCGGCTGCACGATAGTAGCTTGGACTCCGCACCACCGTGTAGTGATCACCGTGTACGCTCTCACTCATCATGAAAGGGCCGCTCGTGACCTTGGGAAACAGGTTATCAGAGGACTTCAGGATGGCATCGGGGGCCATACTCGCGAAGTGGTGTTTAGGCAACGGTGCGAGTCCACCATCCGCCCACAGAGCCGGGAATCCCACGTACGGCTGCTTGAGGTGGAAGGTAATCGAGAGCTTGTCGGCAGAGACGTCAGCAGAGGTGATCAGGTTATAGCCGACAGTGCTGGCCGCACCAAACTTGGGATTATCCCAGAGCTTCCAGGTAAAATCGACATCATCCGCGTTGAGTGGTTGACCATCATTCCACTTGATGTTTGGCTTGAGCTTGATCGTCCATGTTTTGAGATCGGCGCTGATGTCACCGTTTGCTAAAGTAGGCATTTCTGACGCAATGCCGAGGGCTAATTTGCCCTCATACGTACCAACGAAGAGCGGAGCGTAAATTGCCTGCTCGACTACAACGTCGAACGTTTGCGAATCGCCATTGGGAATCAGCGAGCCAGGCTCATTGGGGATATCGTCGATCCAGGTACCTCCCTTTACCGGAGTGGTGCTACCTGCAGTAGAGGGAGTCGTCGGCGTACCGCTCGGGCCACAGGCAGCGAGCAAGAGGATCAGCACCGACATGATAGAAAAGGCCATCATCAGAGATCGGGGTTTGGGTCTCTTGAACATCGTGTCCTCCTCGATAAAATAGTGTCTGTTTGAGGGATTAAGTTACGCGAACATACGAGAACCACTCTCTGTGTCAGGATAGCTGGCTCCCTTCCCAATACTATCCAGACATAGAGCACATTAGTGACGCAGATCTAGCCATAAATTGCCCGAATCTGTGTCGTACAGAATATACGTCCCTCACAAGGTAATTTCTCACAACGTCTCACATAGTAAATTCTCTTTCCCTGCCAAAAGGAGATGTAACTATTCATGACCCCAGGTTGGAGATCTCTCAGTACCCACTAACCGCATCGGTGAAGGCTTGACCTGGAAGCGTTGCCAATTGCTGTACCAGGCTCAATTCGTATGCATCGGCGCGGGGTACATGTGGTCGGAGAAGATATGCTACAGTGTTTGCTGTTAGCAATAAGCCGAAGCGTACAATGTAATATGCCACCGGAAGAGTGGACGCGGGCGTTGTACCTGTCTCATCAGTAACAGCTGCTACCACCAGGCAGCCGATAGCAGGATTGGATGCCGAGACAAAGCGCACCATGGCGTGTGTTGACCCTCCATCGCGTGGGCCAGCCGCTAGACCCTCTGTAACAAACAGTCGAGCCACGGTACAAGCTGGGTCGTCGGCAACCTGTGCAGTGTCGTTTACGTATCGTCCGTATCGCCCATATACACTCCTGCTTTTAGCGTTAGCATACATAGGTGGACCCAGTTCCGGCCCGAGAAGTACTTTGACATGCCATACACCATCCCACGCTATGCGAAGCAGAAGCAGTTGTTGACCCAGTCCTGGTCCTACAAGGCCTGTCGGTTGATCGTGTGCAACGATGCGGCCATTTTCTGTGGCGTAGTCCCAGTAGGAACGTGTCATGACAAGAGTAAACCACCCTGATGCAACGGAGATAGCGCTTTGTTGCTGTCTGAACTGCCAGGGTGCAGAACACAGTTGTCGGCAATCTTGCTTGTCGATTCCGCAGAGCAGGCCGCTGTGTGTCTGCATATTTGCAAAACATACCCAATTGCTGTTGGTATCCAACTGGAGGTGAAGTGTGGCTCGCAGACGTTGCCGCGCTGTAACCGGACCACGCTCTCCGGCATACTGCTCCCCTGGCTGTACGGTTTCGCTTGTAAAGAGCTTCCCAAGCTCTGCTTGTATTGCACTCACCAGTGCTGTTCGTTGCCCGGGAGGCAATGTGTTCAGCGACTCACGCAGAAGAATGATCTGGAACGCCGACAATTTGTGTACGACCTCTTCAAATGCAAAACGACAGGTATCACTGGCTGCGTAAGGTATTGATAGCAGGCAGGACTGTGGTCGGAATGGATCGGCACGCCAGGAAATAAGGTGGCGTCCCCTCCCTAATTTGAGCGGTTCGTCGATGCCGATGCGCGGGAGATGTAGCTGGTGTCCATCGACAAATACCTTCGCCCACGGTATATCTTTATCTATGTAGAAGCTATCGTAGCCGGGTGGTAGTGCTGGGATAGGAGGGGGTATAAGATTATGCACTACCTGCTGTGCCATGCTTTGTACTGTGGGAAAGCTATTCGGTATCGCCAGGAAGGCTAGTAACACTGTGCTCGCGACAATGGCCAGGCGCAATGACATATTCAGTTGACGTCGTTTGAAGCGTGGTTTCGGTAGCAGAGGCATTAAGGGAGCATCGTTGCGATCACTGGTCATACCCGGTTGATCGAGACTGATTATTTCTACCTCAAAGTCATCCTGCTCGTATTGATGTGCTTCTGTCTCGTTCACGAGCTGCTCCCACGTCTATTGCCCCTTGGGTAATCTTTTATCCTGTTTATAGGTTGTGCCTTGATTGGTTGGATATAGTTTAAGTGTAATGGGGAAGGAGTCTCCTTGTCAATCCCGCCTCTGGCTAAAAACGCCACAAACCACTATAATGAATCCTGATATTGGCAACAATAGCGCATCGCTGCCCTGAAGCAGGGAACGTACCTGGTACACAATCAGCAGGGGAGGCATAGGAATATGTTTGATCATCATTATGCCTGGCTTCAGCCGAAGACTACGCTTAAACTGCTTGTGGGATGCTGCCTGACTCTGATATCTTTCTTGTTGCTCTCTCCCGCACAGATATCAGCACATGTAGCGGACAAGCCCGTGAGTCATCTCACACTCCAGTTGGGCGTAGGGTTCAATTCCTTCTACCGCATTGGGTATTGGACGCCTGTACGGGTGATGCTGGGCAACACAGGGGCAGATTTTAGTGGGACGCTTGCTATTACCACCTTTAGCAGTCTATCTCGCACAGGTCCAGGCGCGATCACCTCACCCTGGAGTTTTGCAGAACCGCTGACACTGGCACATGGGATACAGAAGCAGCTCACCCTGTTCGTCCCGCTCTACATGGGACCGTTCCCACCGCATAGCATCGTAGCCAGGTTACTCGACTCGCACGGGCAAACCATCGTCACACAAGAAGAAACACCAAACTACCTCCTCGCAGGCGATATCCTCGTCGGCATTTTCTCCGACCATAGTGAAGGATTCACTCCGTTGAGCAATGTCTCACTGCCCAACCGCTATAGTGCTATCTATCGCGCCCCACTGGATGCCGCGACCATGCCAACAACGACAGCAGCACTTGCCAGTTTCGACGTGATTGTCTTCGACGACTTTGCAACCAGCACCCTCAGTCCCGCACAACTTAGCGCATTGGCAACATGGGTGAACCAGGGAGGCACGCTGCTTGAGATCGGTGGACCGGCATGGCAAAGAACACTTCAGGCCTTCCCGTCTGCACTGCTGCCCATTGATGTGCATGGCACGAGCATTCTGCCAGCAAGTACACACCTGTTACCCATCGGCAGTGCCACCGCACAGCAGTCAACCGTTGACACGCTCAAGCAATCCATCGTAGTCAGTACAGCAACCCTTCGCACACAAGATACCTCTTTTGAGAGCGAGACTGTGCTGTCATCTGGCGCTACACCATTGCTAGTTCAAGCCCGGCATGGCCAGGGGATGATTTGCTATCTTGCCTTCGATCCGGCTCTTCCTCCTCTTGCCGATTGGCCAGCCATCAACGCGTTCTGGAAAAGCCTGCTTGTGCGTGCAGTTGGCGATCAGGCCCTCATTCCCAACTCGCCTACCTTCAGTAGCGGCCCCGGTCAAATTCTGATCAGAGGAGGATTGGTACAAATTTTGCAGCCGCCTCCACTGCTCTCACCCTGGATCATTGGTCTGCTCCTGCTCAGCTACATCGCCATGATTGGGCCTATACGCATGTTGATAGTGAGACGCCTGAAACAGCCTCAATGGAGCTGGCGCATCATGCTGAGCAGTGTTGTTATCTTCTCCCTCCTCGCCTCTGGACTCTCTTTGTACCAGCACCGAGCATCGTTGCTCGATAACAGCATCTCCATCGTTCAACTCAACCAGGATGGCGCACCGGCTCACATTACCACCTACCATGGTGTATTTGTCCCTAGTCGAGGTGATTTCCAGTTGCACCTTCCTGGTAATAGCCTGATACTACCCATGCCTAATCAACTGATACCAGGAGGCCCGATCTTCTCGGCAGATGACCCGCAGGCGACCATCACACCTGGCGCAAACGGCGAAAGCGTGGCCATACCAGACCTGGGCACGTGGCCTTACCATACACTCGTTTCCGAACAGGACCGTCAGCTCCAGGGTGAGATCGTCGCTCACCTCTCTCTACAGAACAACAGGCTCGTAGGCTCCGTCACCAACACACTGGATGCCTCCCTCAGCGGTGTGTATGTGCTGCTGCCCTATGGTGTTGTATCCATTGGACATCTTGCATCTGGAGAGACGCTACAGATCAATCTTCCACTCCAGACAGCCAAATCTGGTGCTACCCTTGCTGATCAAATCGCCCTCAACAACGGCCTGCCAGCATCCTATTTCCCTTATGACCAGAATCAGCAACCTGCAAACGAGTTGCAACGCCACCAGGCTATCTTATCGGCTCTCGGCGGCGTAGGGTTTCTCTTCGGTCCATGTGGCACATCATGTATCACACAGGATGTTGTGACCAAAGGGACCGTCATTATCACACCCCCAGGAATGCCTCTCAATAGCAGCTTGCCCAATGGCAGGGACCCCCTGTTGCTCAGCGGGACAGCAGCCACCCTGATCGGCTGGGCGGACCACCCCCTGGACGCAATAAACGACATCACCATCAACGGCTCCACGCCGTACGGTTTCCATGATAACCTGGTACAGGTACCACTCAGCATCAGCGTCGCTGGTACTGTCCCACCCAATATCATCACAGGACACCTGGTAGATGAGCAAGGCAGCGACGCAGAAGCTATCGCACCCGATACCTACTCGCTATCAACAGGCTTTGTGACCTTTGAGCTGGTGCTGCCCCATACCGAGCATATGAGGATCAGCAGCTTGACCTTGACGGAACCAAACACCAGCGGCGATAATACCCCCAGAACTGCTAGCACGAACAGTGATCTGATCCAGGCAGACCTCTACAACTGGCAAACGATGTCCTGGGACAGTATTGCGTTGACCTCGTGGACCTTTACAACGACCGATGCAGCGGCCTACATTGGCCTAGATGGGCGTGTGTTGCTGCACATTGCCAACCGGAATCCATCAGGGGTGCGCGTTTTTGGCAAGCCGTCGTTGAGCGTAAAAGTGGTTTGGTCATCCAAGTCATGGTTGCCTGCAAGGCAACCATGACTTGGATGACCAGTAAACCTTGGAGGAAGCACAGATGGCTGTTGATTATAAGGACTATTACAAGATATTAGGGGTCAGCAAGAACGCCAGCGAAAAGGAGATCCGCAGAGCGTATCGCAAGCTGGCTCGCCAATACCACCCGGACGTCAACCCCGGCAACAAAGAAGCCGAGGAAAAATTTAAGGAGATCAACGAGGCCAATGAGGTGCTCTCTGATCCTGAAAAACGAAAAAGATATGACGAGTTGAGCAGTTATTACCAGCAATATGGGCAATGGCCCGGTGACACTGGTACTGCTGGACCGGCTGGTGGCCAATACCAGTATCGCACGGTCAACGAAGAGGACCTGCGCGACATCTTTGGCGAAGCATCACCTTTCTCTGACTTCTTTGAGACCTTCTTTACTCCTGGCGCTCGCACGCAAACAACAGGCACGAGACGACAACGTGCAACACGAGGGCAGGACGTAGAATCGCCAGTAGATGTGACCCTCGCCGAAGCCTACAAGGGCGTGACTCGCGTCTTTGAACTGACAGAGTCGGATGGCACTACTCGCCGCCTGGAAGTGAAGATTCCTGCCGGAGTCGACGAAGGCTCACGCGTACGCATAGCCGGTCAGGGTATCCAGGGAACTGCCGGGCGCGGTGATCTCTATCTCATCGTACATATGCTCCCAGACCCTCAGTTTACCAGGGAAGGCACCACGCTACGCACAAAGATTGAAGTTCCTTTAGCAGTAGCCATGCTTGGTGGAGAAGTACAGGTTCCAACCCCTGACGGACGCCGCTTACTATTGCGCATCCCTGCCGGAACTGACAATGGAAAGGCATTTCGCCTGCGCGGACAAGGCATGCCGACACTAGGACACCCGGAGGAGCATGGCGACCTGTACGCCGAGGCATCTGTCACACTTCCTAGGCACCTGAACGCGGAGCAGCGTCGGCTTTTCGAGGCCTTTGCTCGCTCAATTGGCTATGCCGATGCAGGGACAACGGCTGGAACAGGAGGAAGTCATGAATGAGCACAAGTATACTCACATTGCGATACACAACGGCCAATCGATATCCTATTACAGCGAGCAGGAGACTGCCGAATATTGCCACATGGATGTCCAGATGGTACGCCGCCTCCAAGCTGTAGGATTGATCGAGGGTATCGAGCTAACCGAAGGTGAACGACGTTACAGCGAAGAGGATGTTGCCCAGCTCCGTCGTATTCGTCGCCTGCATCACGATCTCGGTGTCGATCTGGCCGGTATTCAGGTCATCCTCCATCTACGCTCACGCCTGCGGGCCTTGCAACAAGAATTAGAGCAATATAAACACACGGATGAGCACAAACCAGGATAGTGAGCCTCGTCCTGTTGCCCACGACAACTACCTGATAATGCACATCTGCTCACAGGTCTTGCACCATCCTGCGAGCTTACCCGCATCTTCATGCACATTTGCCAGGGGGCGGGCGCAACGACAGACATAGCCATGTTGACGAGCAGGATTGCCAAAAACGCGAGCATGTGGGGGCACATCTCGCGTCACGATGGACCCGGCCCCGACCAGGGCAAATTCACCAATCGTCACGCCACAGATGATGACCGCGCCTGCCCCTATAGACGCCCCATATTTCACCAACGTTGGGGTAATTTCCCAATCAGCGACCCCTTTGAGCTTGCCTTCAGGAGTAATAGCGCGGGGAAAAAGATCGTTGGTAAAGCAGACATGAGGACCGACGAAAACACCATCCTCCAGTGTCACGCCTTCAAAGACCGAGACATGGTTCTGAATTTTTACGCGTGAGCCGATCTGGACATGCGCATCAATATAGACCCCTTTGCCAATGCTACACATCTCACCGATGTGCGCATGTTCTCGCACCTGCACCTGCCTCCAGATGCGTGTACCTGCGCCGATGTGCGCCTCCGGTGATACTTCTGCGCTGGGGTGAATGTAGGGCGGATTATCAATCATCTCTGATCTCCTTTGTGCTGGTTTTTATCTCTTCCTAAGTTCCATTATAGCCGTTTGGCTCATTTTCAGCCACTGTTTACGGCCCCGACCTGGAGAAGCTACTCATAGGCATCTTACTGGCATACCGACGTTAGACTGTGACGACAATGCTTCGTCAGGTGGGACCACAAACCAGCACGAACTTCAGTAGTTTCCTTTGTTGTGTTTTTTGTACTATCTGGTTGAGCTCTCTCAACCTTCATGCACGATTATCCATGGTTTCTACACCAGATTTCCACCAAAAACTGTACGGCATGGCCCTATTCTTAAATAGAGGATAGCGTCATGAGACACAGGTCATGCTGAGTCTACATAGTTGATGCATGCAAAGGATTCTATGCGTGTTCAGGGACATCCAGAACGTAACTATTCAGGATTGCTCGTCGCCTGCGGCGACTCGCTCAGTTTGGTGGTGAGTGCGGGCATTGCCGCCTGCGGCGGCAATGCCCGCACTCACCACCAAACCTCCTGCGAACTGCCGTAGAGTGCCGATTTATCGAGCACGTGCAGTGAGGAGTCTCGAAGCACAGAGACCTGAGTAGTTACTCCAGAACACAGTGTATAGCATAGTAGAAACTAGAGGTCTCTTTGCGAGGCAGGAAAAGTGTAACCTATCAACGTAACGTAATAAGGGAGCCTGAAGAAGTTACTTCATACGCTAAAAATGAGTCCCTCTGACGTCTTACCTTTTGATGTCTTGGTATTTGAAATTGCATCAAGTTCAGCCACTTATCCTCTTAATTGCAAAATTTTATAAGATAGTATATGGGCATGAGAAGAATTTAGCTTGACAAAGTACAAGCATACATGTTATACATTATTTGGTGTGCATATCAGCTTTATCACGCATGAGCTTTTCCTTTGAAGCCAGGTATCTATTTGATAGAACGACGGGCATGAAGCCTTTGGTTGTGTTTTCTGTTAACAATGCCCTTACTACCTGGAAGTAAGGCTTTGTTAGAGAGATACCTAATAATCTCAGCAAAACTGGATGGACTTCTGGTGGGGGCACACGGTCAATCTCGAGAAATGTCATAACTCTTCAGCAGGAGGTTCCAAGTGGGGATACCCTATCTCCCTGTCCTCCCCATGCCATTGCTGAAGGTAGCGCCAAAGGAAGGAAACCTAAATGGCTACAAAATATCAAGTAACCTGGGCATCAAGATGTTGTGGTAGAGCCGTACAAAGTTTCTCTTTTGTTCAGCTCTTTTCAATGACTTCCTCAGTTCATCCTTATCCAATATAAGAAAACGAAATTCACACCACATTTATGAACCTTTGTGTTCAACTTGTAATCGATTTTCCGCTAGTAGTTATCTGAAGTTCATCTTGGGAGAAATTATTATGAAACTATTGATCGTCGACAGTGATCGTCATCTCGTTGAAATGCTCACAGGTTGGCTGAAAACGCTCGGGCACGACGTGCATCGGGCCTACACAGGAGAACGGGCGAAAATCGAGTGGATAGAACAATGCCCCGATCTTGTCATTCTCGACACTGAATTGATTGATGTCGATGCGCTGGCGATGTGCCGGGACCTGCGCATCAAACACGATGCGCTCGTGTTGGTTCTGACTGATGAGAAAGGTGTACAGGACGAGGTCCACTGTTTGGAATCCGGCGTCGATGACTACATGCGCAAGCCTTTCTTCCCCAGTCAACTCTTAGCCCGCATTCATGCTGTCAGCCGAAGAGCTCGAGCCACGCTGGAACAGCGACCTTCCTCGATCATCACCGTAGGGCCGATTTGTGTTGACTCACTCCATAATGAAGTCAGCATCCACGGAAAAATCTCTCGCTTGACACCCACCGAAAGCAAAATGCTGCATTTGCTTGCTATCAACGCCAACGATGTGTGTACAGCCGATCGGATTGTGACCCATGTCTGGGGTTATAACGGAGATGGCGAAGTCTCCTTAATCAAAGCCCATATCCGTCACTTACGCCAGAAGATCGAACCAGACCCAGGCAAGCCGCGCTATATTTGCACTGTGCCAGGCGTGGGCTACACGTTGATACGGTATCCTGCTGAGGAAGGTGATGCCAAAGAGCAGGTGCCGACTTTACACGTTGTTTCTAGGTAACCCATTCTAGATGTAGTACGATCTATATTGTGTCACGTATAAGACGAACCTTATTTCTCTTCATGCTCATAGGGGGTGATAAAGCCTTCACAGCAAAAGTCATATAGACACCATATTTGCTTGTGCATCGACATCCTATCTGCACATGGATGCTTTACTCTTCATAATAAGCCACTCATCTCTCTGGCAAAGTTAGTATAGCTGGCTATGACCATCGAATGAGGAGGAATAGCTCTAGTGCAATGGCAGAGATACCTCATAATGATTATTGCAGCCTGATGCCTCGGTTTCGTACGCTACGGCGGGTGCCGATGTGCTATCGACATATGTTGCCATTGAAGGTGATGAAGCACTATCAATGCCTGGTCGTAGGTGCCGCACAAGGTGCATTGACTGTTGCCATTACTGATCGGCAAACCCCTGTAGTAGCTACCTTACTTAGTAAGGTAACCAGGAGAGCTATTTTCCCCGTTCTGGTTGAACCTGCCAGAATGCGCCTCCTCCTGCAGCGTCTAGAACGCTATGAGCATGCTAGAGGCAATGCATTAGGATATCTCTCTTCCCTCCATCGGCTCCAGGCGCATTCCATAGTGACATCACTGATGTACCAACAGAGTAAGATAATGCGGCAAGGGTGAGCTTGTTCTATGAGGAATAGGCGTCAAGATAAAGTACCACGAAACATACCCCGCGCCGCCTCCAGGGCCACACGGTTCCCCCGGCCCTGGTGTGGTGTGGGGCGAGATCTCCTCTTTACTCACGCTCCACCCTGTCCACGGATCATCACTGGAATCGTGAGGGCAATCAGCTTGAGGTCCTCCCAGAAAGACTGGTGTTGCAGGTAGTCAATATCCATCTCGACCATACTCTGAAACGCCACACGGCTACGTCCATAGACTTGCCAGATACCTGTCAACCCTGGTTTTCCAGAGAGACGCAACCAATCACGTGGGGTGTAGAGTTCGACTTCATAGGGAATGGGTGGACGAGGACCTACTAACGTCATCTCACCCCGTAAGACATTGAAGAATTGAGGCAATTCGTCGATGCTCTTCTTGCGGATAAAGCGGCCCACTTTCGTAACGCGCTGGTCATCAGATAGCTTATACAGGAACTTCGTAGTAGCGATATCATCATGCATTTTCTCACCGTTCATGTACTTGACAATCGTTTCGCGATGAGGTGCGTCAGGAGAATTTTCATACATCGAGCGAAATTTGAGCATTTCGAATTCGCGGCCATGGAGCCCTATCCGCTTCTGCTTGAAGAAAATCGGCCCTGCTGAGTCCAACCGAATCGCTACTGCTACGATCACGATAACGATGCAGAGTGGAGGCAGAATGAGTAGCGTGAATACAACGTCTAACAGACGTTTTGCTCGCAGGTAGCCATTGTTGATACTTATGGTATCTTGCGTAGATGCTGACTGAATAGCCATAGATGTCCATCTCCCTATTAGTGATATCATCGTAGTTTTGGGTGTTTCCTCTGTAATCGTAGTGAACGGCGGTGTATAACTGGTGGGGTTTTCCTGGTAAATGTGGTGAAGATTGGTGGGGAAGCTGTCACAAACATACAGAAATAGAAAAATACCTTTGCCTCTTCAACCTCCGAGGTTATGTCTTCTACACCGGCAAGCAAGGGTTCAACCAGATTGCAACCACTATGATTATCACGTCAGTACTTCTGACTCTTACTATATAGAGGGATATCGTTCGTACAATGGTTATTTGAAAGGGCGATGTGACGTATGCGTATACCGCTTGTAGACTTACAAGCACAATATCGGACTATTAAGCACGAAGTGATGGCAGCCTTTGAAGAGGTGCTTGGGAACATGCACCTGTTTCTCGGCCCCCAGTCCCAGGCATTTGAGCGTGAATTTGCGACGTATTGCGGGTGTCGTTATGGCATAGGTGTCTCATCGGGAACCGATGCCCTCGCACTGGCACTGCGTGCCTGTGATATCGGCCCTGGTGACGAGGTCATCACCGTCGCCAACACATTTATTGCGACCGTTGAGGCGATTGCCTTAGCAGGAGCCACTCCTGTCTTTGTTGACATTGATCCAGGTACCTATACCCTGGACTGGCAACAGCTCGACCAGGCCTTGACCTCCCGTACGCGCGCCATTCTCCCGGTGCATTTATATGGCCACCCTGCGGATATGCAGCCAATACTGGATTTTGCGCGTCTGCATGGATTACGCGTGATCGAGGATGCGTCTCAGGCCCATGGAGCCACCTACCAGGGACAACGAGTAGGGAGTTTGGGTGATATCGGTTGCTTTAGCCTCTACTACAGCAAAAACCTGGGGGCCTACGGTGAAGCCGGTATCTGTGTTACCAACAATGACGCACTGGCAGAGAAGATACAGATGCTGCGTGACCATGGTTCTCGCGTGCGCTACCTGCATGAGATGATGGGAGTCAATGCCCGCCTGGATGAATTGCAAGCTGCTGTCCTGCGGATAAAGCTGCGCTACCTGGAACAATGGAATGCTGCTCGCCAGGCACATGCTCAGGCATATGGACAACAACTACAAGATGTGGTTGAAGCTGTACCAATTGTGCGACCATGGGCAACGCATGTCTATTGTTACTATGTGATGCAAGTCCCTCAACGCGATTGCTTCCGCAAGATGTTGGAGCAAGAAGGCATAGGCACCAACATCCACTACCCGACACCCATTCATCTGCAGCCAGCTTGTGCGAAATACGGCTATAGGCGTGGCATGTTGCCTGTAACGGAAGCTGTGACGGAGCGCATCGTTTCCTTGCCCATGTATCCAGAACTGACGGAAGAGCAGATACGAATAGTTATCAATGCTGTCAAGAAAAATGTTGTATTGAGCGGTTCAAACGTGTAGCCGGAGTTCAACGAGATTACGCAAGAAGCAACAGTGATATCAGAAAGGGGAGCTCACTAAAGATGGGAGATTTACGCTTTGGCATCGTTGGTTGGGGATATTGGGGACCAAAGATGGCACGTAACCTGGAGAGCTTGCAGCATGCCACAGTGAGCATGGTCGCCGACCTCGATCCTCACCGTCTAGCCACTGTACCAATAAACCAGTCGTTGCCCCAGGTGACGACACTGGTTGAGCAGCTATGGCGTTCTGATGTCGATGGGGTGGTCATTGCAACGCCTGTGCAGACCCACTATCGACTTGCGAGAGAGGCGTTATTGCACGACAAACATGTGCTCGTCGAGAAGCCCCTCACGGCCAATGTTGCAGAGGCCGAAGAACTCATTGCCCTGGCAAACGAACGAGAACGTGTTTTGATGGTGGGGCACACCTTTGAATATAATCCCGCGGTCAACGAATTGCGCAAGCTGGTACGAAGTGGCGACCTGGGCAAAATCTATTGTATCGAAGCGGAACGGCTGAATTTAGGTTTGTTTCGCAGTGACATTAATGTGATCTGGGATCTTGCGCCGCATGATATATCGATTTTACTCTATTTACTGGGCAAGCAGCCCGAACGGATCAAGGTGCAGGCGCATGCCCATCTTCAGTCACACATTCATGATATTGCCCATCTCGATCTTGGATTTGCCGATGGCATGACTGCGCACATCCATGTCAGCTGGCTCCATCCCTGTAAAATTCGCCGTGTGACAGTGATCGGGGATCTGCGCATGGCTGTCTATGATGATACCAATCAAGCAGAAATGATTAAGATTTATAACAAGGGGGCGGACGTACATGCCGACCCGGTGGTCTCGTACCGCAATGGTGAGATTACGATCCCCTACATTGGTTGGATTGAGCCGCTGCGACTCGAGTGTGAGGATTTTGCCAATGCTATTCGCACGGGAGGACAACCACGGGCTCATGGTGGGGTTGGGTTGGAGGTGGTGCGGATATTGGCGGCAGCACAGGAAGTATTGGAGCGGCAAGAAAGGCAAAAAGCTATGGTAGAGTTACAGGTTTTATGAAGTAGAGTATATCTACAGATCATAGGAATTGGGCTGTTCATAATTTGGGAAAGTGTAACTCTTCTCCCACTCCCCTTTTGCTCTGACGATTTTATGCTGTGGGCCTGGCAGCCTGCGACTGCCAGGCCCACAGCATAAAAAAGCTCCCCGCGAACTGCTGTAGAGTGCCGATTTATCGAGTGGACACCGCAGGTGGGAGGAGACCTGAAGAATTACGGGAAAGTTTAGCTTGCTAATGCTGGCAGGATAGCGATAATCGACTGGCCTGCCTTGACCTGCTCGCCGATCTGCACCATTAGCTTCAAATCTTGGCAGGCCGGCAGAACCAGGTCAACCTGAGAGCCGAAGCGGATGATGCCAATCCGTTGTCCCAGTGTCACATCCTGGTCCTCATCTACGAAACCAACGATCTGGCGGACGAGCCGTGAGGCAATCTGGACCACCGCTACCTGCAATTCGCCCTGCTGGATGATCGTCGTGGCACGCTCGTTCTCGAAAACCATCTCAGGCCGTCTCAATGAACCAAAGCGGCCGGGGAAGTGACGGCGAAGGATAATTCGCCCTGTAATCGGTGCCCGGTTAATGTGAACGTCCAGGAAACTCATACTGATCCCAATCACCACCGCTTCCTGGCTGTAGAATGGCGTCTTGGTCAGTTCCTGAAGTGGGTATTCCTGGCCGTACTTGGTCGAGATCGGCAACATTCCTTCCCGCGACTCACGGACATAGATTATCTTTCCGTCCGCCGGGCTTATGATCGCATCATCACGGTCGGGCGGTCTACGCTGCGGGTCTCGGTAGAAACGGTAAGCCACAAACACGAATACTGCGACCAGTGTCATGAACCAAACCAAAGCAGATTGCAGCACGGCATGGATCGAAATCAAGCTTCCCAAAATTGTTATCAGTAGACTAGGCAGCAGGGCCAGAAGGACGACAAGGAACGCCATGCGACGCACACCCAGTTGCCATTTCCAGGCTAGTGGCAGCATAGTTACCAAAGCAAGTAAGATGCCGATCAGTATGGATTCAAGCATGGTGTCAAAAACCTCGCTTTATGTATAGGTACGGAACCAGGGCAAGCTCTATGAGACCGGGCAGAGGGTCCTCACGGCTGAAGACCGACTCGACGTGGAAGCCCCTCAGAGAACGCAAATATGCTAGCCAGTTCAGGCGGCCGCTGAATATCTCTAGTACTCCAGTCGACAAGTCAGTGGCCATGCGTATCCATCTGACTCCCGCTTGAGTCCGGCAGGGTTCTACCAAATCTCCGAGCTGGTCAGCGAACAACAGGTAAGGAAAATCGACACCAGCTCGGGCTCCCAGCGTATGGTAGCCCCAGGTACGTGCGTTAAAATCCAGAAGCTTGTACTGGCCATCACGCGGATCGAGTTTATACTCTAGCTCAACCAGACCGTAGTAGTCGATCGCCTGCAGAAAGCGCTCGGAGAGGGTTTCGAGTAACGGCAGGTCGAGCGTTTCGACAAACGTGCTAGCTCGTCCGAACTCGGGTGGGTGCTGGCGCCAACGTTGGGCAACCATACTTCCCACAGCATGGCCATCTTTGAAGAAGGCACAGTAGGCGAACTGCTGCCGACCATCACCTGGGATCAGTTCTTGAATCATAGCTGCACCAGGTCCCACTAAAGCACTAGCCTGCTGGAAGCGCTCCACTAGCTCCTCACGGCTATTCACTCTCCAGGCTTTGGCTTTCGTCGCGTAGATGAAATGCTCCTTGATCGCAGGTTTGATTACTAGCGGTAAATCGGCCTTGACCTGTTCCAGCTCATTAAGATCGCACGGGTACCATGTTCGCGGGGTCGGAATGGCAAGTTCTTGCGCGAGGCGATATGTATTCCGTTTGTCCCATGCCCACTGAACCTTGCTCCAGTCGGGAGTCGGCACACGGAACCATTCCATGAGTTCTGACCGGTAGCGTGAGAAGGCTGCAACCGTCTCATCCCGTGTAGGATAGAGCACCCAGCCCTTCAGGCCCAATCGCTGACCTACGTCCAGCACAGTATCCACGGTCCGACGCTCGTCACGTAGATCTGCCACCTGCACAGCATGCGTGGCGTAGCGTGAGAAGCGAGCGATTGATAATTCATCGTCAATAATGCAGACCGGTATGCCCCGGCGTCCAAGGCTGCGAACGATGCCCAGCCCTTGGGAGTCACCTCCAACAACTATTGCGCCTATGTGTTGGGTTGAAGAGATTCTGGATTGGCTCAACGAGGGAGCACAATCCTTGAAAGCTTGTTTTCTATTCTCTACTGACATGGACGACCCTCAAAGTATCTCCATAGCTGAAAAGTGGGAGACAGTAGCACCAGGCAAACTAGATAGATCCCATTGCCCATCGCGCCATTGCGGCTGGAAGTGCGCACGCTCCCGCCACCAACTGGCTATATTGCGGGGCAAGACATGCCAATAGTTTCCCCGTTCTTTCATCGTGGTTAGGAATTCTTCGTAGATGGCCAGGTAGCTCGGCTCTCGCAGGTAGTCGGGATGCGTATTTACCAGCGCCATGCCCTGCCACCGTTCAATGAAGTCTACTTTATCGAGCCACAAACGGGGCGTACGTGCAGCCAGAATAGTCATCAGCGTGTGATCTTGAACGAGTGTGTATGGCAATTCCACAAAAGATCCCAGCAAGAATGGCCAGATACTCATTGTCCCGCCTGGCATGGGTTCATAGGGATCGGTGTCGAAGAATGATAGATCGTACTCAACATTCAGTGCTTGTAACCACTCTGGGTTGCGGTGCATATATGGAGTACGAAAACCAACCGCTTCCCACGTACGCAAGTATTGGTTGATCTTTATCGATCTTTGCTCGAAGACTCGCCGGGAAGAGAATAGTTTGCCATCGTGCTTAAGACCATGCACGCCGATTTCGAAGTCCCGCCGCCGCAGAGCGGACAGAAGTTTATGATCTATAGTGTAGCGCTCTGGTACAAAATTGAAAACGGAACGAAACCCCAGGCGTTCTTCAAGGTCCGCGATGTCCTGCACAAATGCAAAACCCTGTTCATCTTCTATATCGTGGGTAAGTACCAGGGCAAAGCGATGACCGTGAGGCCAGAGATTCACGTAAGGCAGGGAGTCGAGCTTTCTCTGGCGCAATACATTAGTAACACAGTTAAATAGAAATCGTACATAGTGGTCTTCGATAGGCCAGCCAAGTCCAAATTGCCCCTCTTGTTGTCGTCGGTAGCGCTGCCGGAGTAAAATGCCAAGCCGTCTGGGCAACAGTGGCTTCAACTGATAGTACAGCCGCTTACTCCAACTGAGCTGCCAGCGCTTAGGACTGAACAAGGCCTCGCCAAGCACAGCTGCTATGATGTAGTCGATGTCCATGTGAACACACCTCTCACCTCGAGGTAGGATCGAAGCAGCAGTTTGGACTGCATCAGTCCACTCGGCTTGCGAAACACGGGGCTCAACCAGTAACTGCCAGAAGGTGCCGGGCGTGTTGGCAGCATACAGGTTTGTCAAGGCTTCTCCAAAGCGATCGGTTACCATCCTTATTTCCCCTATTCTTTATGCTCTCAGACAGTTTGTGCTACGTGATGCGCGATCTGCTGTGCAGTTGTCTTTGCACCTGATATGAAGCGGCAGGTCGGACCAAACGTATGCCCTGCCAGAGCACCTGCGAAGTAGAGATGAAGTACAGATGACTCAAATTGGCCATTCAGTATGGGATATCCATTGTGTTCTTGAAGTTGCTGACCTAGGGTTGTGTCAATGAACGTAAGCTTATGAATGTTTGGCTGATAGCCTGTTCCAAGGAATAAGTAATCTGCCTCGCGTAACGTTCCGTCACTTAGTTCGATGCATACGACTCCCTCTCGTGCTGTGGCCTTCACTATGTGCGTATGTTCTGTTAGACGTACATGTCCTTCTACCCTGGGCCGGAGCCATTTTGCACCCCCTGGACGAATAGCGCGCTTATGCACTAGATGTTTTATTTTGTCTGGGAGATACCTATAGATGCTTGGAAAAGCAACCAACCAGTTGATTCCTGGAGGGCCAACATCCCCAGGCGGATAGAAGATGTGTTTGGCAGGACCCGTGTAATCATATAGTATTTTATTGTGCCATCTGACTGAGCCACGTGCGATTAATTCGACCTTGGCACCTGCTTCATGCAACAGCGCAGCATATTCTAAGGCACTCTGTCCGTGGCCCACAACGGCTACGTTATGCCCATTGAAACGAGCAAGATCGCTATGGGCAGATGTATGTGATGCAACTGTATCGGGCAGGTTGCGAGCAAAATCAGGTATGTAAGTAAATGAGGCGATACCAACAGCCACAACGACCTTGTTAGCCTTGACCGTACGCCCGTCAGTCAGCTCTAGATGGAAACCCTTTCCGTCGGTTGCTAGTAATTGCACATAGGTAGGATCAACATCCGGTACAGCGTACTGCTGATACCAATGAGCATAATTGAGAAACATAGGTAAAGGAATTGGCTCCTGCCGCTTAATGTTGTTGTTTGCAATATAATGGTCAAGCGTATATTTACCGGCAGGATCAGGAAGAGACGAAGCACTCCAGATCGACTTTAAGTACAGTCCCTTGGGCATATTCTGCCATAACTCCATCGGTTTGCCAAATACGAGCGTCGGGATGCCTTGAGCTTTCAGGTATGCTACCACGGAAAGGCCGTAAGGACCCGCACCAATGATTACAGTGACGTCATCATTCTTCATTACTAATGGCTCCCTTTACCACCATCATGGCAAAAGATTCATATCTGAAGTCCTTGCCATGCTTCGTTAAGAATACTATTCATCTGTGCTGAACAGGTTTTCATGAAGGTGCAGAATTGATGATATTCTGCGAGTTGAGGTAAAGTAGCAGCAAGACTGCTGGATATGAGTTTCTAAAAAATCTTAACCGCAACTTGGTACTTTCCTACCAATTTCTCATCACACATGGGGATGCGCAAATAGGTCGTGCTATTATTGCGAACAAGATAGCTGTTTCAAACAGCATCAATAAATTTCAGCTCAGTTCACAACATGTCAACTGTAACGGCTTCTCTGTTTTCCCTGCTACACAACATGTGCAGGGAAAACAGAGAAGGTTTCCAGATAAGATGATAACCACCCTTGACAGGGCAGAGCAGGTGTATTGAAGATGCCTCCTCCTGCGGCCGCGGAAGCATGCGGCCGAGTTGAGTGTGTGTAAGTAAGGAAAGGATCGTAGTCATGAAATTCTCATCGCGTATGGTTCGGTTGTGCCTTAGCTTAATGGCTATTCTGGCTATTCTCGTCGCAAGTGTATCCTTTGTAGCCTCAGAGCTAAAGTCAAAGGCCGCCGGTGCGAGTAGTCATACCTACTATGTTTCTAAAACCGGTAACAATGCCGATGGTCTCTCCTGGGCAACAGCATGGAATGAACTGGCAAATATCAATTGGTCTGTCGTGCAACCTGGAGATACGATTCTTTTGGATGGAGGACAGACGAATATGACCTACACCTCCACGTTAACAATCAAGACCAGTGGTACCCAGACTGCTCCTATTACTATTGAACGTGCAACGGAAGCGGGACACAACGGTAAAGTTATTATTTTCGGCGGAAGAACCACGCCGCTTCCCTACTGTGGTCAACCCTCCTACACGAATCAGATCAGTGGAGTACTCAGTAGTGGCATTGCTATCAACGGAAACTCCTGGATTGTGATTGACGGCATGAGTTGGGATGGGATAAGTATTTCTGGGTTCGGTTCCAGCGGCGTTGCAGTCAGTACGAAGTATGGATCAGCTTCCACATCGAGTAATGATACAATCCGCAATCTGGCGATTTATGACAATGGCAGTGCCTCCCAGCAAAGTAATGGGACCTGGATCCCTCAGGATAGTGGAGACGGGGTGGCCGTGGCAGGTTCACATCTGACGTTTGAACAAATGGATATCCATGATAATGCCGATGACAATTTTGAACCGGGACCTGTGAATACTATGACCATAGAGCATTCCTGGCTGCATGAAACCCGGGAAGACCCAACACGCTCAGGACTTCCCTGGAATCAATGTGTTCATCAAGATGGATTTCAAATCTGGACCGGAGGAGTTCAAGGAGGGATTACGATCCAAGATTCCGTGCTTGGCCCAGGGCTGATGGACGGAGTCATTTTAGGACAAACGCCAACCAATCCGTATGCAGGTGCCACTGTCAATAATGTGACGCTGAAAAACGATTTGATCCTGGATATGACGGCGAATAATATCTTAGGCTATCCTCAAATTTCTTCGCAAAGCTGGACTATTCAGAATGTGACGTCATTTACGATAGCTCCAAATGTTGACGGGAATACTCCTAATAACATTTTTCTTGAAGGAGCAGGTCATGGCGTCACGAACTCTATTTTCTATGGAGGTCATATTGCCCTCCCAACAGGCTCAACTACCAGTGGCAATTGTCTATTTAGTACATCAGGTAACACTGTGCTACTCAATAGGCAAAATGTGGAATTAATCAATGGACAAGCTGTAGATCCAAAATTTGTGACGGATGTATCAGCATTTACCAATGCAACACCGCTTGCCACGCTCGCCAATGCGAACTTTGCATTACAAGCAACGTCTCCTTGTAATGGAACCGGCTCATCGATCGCTTCTGTGGCACAACTGATTAACACTACGACGACATCTCAACCGGCTTCCACGAGTACTGCGGTACCAACGGCTGCACCTACTGATACTCCAGTGGCAACGACTGTACCTACTGATACTGCGGTACCAACGGCTGCACCTACCGATACTCCAGTAGCAACGACTGTACCTATCAGCACACCGGTACTCCAACCTACTCCCACTCCAACACCTCTCCTCTTGACACCCGGTCCTGCATTCAGCACCCCAGTTCCTTTGCCTGCCAGTAGCTCGGATTTAGTCCTCTATAATGGTGTGGTAGCAGCAGGCTTTCTCGATTATAGCTTTCGTTACTCTTCTCGTAACCCTTGTGATAGCAGTATGTTTGTTTCTTCCCCTTGCTCCTATGCGATTAGCTACACGGCATACGGTGGTATAAATTTCTACCACCCGCATGGAGCAATGAGTACCGCTTCCTACAAAGCCTTACAGTACGATCTGAATACCAATCACCAGAGCATGAGTGACTTTTCAGCTCTTTTCTTAAACAGCTCTGGACAGGTGATTGAGCAGATCCGACTCTCATCTGCTGATGTGACCGCACAACTCCCAGGGGGATGGGTACAACTATCTATTCCACTCTCATTGCTTAATCCTGCCAACGTTCCAATTACAGATATCCAACTCAAAAATAGAACGGGTAGGCCATTAGCATCCATTCATGTTGATGATGTCCAACTTGTTGGATTCTGAAGGCTCAGTCTTTTTGAGCTACAAATACTATCCAAGGACTCAAGCTGACAAGCTTGTGCAAACCCAAATAGCGCTCTATTCGAGTAGCTGCTGGAACAAGCCGAGAATCGCTGGCTCTTGGAAATGGAAACCAGCAAAATCCTTCTTCGTGTACCAAAGTAAATCCCTGTCTACACAATTCTGCTCGCCAGAGTGGATAGGAGTAGGAGTAGTAGTCAAGCTCTCCTGTTAGGGAGGCAAAGGAATGCTTTGCAATGATGGCAAGTATAACACAGAGAGAAAGCAATAGTTATAAAAGCCTTCAGATTTCCCATATAATCATAACTAACACCGGTGCAGAGCCAGTGAGTTTTTCTAGGTAAATGTGGTAGAGATCGGGGGGTGGGTGTCACAAAAATTCAGAAAGTACTCTCGTCTCTTCCATTCTGGGGTTATGTTTTCTGCACTTACAAGCGAAGGTTCAACCTGATTGCAACCATTGTTGTTATCGTATCGGTACTTCTGACCCTTATCATAATACAGGGTACCGCCCTAATAGTTATACCCTGACAACCCTTCTGCAAGGAGAAACCGAGATGAGACCGGATAGAATACCAGGTACCATCGTAAGAACCATTCAGAAATACCAAAATTGGCCAGAGATCATCACTTCAAGGGCAAAGAGAGAAATACCCGCTGAATTTATCCTGAGAGATGGGACGCGTTTTGAGACTGGTAGGTTGCTGGTATGGCACGAACTGGTGAATGAAATTTTCTTTGAGCACGTGTATACCCCTGTCCCTCTTCAAATTGGAAGGAACGATGTTGTTGTGGATATCGGGGCTCATATCGGTGTATTTTCGGTATTTGCGGCGTCTATAACGCAAAATACTGTCTACGCCTTTGAACCGTCTCCGCGCAACTTCGAAGTCTTAAAGCGAAATATAGGTGTGAACGGAGTGAATAACATCGTGGCTTCCAGGTTTGCTGTTTCCGATAGGCCTGGCTCGACAATATTGCTTCCCAGTTCCGCTTCGAGTACAAACCATCTGCTGTTTGACCATACTATCCTGAATCAACTTGAAAAATATCAGGCAAGCGCGGAGCATCAACAGTATAAACGCGTTATGCCACGCGATTTTGAGGAACATATTGAAGTTCCCACTACCACGCTACAGGACATAATGGATAGTAACAACATTGAGCAGGTTGACTTTCTTAAGATGGATTGTGAGGGTTCGGAAGGCTTAATACTCGAATCAACCCCAGAGAGCTACCTTAAAAGGGTGAGAAAAATAGCCTTTGAATTTCATGATCACCTATCGCACATCAGCCACGATGATATGCGCAAATTACTAGAAGAATTGGGGTTTACTACTGATCTGAAATGGAATGGTAAATCGCCAGTTGGTTTCCTTTATGGATGGAGAGAATCTTTCTCCAAGGCGAGGTAAGTAAGGTAACAAGAACAATATGAATATTGAAATTAGGAAGCCTATTCACTACTTAAAAACGAATCCTAAAAACTGGATAGGTGCCAGTTTGCCTAAATTTAAGACCAGCGCACAAGAAGTCATATCTCAAACTCCTCTATCAGTAAAAGAGCTTATGGGCATGCCTTGGTCCCAACGGCATGATTATCTTAATTCCTACGCCTTAAAAAGGCAGGAAAGCAGATGGGAGGACGAGGTAGGAATAAAACCAGAAGATTCCCACTTTACCCTCATTGTTCCCATTTATAATGAAGAATATAGCCTTCCTTCGTTTTTAAGAACTCTCTTGCTTTCAGATATTCCTCCTTCGGTAAATGTGAAAATTGTTTTTGTGACGAATGCTTGTAACGATTCTAGCAATGCATTAATAGATGATTTTTTATCAATTTTAGGAAAAATCGAGAACGAACTATTTAGTGGATATTCTAAAGATCAGAGATTAAACATTGACTGCAAGACAATTAGGCTGAATAGTCTCACTTTCATGCATGTGGATACGCGGACACCTGGCAAAGCAAATGCATTAGGTATAGGCAATAGCATTGCTCGTGGGAGTGGTCATACCATAGCGATGTCCGTAGATGCTAACAATTACTTAGAACCAGACGCAATTCGTGTAATGTTTGCCCATGCTCATCAAGCTTTCCGTGGCAAACCAGGGGCTAACGATACTGTACTTCTATATGGTGCGATACGAAGAGAAATAAGAGCGCTACATCTTGTGAATGTAATGATGAAAGAAAATAAGACTCAGTACTTAATGGAGAATAGGGATGGTAAAGTTGATGGATGGTTCATGGCCTGGAACACTGAGTGGATATATAGTATTGGTGGTCCTCCAGAGGTGGCTCTTGAGGATTATGCAATGGGAGTATTAGCGAGAGCACATAATTATAAGATTGAACGAGTTGAAGGGGCACATATATGGGGTTATGAAGTTAATAATTTAAAAGATCTGTTAGATACGAGGGCAAGATATGTTCGCGGAAAATTTCAATTATTAGATCTTGTAGACCACGATTCTCTTATTTTAAAAATCATAGAAAGAGAAGAATATTGTATGAAAAATCTTCTTGGCAGATTGAAATATTTACTTCACAAGATCAAAGAAAGACCACTGAAATTCCCAAGATATGCAGCAGCTTTTTTATTATGGGAATATACATTGATAATTGGAAAACGAGACTACCATCAAAACCCAACGAATCAATCCTGGAAAAAGATTGATTCGACATATTAAAAACTGCAGCCGTCTGTTCCTGAGATAAAACGTAACTACTCAGTACCCCAAGCGACTGGTAATGGAAGGCTAGCATCTGCTCTGCTTCTGCTGTATCTGAACAGCATCTGCGATCCCTTACCTGAGTAGTTATTCCCAATGTCAGGTTCAGGCACACTTCTCAACGCCTTTTTCTAGTTTTCCCTCTTTCTCCATATTAGTGTATACCAGTTTTACACCGATATCAGCTATACTAATTTGAAGGGGCAGTGAGCCAACGCAAGGATGAGTTGCTAGTTAAGGATTGAGTGAACATGATGAGAGCCTTATCGCCATTACGAAATATTAAAACACTGATTACCCTTGTACTACTTTTCCTGCTTATCGCTCTTCTGGCTTATGGCTTTTATCTTGATCGGCAGCGGGAATACAGACCGCAGGTCTCATCACGATTCAATCCAATTGCACAAGAAAATCAACTGCCCGGAACAAGCGCATGGGAAACGACGAATGAAGCTCCCTATGACGACAAAACCTTTCGTTTTCCTGTCATAGAAGGCTATACATGGACAACCACTGCAATAGCAGGAGATACCGTTTCTTTTTCTGTCAGTACCAATCAACCACAGTTTACTGCTAACATCTACAGGTTAGGGTGGTATCAAGGAATGGGAGCAAGGCTTTTGCAAACCATTCCTGGCATCCAAGGACACTTCTATCCTATGCCTGCTATGGACCCGCAAACTGACCTGATGGATGCGCATTGGCCAGCATCATTTTCTATAAAGATTGCTCCGAGCTGGGTAACGGGGATGTATGTAGCAAAACTCACGGCAGCAAATGGGAAGGTAGCATATGCTCCTTTTGTAGTTCGATCTGTACAACCCACTGACTTCATATTTATTCATGCTGCTACTACAGATCAGGCATATAACTCCTGGGGAGGAAAAAGCCTCTACGAGTTTAACTCGACAGGACACAAGAGAGCCTATAAAGTCTCATTTAACAGACCGTTTGTAGTAGGGGCTGGATTTGGCTATCTTTTGAACTGGGAATATCCCATGATCCGCTGGCTGGAAAAGAATGGATACAACGTTGGTTATGTTTCTACCGAAGACGTCCATTCTGATGGTGCCCTCTTGAAACATCATAAAGGTATCTTAGTTGTCGGGCACAACGAATATTGGAGTAAGCAGATGAAGGATAACCTGAAGGCTACAATAGATAGCGGTGTTGATTTTGCTAATTTCGCAGCAGACACCATGAGTTGGCAGATCCGTTATGAACCTTCATCTTCACAACATGGCAGTCTCCCCAACCGCATTATTGTCTGTTATAAAGATCAATCATTAGATCCCTTCTATGGGAAAGATAATAGCCAGGTTACAGTTGATCCTGACAATCCCATACTCAATAGACCAACACAGACCCTACTTGGGGAGACGTCCGCAGGTCAAGTTGCTTTTATTAGCACCAGGTATGATTGGGTGATCGCAGATGCATCAAGTTGGGTATTCAACGGCACAGGACTGACAAACGGAGATCGTTTACCAGGGCTTGTCGGATATGAATACGACAAAGTGTCTGTTAGCTATCCTGAACCTCCAGGACTAGATATACTCGCATCGTCTCCAGTGCATGACATAGGAACAAATAGAGATGATGTGTCTAATGCCACAATATACACGGCACAAAGCGGTGCAGAAGTTTTTGATGCCGGGACAATTCACTGGTCATGGGGGTTAGATTCGTTTAATCGTGCCGATGGCCATGCAAATATCGTAAGCCAAGCTGCCCAAAAGATTACTGATAATATCCTACAGAATTTTCTAACAAACGTACCTATCTAGAACGGGACGGCGAATGTTTCTCACTGCTCCCTCAGTGTAGTACGTCTGATCATCCAGTCTAGAGCGGCAGAAATGGCAGTGCTCAAAACCCTGATCATGCGCCGCACACTGCACTTGCCCGAGGCTTCACTTCGTCGCCTCGGCATAAAGCGTTTCCAGACTGCGCATTTCGCTATCAACTTCAGCACCGAGGCGGCCTTGAGCAAAGGCGGAATGCTCAACGGAACTAAAGCCGGCCTCGCAGCAGGCAAGCGCCAAAGTCTCGTAGTCGTACGTAGCCCTATGCCCATGATGGAAGAAAATCTCGCTCATGGCAATTGCTTGCGTCGGCCGACCTGGCCGACAATCATCGATGATCGGGTCCTTGCCATGGTAGGCATGAATATAGCGCTCGAGGTCAGGCACGCCAATGCGGAGCACGCCGCCCGGTTGAAGCACTCTGTGGCACTCGACAAGTAGCGCAAAGCCTGCAGCATAGTCGAAATGCTCCAACAGATGCTCCGAAAAGATGGCCTCGACACTGTCATTAGGAAAGGGCAGACCTCGACGCAGGTCCCACATGAGATCCAGCTCCTCCTTTCCACCGGAGCGTTTTCGGACAACCCAAGCCCGCAATGCTGTAGGGCTCGGTTGAGCAAGGTCGATATTGATCCATCCCCGCTTATAGAGGGGGCCGCAGCCCAGGTGAAGGCGAATCGGCTGGGTAGAGGCATACAGGCGAGCCCTTCTCCTTTGCAACGGCTGCAGCGCGGTATTGGCTGACCACGTGAGCAGGCTTCGTAAAAGAGCCCAGCGGTCCTGATGGATGGTCCCGAAATATTCGATCAATGAGCTTCTTGCCAGCGTGGCTTCGCCGCTTGTGGCCCTGCCGGGGATTGCTGTTCTGCCGTTGCCAAGATCATCAATTGCTGTGCGTGGCTTCTGTTCTTGTGTCATGGTCTACTCCTTATCTCATTTACATCGCAAGCCGTCAATCGTTCCTGTTGCACATGCTCCGTGGACGAGGAGCCGAACTGTTCGGGTTCAGGCTCTCTACGCCTTGCAGTTCCCCACGGTGGAAGAGATCTGCAAGGTCTGCATAAATAACTTATCAGAGGCCGGTTAAGAAAAGGTTGAGATACTCGTTAAGATTTCGGAACAATTTTCGTCGTTACGCCTTTATAAGCATCTAGGATGGGTGCGTTTGGTCACCGACTGTTAGAAGAGTCACAAACTGATCAAAATGGGGTTGCCTTCTCATTACCAACGCTGAACGCATAGCGATGATTTCGTTTTTCAGCATCGTCTGTTCACTCAGCATTTTTTCTATCCCGGCTGCAATTGCCTCTGGCGTGTTGGTAACATAGATAAAGCCATTTGTGAAGCAACGCCTTAACCCCGGCCAATCTGAGATAATGGCTGGTTTCTCCACGGCCAGAGCCTCATAGGCCCCACAGTTCAAAACATGCCGCTCATTTGTCAAAATGACTAAACCGTCCACATTGTGAAGCAGTCCAGCATAGGCATCATCTGGCAGGAAACCAGTTAGGATGACATTCTCTGGCTTTTGTCTCAGCAACTTGGCTGCCATTCCCTTCGGGTCGCCACTGAGATAGTAAGTAACGTGCGGCGAAAACCGGGCGGCGGCAAAAATCTCGGGCACCGGCTCGTCGGCAGCAAAGCTGCTTATGACAGCCACCCGCGCCTCTCCCTCAGAGCCGACTGTGCCAGTGGCCGGACTAAGTGTAGGAAGCCCGTCTACGAGGAAAATGCCTGGAACCCTCCAATTCTGTAGAATGCCTAAGGCTGCCTCACTGGCAACAAGGGTAACAGCCGCTCGTCGTGACAGCAAACGGAGTAGGGGCAATGCCCAGCTCCACCTGCGACCGTAAAAGGTGCCGGTGTGGCAATCTATAGCGTAGGGTATCTGATGCCCTGGAAGCCCAGTTTTACCCCGCAGTTCGCACCATACAGCCACAACCAGGGGCGCGAAGATTGGCGGTGCCTGAACTAGTACTACATCTGGCTGCTCCCGATCCAGGAGACGCCAGGTCTTCCAACCCTGGACCAAGTAGCGCAGCGGTGTCAACCAGCGTCCCTTTAGACGAGTTTCATAGAGGAAGTTGATTTGCCCCCCCAGTTCGGCTGCCAGAGTCTCGGCACGCCGCGAGTAACCATACCAGACTATGAATACTGATTTAACGTTCATAAGTATATTTATCTCCTTTAGTGCAGTTCTGGGCCTGCAGAGGTACCCTTAGTCGTTATTGTCGTCCTTCTGTGGGCTCTGCTCAGTTGCGAAGGGCTGTCCCCACCGTTCCTGCCAGCGTTGTACAAGGCCATTTGACTCCATATTATAGGAGACTGCGGCAGGGCGAAGCCACCACGGGACTTCAAGCTGAGGGTCAGTTTGAGCGTATGCATCAGAAAGATCCAGCATATCTTCTGGCGCTAATTCGATCTCGGAAAGAGAAGTGGACGATAACGGTGTGTCAATCGCAGAAAATGAACTCTGTATCTCTTGTATACCACCATGTATCGATTGAACTCCTGCAAAAAGGGAGGGCAAGATCTCAGTAGGCTGATCTGCTATGTCCATAGATGAGAGTTCTTGTTGGTTTACAAGAGATTGTGTAGACACGTGTACTTTCTGTCGTAATGCACTGTACAGCGCCCGAATGTCTTCTCCTGGTATGGTACGAAGCAATGTCGCGGTAGCAAAATAGACTAGCATTGCAATAGGTAAAACCACAAAAATATTGACAATGTGGAATGTACCCAAGAGCCAGATAGCCAGTACCATGACGAAGCTTGCCAGAGTAGCTTTAGCTGCCACTCTCAGGCTCCCTATAGGCAGGAGATGTTTAGGCGTAAATATGACGGAGAGGCAAAGCAAAAGTAACTCGGTCAGTGAAGTGACGATGGCGGCACCTACATGCTGATATAAGGGTATCAAGAAAATGTTGAGTCCGAGATTGAAGACCAGGGCCATTGCGGCCATAATAGTGATCTTTTTTTCTCGTTTCGTGCTAATGATGACGGTACTAAAGACTGTATTGGCATAAAGAAAGACGAGACCAGGAGCAAGTCCCTGGAGTGCAGGAACAGTATGGCTAAATTCAGCCCGATGATAGAGAAATGCAACGATAGCAGGTGCAGTGACTGTCAGACCTACGCTCATAGGCAGACCGAAAAAAAGCAGGAAGTTCATAGACTTCTCGATGGCCAGTTTCAACTTCGTCTCCGAGGTCACCGAGAGCTTTGAGAAGACAGGGTACATGACGGCGTTTATCACGAGATTTGCTAAAAAGGTCATTGTATCAAAGAGACGATACCCTGCACCATACCAACCCACTATGGCTGCGTTTGTCATCAGGGAGAGGAGAATAGTATCGATCTGATAGTAGACCACAGTCAGCGCACCATAGATCATGAAGGGAACACTAGTACGGAACAGTTCACGGATGAGTGCCCGATCAATGACAAAGCTGGCTCCCATCAGGCGGAAGAAACACAGTGCTTGCCAGAGAGTGCTGACGAGTGACCCCCCCAGCAGCACAAAAGCCATAACTTGTACACTAGCCCCGTGCTCGAGTAAGAGGATGCCAATGAGTGCAGATAGTCCTCTTTCAAGAATATTACCCACCACTGGGAAGATAACTCGTTCAAAGGCAATGTACAATGCTCTAAATGTATTCGTAATCGAGCTACTCAGAAGGGTGAAGCCAGCGATCGCTACAAGGACACGCTCTTCAGCATTGTATTTGAGGAGCCAGCAGATGAGGAGAACAAAGCCGTATAAGATAAGCCAGAGCACTCCCTTGATGAGGAGAGTATTGCAAAGATAACGACGGGCTTTGTCTGGCTCTTGTGCTACATCACGGGTGAGTTGCTGATTAAAACCCAAGTCCAAGGGAAACCCGATCAGCAGTACAAAGGCAGTGGCAAAATAGAGTTCGCCGAACTTAAAGTCACCGAGAAAACGCCCATAAGCAATAGTCAGCAGCAATGTTGATGCCCAAGTGACTGCTTGCCCAATAAGTGAAATAACAGTATTACTTACTACTTTACGGAGTCTATTCATAAGCGTATACAGCGCCTTTTCTGCGATCTAACTCTTCAGGGAGTTTCAGGGGCCTTGCAGATCCCTGGAACTTCTCCTCTCGCCGCCGAAGGTGGCGCGTAGCTCCAGGCTACCTGATTAGTTACTCTACGATTAAGGTAGACAGCATTGAACAGATTGCTTGGCGTTTTCGTCTAAGGTCAAAAATACCATGAGCATGTGCTGAGAAGATATCTGTGAAGGTAGAAAATTAGTGGCGTTCCGTGGAGAAGGTGCAGAGAAATAATCCGCGTGTCTAGTATCGTTTCTCTACCTGGGGATAGCCCTCTCAACAGCTTCTCAACATTCACGAAAACCAATTTACTATGGAGCATAGTGTAGTCTTGCAAAAGGTTCTTCTTTCTTTCCAAGGAGAGGTAGGCAGTTATGCACCGTACTCTTGAGGTAGTTTTTCGTCAACCTTTACGCCTTTTGCTATTGTTTGTGCTGCTCCCAGTGGTGAGCTTAGCACTTGCATACTTCGTTGTCCCTCGTACCTATCAGTCGACAGCCACACTCTGGGCTTTGAGTTCTTATGGAATCTCTGGTACGACTAACGTAGGAACTGGTCAACCCACAACAGCAGCTCAAACTCAGACAACTGCTCTTTCTGAATTACTTCAGACGCGTAGCTTTGCACTGGCTGTCGCGCATGAAACGGATGTCGCAGCAACACTGAATCTTGATCAAAGGGTGAGGTCCGACCCCCATTTGCTGGATGATGCGCTTTTTGACGAAATTTCTCACAATGTGGCTGTTGAGGCTCTAGGCAGTGATTTGTTTGAGGTCAGCTACGCGAACCGCGATCCGCAAATGGCTCGACGGGTAGTTGAGTCTATAGTTTTTAACTATGGTTTACAAAGCACAGGATTAATTACTTTAGTAAACCAAAGTCTCTTGAGGAACTATCAGAAGCAGCTCATAATTGCACAGCAGAATGCAAATGCTGCGGTAGCAGCCGAATCGGCGTATCTCGCAGCGCATCCAAAGCTGACACAGAATCCAAATCTGACACCAAGTCAGCTACTAACCGATCCAAACTATGCATTGTTAGATCAACAGAGGGTACAGGCGCAGGCCACATTAGGGAATATTGAGAGCAGCATTGGTAGCCTTAATCAAACAATTAGTAATCAAGGCACAAGCACTGATAGCCTTTTTAAGGTAATTGATGCTCCCCAAGTGGCGCATCGGCCAGTGTCACGTTTGAGACTGTACCTCATTGTTGGAGGAGTTGGATTGGCAGTGGCTATGCTGGGATGTGCATTCTACATCGTCATCTCTGCGCGTCGCGACCATGGAGTGTACACAGTTCGTGACCTGCAGAAAGTGACGGCTCTACCTGTGGTGATGCAGCTTCCCCACCTGACGTCCGCAACGGTGCCTCTGCTCATCGAGGAGTCTGTGTATGCTGATACCACGTTAGGGAGAAGAGGCACAGATAGGGCCAACGACCAGTTGTGGTAGGCTACTAAGAAGTGAGAAATAGTTATGCCTGAAGATAGAGAAGAAGAAGGGGCCATCACGCAGAAATTGGTGATGCCAAGGAGGACGCACCTTACAACACCAGATATACCCGTTGTTAAGACGGCTGCAAACTCGTTCTCTCATGAGGAGTACCAGGTGAATAATCCAATGCAAGCACTCCAGCAGGAGACGGAGAGGCCCTTCATTCCTTCAACGCCGAAAATCGTGTATGCGAGGCGGGCCAGACCTCCGCAATCGAAACGAAGCAGCCAGAGTGAAGCAGCACAAGCTCAAATGGTCCAGGAGCAATGTCGGCAGTTGTATCTCTCTGTCTTTTTTCGCGAACACGCACCAGTACGTAGTTTAGGCTTCACCAGTTCAATAGCTGGTGAGGGAAAGTCTTTTTTGGCGATGGTAACGGCTGAAGTGCTAGCAAATGATTGTGCTAGTCCAGTCACCCTGTTGGAATGTGACTGGGAACATCCAAGCCTGGCCGAATACTTTGGATTCCCAGTGGTACCAGGCCTTGCAGAATGGCTCCGTAACGAATGTAGCGAAGTACATATTCGCTATCAAGTCAGTCAGAATCTGACAATCATTCCGGCGGGCAACGAGAAGCAAGGTGCGGTAAAATTGCTGCAACAAATACGTCTGAGAGGCGGCTTAGTAAATACACTTGTCTCTTCAAATGAGTTACTGATTGTCGATCTCCCTGCAATTGCAACAACAGGGTATGGTTCATTGGCAGCAAGTCTGGTAGAGTCGCTCATTGTTGTTGTTCGGGCAGGAGTGACTCCTGATCTTCAGATAGCAGAGACATGCAGACAACTCAAAGACTTGCCTGTTCAAGGAATAATGCTTAATCAAGTGGAAAGCCGAATACCGCGTTGGATACAAGAGCTGCTGTCTTAGCAAGGAGCAAACGGATGCAACTCATCTTCGTACTCTTATTGCTTTTCCTGGGCGTCGGCTTATTCGCTCAGCAATACAATACCTGGATTCGTTTGCTGATCGCAGTCGTAATTGCTAGTATATTATTTTTGCTGTATTTCATGTAATATGAATAGGTATATATGCAACCAGTGATTATTCCTAAAACAAAAATTAATGTTTCTGATCTACTCAGCATGTCTAAGCGGAATGATGTGCTCCTCTTCATAGTGATATTCGTCACCGTGTTTAGCCTCACTCCACTGCTGGTGCTGGGTGGGGTGACTGTGGGCTTTGGCCTGGTGCTAGGTATTGTGGTATCTCTCACTATTGCCGCTTTGATTGTTCGCTGGCCTCTCACTGGAGTATATGTAGTGGCTGTGTGCGCTGTTCTTATTGAAGACGCACCACTTCCCACCCCAATTCTGACTGACCATCTGTATATCTTCTACTGGCCTCCAGGGCTTGAGGGCTTGATTGAACGGCCCATTGGTTTTCTGTTCCTCTTCACTCTGTTCATGCTTGTTTGCCATCGCCTGATCAATCGCCAAAAGATGCTAGAGGGAGGAGCACTTCTCCTGCCTTTCCTGCTGTTTCTGCTCTGCGTGGCTGGCGGCGTGCTACATGGGTTGACTAGTGGCGGAGACCTTAAAATCACTGTTGTAGAGCTTAGACCATTTTGGTATCTGTTTATATCATACCTGTTAGCCTACAACCTGGTGACACGCGTAAGTCATCTGCGAGCCTTCTTTTGGATCGTGATCCTGGCTGCTGGTATCAAAGGCTTACAGGGAGTCTATATTTACCTTGTGGCGCTGCATGGCAACTTGACAGGCATCGACACTATCATGTCACACGAAGAATCCTTCTTCTTTGCGGCGCTGCTCGTCCTCACGATGCTGCTTTGTTTGCACCATCAGTATCGCCCGCAGTTGTATGCAGCATTGCTTGTACTGCCGTTCGTCGTCATTGCATTGGTTGCTAATCAGCGACGTGCTGACTATATCGCGCTGGCGGTGGCTATTCCAGTTGCCTGGTTGCTCATCTTCCGCGTCAAGCGACATGCACGCAAGCGGCTGTTCGTCATTATGCTGATCGGCGCCGTGCTCAGCGTTGGATACGTTGCTACATTTTCGCATTCCAGCGCAGGATTTGCCCAACCTGCGCGAGCAATCGTGTCGGTTTTTAGCCCTGATAACACAGATACCAGGGATAGTAACTCCAACTTGTATCGCATGATAGAAAATGACGACCTGAAGTACACAGTCAAGCAGAGTCCAGTATTTGGTCTGGGGTTTGGCAAACCGTATCTCCAGCCTATTCCGCTGACAAGTGTTTTCGCAGGTATTTTAGCCGCTGATATGTACTACGGTTATGTTCCACACAACAATATCTATTGGGTTTGGATGCGTCTCGGAGCTATTGGATTCTTTGTATTTTGGTACCTATTTGGAGCGATGATCGTGCGTGGGTGTCTCATCGCACGTCGGCTTCGAGACTCATATTTGCAATTGGTGGCGATCTATATCGTCGCCATGGTATTTATGGAAATCACTGTGGCTTTCGCCGATTATCAGCTCTTCCTCTATCGCAATGTTATCTACGTTGGGCTGCTGATCGGCATCTTGATGAAACTACCTGCGCTAGATGAAAGTAACACTTCAGTAGGGAATGTTCCCACCTCTTGTCCTCATTCTGTCGTTGCGGATGGCACGAGAGAAAGGAAACCTGAGTAGTTACTCGGAGCTGAGGATTGATGTTTTAGACGGTGATGAACCTGCTGAAGGTATAATGATCAGTAGGCTGATCTTGGAAGCTATAGACAAGGGGTGCAAGGAATCGGGGTTGGAAGATGCCACTTTGGATAAGAAGGTGCAGTGCGAAGGATACTAGCCATGTATGTTGTTCTCGTATCTGGCACTGCACCAGGGAGTATGAGCAACTGACGTGTCGACAAGTGCCTTCCTTAGATAGCGGTTATGAAGAGCTTTTCAACACATCGGTTGCTCATTTTTAGGAGCGGCCAAGTAGGTTAGAAACCCTGTTTCAACCAGTCCTTATTTGCATAATCAGTCTGGATCTTTTTGATATAATTAACCGCTCCCTGATCATACCAACCTCCGCCATACCACCTACCCACACACCCCCAGATATCGCCTGCCTGGTAATTGGGGTAACCCGGGAGAGGCGTCCTTTGACTGAGATAGGTCGTCCATCCCTCGTAACAGGCGCGAATGATGCCATACATATACTCGGCGCTGAATGCCGTATCATCTCTGCTCATTGACCACGAAGATGCATTGTATATGTATTTGATTTGGAGGATACCATAGCTTTGGTAACACCCCGATCCATTCCAGGTGCCAGGGGGACAAAGCCCTTGACTGGTTGAAAAATCGCCTGTTGTACTCTGATGCCAGGTGGATTCTGCCTGTGCTTCTGCTCTGACAATGTCTTCGTCAATGCCCCACTTGCAAGCCACCCATTGCAGAATTTCATCTGTTGTCCCCGTAAAGTTACCTGTAATTTGTTGTCGCAGGCTGTCTGCTTTGATGTCCTGCCCCATGCTACTATCCCATGGATGCAAGCTCGCTATTTGCGCAGCAGTGGGTACTTGATGATTTGCAGTGTAGTTTTGGGGTCTAGGCTCGAAGGAAGAATATCTCACGCGGGCAGCACATTCACTTTCGCTGGGCAGCGGTGACCCAGGTGGCAGAGTGGTGAATCTTCCCGTAGAGGCGGCAGTAGACGTAAGAGTAGGAGCGAGAGTTGGTGCAGCAGTAGGAGCAAGGGTTGGTGTAGGAGTAGGAGCAAGGTTGGGCATAGGGGTTGGCGAAGAAACCGAACCCGTTAAACTAATCGAGTCAAGATATAGTGTCCCAAGCCTGCTGGTGAGGGTCTGAATAGCAACATCTCTGATTTGTGTTGCATTGGCGCTCAGGTCTGATAACGGAATATTGTACACTTTCCAGGTTCCAGGTACTGGATCACCACCGTAGTTAGCAAGGTGCACCTGGGACAGTTCATTATCAGCACCATTGTAGAGCATTACAGCATAATACTGCCTGGTTTGGCTTGCTTGTGCAGCAAAGTGAAGGAAAGAGTACGGGGTGGTATCCACTGCCGTATCTGTATACAGGGAAAGACCAGCCCACTTTTGAGTAGGAGTAAATGCGATCGATCTGCCCCCTGAATAGGTAGGTGCAGTATTGTCGAAGTTTATACTACTAACCCATGATCGATTCTCCCACCCTGGAGCAAGCGAATCATCATAGATGATGTAGCTGATTGAGGAAGGCGCACCTTGCACGCTCCTGAGGTGTTGCACCATAAAAATGGTGATGGGAAGTACAAGCACAATAAGAAGCACAGTAAGAAGCTTACTGGAGTTGCTATGTTGCTGCTTTCGCATAAATACGTTTGTTTCCTTTCCTGGCCCCGTCGGTTACACGCACTAATAAGACCTTCCTACTACTATTAGCCAATGGATGCTACCCATATACCTGTCTATTCTTGTGCGTTCCATCCTCACAGAGCCGCTACTGAAAACAGACTCCGATGGAGCAAATCTCTTCGAGATCTGTTTTTCTTGTCCAAATTAGGATCTATGCTCCATGAGAGCATAGTTTATGCCTTCACGAAGAACTCATTTTACTGAAAAGATGCAGTCATGAGACAAACTGTGATCTGAAATGAGTTCTAGTGACATGTATTGTTACTCTGTGACATCCATTGCGATCTTATCATAAAGCTTTGTGGATATTCGTGTACATGTTGCTTACAGTAGTATGAAGGTACCAATGTGGGTTAAGGTTTTTAGAGCGCTGCCTATGAACCTTGCTTAAGAAAATGATATCCTTAAGATGTGAGGTATCGAGACAAGCAGTGAGAAGGCCTACTTTTGCCAGTAACTGTACAGAGACTTCGAGTAACGGAAGGGGCGTAACATGAATCATCAACAAGAGGAGTCCAATTCAAGGGAAAAAGCAAAAGGTTTTTGGATGCGGTACCGGTCCAGGACTATCAATACTGGTCGTCATACAATCATTCTGGCTTTCCTCGTTTGTGTATATGCTATATTAGCAGGGTGCGAAAACGTTCCAGCATTTCTTCCGGGTCAAGTAACAGGAACACCACCCAAAAAATTTACTACCCTACCACCAGGGTCGCCACTGCCCAGCGAAAGTGAATGCGCTGCCCGCGTGAGATATTCTTCCTTTGAGCCTAGACCCCAAAACTACACTGCAAATCACCGAGTACCAACGGCCCAACAAATTGCAAACCTCGCTCTGTGGAATGTATCGATTGGCCTGAATTCCAGGGCAGACAGTTTGCGACGACAAATCACAGGCAGCTTTACGGGGACAACAGATGAAATTCTGCAATGGGTGGCTTGCAAGTGGGGCATTGACGAAGACATTGTCAGAGCAGAAGCACATGCAGAATCTACCTGGTATCAGAGTACAACAGGCGATTTTTCAACTCGTCGAAAACTCTGTCCTCCAGGTACCTGGAATGGTTCAGGCTGTTACCAAAGTTACGGTATTCTCCAAATCAAATACATATACAATAAATCTGCATGGCCAATGAGCCGAGATGATACGGCGTTCAGCGCCGAATATATGTATGGCATCCTCCGCACTTGCTATGAGGGATGGACGAGCTATCTCGGTCAGAGGAGGTCACTTCCGGGTTACCCCAATTACCAGGCAGGTGATATTTGGGGGTGTGTTGGGAGGTGGTTTAGTGGAAATTGGTATGATCAGGAGGCTATTGATTATATTGCTAAAGTAAAGACAGACTACGCAAACAAAGATTGGTTGAAGCCTGGTTTCTGATCCTCTCGTGTTAGTTTTTTCGGGTATCAGAAACCAGCGGATTAAAACTCTTTGGGAAAAGCTTCTGGTATGCAAGCAAGAGATTCATTTTATCATTTTCCCAATTTAAACCCTCTTCTATATACTTGCGCCCAAGAGCACCCAGCTTAAGCCGGAGATCTTCGTCATCCAATAGGGTCTCAATTTTGTTTGCGAAGTCTTCTACCAGGTTGGGCGTAGCATAGAGGCCTGCATCCTGAGCCGAGAAGCGTGCCTCGGCAAGATCGAATGCGACCACTGGCATTCCCATCGCCATGTATTCCATGGTTTTGACCATTGTGCAGTACTCATTGAGACCGTTTTGCGGATCAGGCGTGAGCCCCACATCCGCCACGCTAAGATAGCGTACAATGTCTTCCGCTTCCACCCAACCAGTGAAATGAACGTACTCATCAAGTTGGAGTTCATGAGCGAGCGCTTGCAATGTAGGGAAATGACCTCCACCTCCCATCAGTACTAATGCAACATCGTGCCGACCACGCTTATGCACCAGTTCATGGAGTGCGTGCAGGGCGTAGTCAACCCCATCCTGAACTTCCATCTCACCTACATAAGCCAGGAGATACCGCCGCCCTCTTTTCAGTTCAGGCTCAGCGGGAACGACGTGGATGCGTTGCAGATCAGGCCCATTACGCGCGACAAACACCCTCTCACTATCGCACCGCCCACGTTCAATCGCGAAGCGTTTCTGGGAGACGTTTGTAGTGATGACAACTTGAGCTGATCGGTAAGAGCACCATTCCAGGAAGAGTAGCAGCCTGTGAAGTAGCTTCATGCGGCTCTTAAATTTGATCTGGAACATCTCCGGTGCCAGGTCATGCTGGTCAAAGACGAATTTTTTGCCGAAGGGCCGATAGAACAAGCCGATCAGGAAGAGTATATCGGGAGGATTGGCAGCATGAATCACATCAAAGCCATGGCGGAACAACACCTTCAAGCTTAACAAAAACATCATGAACATAGTGATGGTGTATTCCAGGAAGTAGGCACTATATTTGTTGGTATTTGTAGGTAAGAAGTAGCGGTAAATATGGATACCCTCAATGCAGATATAGGGCTCTCGATCCATTGAGGGCCCCTTGGGGCCAATAATGCTCACCTCAAAGCCGTAATCGCGTAGCGCTATAGCTTCAGCCCAGACACGGTTGTCTAATGGCACAGAAGCATTTTCTATCAGCATGAGTACTTTATGGGTTTTTGTCATGAACACAACCCTCCCCGAGCTAAGGTAATGAGTGTTGTCAACGACACCTCCAGACAAATAGCTATTGACTTGCTTTCCAACTTTAAGGATAGAATTTTTTTATGGGAATCCGGTTGTTGCCAACGTTGAGTTTGCGTTGCAAGAGGTATAATATGGTGTTTATTCCTAATCCTTAGACTCATGTGGCCAGCATGCTACCAGTCCTTTGCAAACACAACCATTTTTACATAGTGAAAGTTATCAAATCTACACCGCCCTATAGTAGGGTCTTAGGAAGGATATCTATTTGGAGAGGAGTTATAAAGGTATGTCCTCACTTCACATTGGTGTAATCACCTTTGATTGGTACCCCATGCATTCCAGAGTGCGCCGCCTTGCTGAGGCAGCAGCGGATGCCGAGTATTCAGTAGATGTCATCTGCCTGCGTCAATCAGAAAAGAAATATTATGAAGTATACAATGGTGTGCATATTTATCGTATAGCACTGAATCGCCATTTCGACCGCTCACTTCCCATAACAATCCTCAGTTGGTGCTGGTTTCTCCTACTGGCCGGGGTTACTGTTACCTGGTTACATCTGAAGCGTCCCTATGATGTGATCCATGTGCACAATCTGCCAGATTTCCTCGTCTTCTCGGCTCTGTTCCCCAAACTTTTAAAGGCGAAGATCATTCTGGATGTGCAAGATGTCAGCCCAGAGCTTATGGCAGTGAAAGTGAAAGGGCCTCTACGTAGAATAGCAACACTTCTGGCTGCCTGGCAGGAGCATGTTTCCACAGCCTTTGCGGATCATGTAGTTACGGTTGGATTGCCTTTTGAGGAGTTGTTGCTGAAACGTGGAGTTCCTAAAGAGAAGATAATGATTATTTTGAATAGTGCTGATCCCAAGCTCTTTCCTCCTTCGCGTCGATCTCTTCCTTCTATGACTCTTCCTAATGAAGCACAGCCTTTCATTCTCATCTATCATGGCACAGTATCGGAGCGGCAGGGGCTGGATACAGCTCTCCGTGCTTTAGCCCTGGTGCATCCCATTGTGCCACAGGTGCGATTGGACATCAAAGGAGGAGGGGATCGTTTGCACGCTATAAAGAAGCTAGCTGTAGAATTGGGAATCAGGAATCAAGTGGTGTTTAGTGACTGGTGTGATATTGAGGAGGTCGTAGATTTTGTCGTGCACGGAGATGTCGGTATTATTCCCTATCGATGTGACGGCTTCATGGACCTGGTACTCCCACAAAAAGCATATGAGTTCGCCTGGATGCATTGTCCGATGATTACTTCTGATACTCGCGGGATGCGCTCGATGTTCCGGCCTGAGTCAGTTATTTTCTGCGATTCCACACAGCCTGAAAGCTTTGCAGAAGCGATCATTGATCTCTATCAACATCCAGAGAAGCGTGCTAGTATAGTTGCCAATGCCGCTGAAGACTATATGCCGTATAAATGGGAGATAGAAGCTAAACGCTATCGACAATTATTGTCATCACTGTGCTACAAGCCTGGTCTCCTTCGAAAATAGCCACTAGAGGTTACCAAGGGAGGGTTGTAACATGGTAGCGTATCTTTCTCTAGAGGTTCGGGTTTGCAGCATCGTATTTTGTGCTCCGTGTTGATTGCTGGAATCTCGACCCTTAACAAACGATACGTTGCCCGTAACATCTAGCAAGTCAGTAGGAGTTTTATGACACAAACATCTTTCTCGGCCTGCTCGTTCAATGCTTTCATTGAACGACAGGCAAAGGACTGTTTTTACTATTGTCAAGCATGGCTTGATCTCATCACCAAAGTCTACGGATATTCAGTAATCCCACTCACCACGACAAACAGGAACAACCAGCTCACGGGCTTTCTTCCACTGTGCTTTATACGTAGTCCTTTGACAGGACGACACCTGGTTTCCCTACCATTTTCCGACCAGTGCCCACTGCTTGCCGTCGATGAGCCCAGTGCCAAGGACCTTATCGACCAGGCCATTTCTCTTGCTCAACAGTGGAGGGTACGATACTTAGAGCTGCGTACAGGTGTTACTGATGTACTCGCCAAACGCTCTGACTTAGCGGAAAGGAATTTATATGTACGTTGGGTGATACCGCTTGCTACTGACCCTGATATCGTTTGGTCAAATATTGGAAGAACCACGAGGCAGCAAGTTTCGAGATCACGCAAGCTAGGTGTACAGATTCGCATAGCACATCAACGTGAAGATATGCTTAATTACTATCGATTACACCTACAGACACGTGCTAAGAAGCACGGTATGCCTGCACAACCACTGCGTTTCTTTTATGAGTTGTGGGATACTTTTGCTGCCAGAGGTATGATGCGCTTATTCCTGGCTGAGTATCAGGAGAGTGTTATCGCGGGTACTATCTTGCTGACTTCGGGTAAAACCGCTCACGATTCCTATGGTGCAGCTAATATAGACTATTTGAATTTGTCACCCAATCACCTGGTCATGTGGGAAGCCATCAAATGGTGCTGCATGAATGGATATCAAACGTATGACATTGGCCGCACAGCAACTGCTAACCATGGACTGATGCTGTTCAAGCGCCGTTGGGGAGCCATCAAAGAGCCACTTCCCTATTACTACTATCCGTGCATTAAAGGCCTGGCAGCCACATCTGAGAGCAGTAGAAAATATCGCCTCCTTACTACGTGCTGGAAGCAACTCCCGCTAGAGATAGCAGGACCGTTGGGAGGCTATCTCTATAAGCATCTGGGATGATTATAGAATGCTATCGGTATGAACATACAGCAGAAAAGATGGGCGTTCGGTATCACTATATGCACGTGAACATGTCCTTTTCAATAACTTCTAAACGTCAGCGAAAACCACTTTAGCATATCACAGTTGTATTCTTAGCTCAGACTGCTTCCTCTTTGAAGAGCAGAATGCGCGGGTGCTTTTTGAATTTTTGCATTGCAACGAACTTAGTGCCATTAATCGTACATACTCGTGTTGACAGGCTAGATTACTATTTGGATGTTAGGAGCTAATGAGGTGCATACTGATAGTAGTGAGACAGTAGAACGTACTCACGATATGCCAATTTATGACCTCCTTACTACAGTGAGGAAGGAACAACATACAAACACAGCGCTACTGACGGAGATTGAGCAACGCCAGCTAGCAGCATGGAACGCTACGCAACAGACCTATCCCCGCAATGCCTGCGTCCCGCAACTAGTAGCAGCGCAGGCCGCCGCTACAGCTGATGCAGTAGCGCTCGTGATGGGCGGCCAGGCGCTCAGCTACAGAGAGTTGAACCGGCGAGCTAACCAGCTTGCTCATTACCTACAAGCACTCGGCGTACGGCCTAATGTACTCGTGGGTTGTTGTGTCGAGCGTTCCCTAGATATGGTGGTAGAGCTGCTGGGCATTCTCAAGGCAGGAGCTGCCTATGTGCCACTGGACGCTACATATCCGCCGGAGCGCCTCACCTTCATGTTGCAGGACGCACAGGCCCCTGTACTGGTGACGCAGCAGCATCTGGCAACACGCCTCGCTGTCCAGGGTACCCAGGTCGTTTGCATTGATACTGATGCAGCGGTGTTGGAGCAGCAAAGCGTGACCGAGCCGACCTGTGCTGTCACGGTCGATGACCTGGCCTACGTCGTCTACACTTCCGGGTCCACCGGTAAACCTAAGGGAGCGCAAATTACTCATGATGGCCTACTCAACCTCGTGTCCTGGCATCAGCGAGCTTTTGCAGTAACAGCCACCGACCGGGCCACCCAACTGACGAGTCCAGCCTTCGACGCGACCGGTTGGGAGCTATGGCCCTATCTCACAATTGGGGCAAGCGTGTACTTGCCTGATGAAGACATCCGTGTTCAGCCTGCGTTGCTGTGCGACTGGCTGGTGAGTCAGGGAATTACTATCACATTCCTGCCGACCGTGCTGGCCGAAAGCGCTATGGCCCTGGAGTGGCCACCAACAACCTCGCTGCGCCTTTTGCTGACTGGAGCCGACAAGCTTCACCACTATCCGCCACCCACGTTGCCCTTCGCGGTGGTTAACAACTATGGCCCCGCTGAGGCGACGGTGGTGACCACGTTCGGACGTGTGCCTCCGACATTACATGCCGATGAGCCCCCATCTATTGGCCGCCCCATCGCGAACGCGCAGGTCTATATCCTGGATGAAGACTTGCGGCAAGTTCCCATTGGTGAGCCCGGCGAATTGCACATCGGCGGGGTCGGTCTGGCTCGTGGCTACTTCAATCGCCCCGAACTCACCGCTGAAAAGTTCATCCCGCACCCCTTTAGCGACGAGCCTAGTGCACGACTGTACAAGACGGGTGATTTGGCTCGCTATCTGCCAGGTGGCCAGATCGCGTTTATGGGACGCACCGACCATCAGATCAAAATTCGGGGCTACCGCATCGAACCGGGTGAGATTGTATCAGCGCTCAATGAACATCCAGCCATCCAGACGAGTCTCGTTGTGGCCCGTGAAGATACCCCTGGCGACAAGCGCCTGGTGGCCTACATCGTGCCGGTCCCCGGAGCGCATGTCACAGTCAGTTCTCTGCGAGAAACACTTGGGACGCACCTGCCCGACTACATGATCCCGGCGACTTTCGTGCGACTAGAAACACTGCCGCTGACACCCAACGGCAAGGTAGACCGAGCTGCTTTGCCTGTGCCGGAAGCAACCAATACTGTGTGGGATGAGGTTACCGCTATGCCTAGCACGCCTACTGAAGCACGACTGGCCGAGATCGTGGCCGCCCTCTTGGAACTGGAGCAGGTCGGGATAGATGAAAACTTCTTCATGCTGGGTGGGAACTCACTGATGGGTACGCAGATCATTGCGCGAGTGGCCGAGACCTTTGGGGTTGATCTCCCTTTGCGTACTTTGTTCGATACGCCGACCGTGCAGCAGTTGTCCACCGAGATCGAACGACTCATTCTTGCCAAGGTGCAGGCAATGAGTGATGAGGAAGTTTTGCGCCTGCTGGCGCAAGGGTAGAGAGTATCGTACTGCCAGGTCGTCTAGCACAGGGAGGAACGAACATGACACTGCATACTGGATCGTCGCCTCTGGCAGGCAAACAGGGCTCGCCCTTGAGCCTCTATCACCTGCTTGATCCAGAGGTTCTCGCTAATCCGTATCCTTTGTACCATCGACTCCGTAGCGAGGACCCGGTCCACTGGGATCCTTTTTTGCATGTATGGGTGGTGACTCGTTATGCAGATGTGGTGACGGTGCTTCAGTATTTCCTGGCCAATCGCACGCCCACTCCCAAGCAACTAATCGCACTCGGCTTGTCGGCGCTCACACCGCTGGCGCAGGTATTGGTGCGCCAGATGCTGTTTATGGACCCTCCCTCTCATAGTCGAATACGAGCGCTGGCCTCGAAAGCCTTCACGCCCCGCCGAGTGGAGATCTTGCACGCTCATATCCAGGACATCACCGAGAGCCTGCTAGATGCAGTGCAGGCCAAGGGACGCATGGACGTGATCGCGGACCTTGCCTATCCTCTCCCGGCAATCGTCACTGCCGAGATGCTGGGCTTGCCTACCTCTGACTGGGAGCAGTTGACAGCTTGGTCAGCCGACTTCGCCGAGGCCCTGGGCAACTTCCAGCACAACCCGGACCACAGTCAGCGTGTGTTGCGCAGCCTGGAAGAGATGACTGCCTACTTCCATACCGTGGTCCAGGAGCGCCAGAAGCACCCACGAGATGATCTCATTGGTGCGCTGCTGACTGTCGAAGTGGACGGCGATTGCCTGAGCGAGGAGGAAGTGGTGGCTAATAGCATCATGCTGATGACTGGTGGTCAGGAGACCACCACGAACCTGATCGGCAACGGCCTGCTCACGCTGCTGCGTCATCCCGATCAGTTCGAAAAACTGCGGACGGATTCGTCGCTGATCCCTTCTGCAATTGAGGAACTACTGCGCTACGAAAGCCCCATTCAGTACACCTCGCGTCTGGCGCCTAAGGATGTACAGATGGGGGGAAAAACGATCCGGAAGGGTCAGGCGGTTATCGCCGTAATAGGTGCAGCGGACCGTGATCCAGAGCGTTTCCCCGACCCGGACCGCCTTGATATCTGTCGCCAGGATAATCGGCACCTCGCGTTCGCGTGGGGACCGCACTTCTGCTTCGGTGCGCCGCTCGCGCGACTCGAGGGCCACATTGCTTTCGACGCCGTACTGCGCCGCATGCCTGATTTGACACTCTCGTCCGGTTCGGTAAGCTGGCGAGAAAACCTAGGCTTTCGGGGCCTGACGGGCCTATCGGTCACGTTTTAGACCCCGAGCCCGGAGCGTTAGATCGTCTGGGGACAGGGGTCGCTTCGGAAATTGCAATCGAAGGTGGCTGCCCCTGCTATCATGTTAAGGAGATAATATAATGCCAGATACCCCTGAGCTCTCTGAGGCCAGGCGCGCCCTGATCGAAAAATATTTGCGTGGGGACCTTCCCCAGACTGCAATGGCTGCTGGCATCCAGAGGAAGCCCGCACCCCCATCTTCTAAAAGCTCCCGAACGCCGATAACGGCGATTCAGAGTAGTGGGCCCAAGCGACCTTTCTTCTTTGTGCACGTGCACTGGATTGGTGGCGCTTTCTATTGCTTCGACTTGGCGCACAAGCTAGGATCAGACCAACCGTTTTACATGCTAGAGCCATATAGCTTTGATGGTCTGCAGGTCCCTCCCACATTAGAGACTATGGTATCAGCTTACATTGAATCGCTGCGCACAATTCAGCCAGAAGGTCCATACATCCTGGGAGGCTTTTGCGGTGGAGGCCTTATCATCTATGAAATAGCCCAGCAACTTCGTGCGGCGGGACAAACAGTTGACTTACTGGCTTTGATAGACCCTTGGGCTGGCCCTATTCAATTAATCAAATGGGTCGGCACTTTCATCCGTCGCATTGGTGGACTGATACACCTCCGCCCAGATAAGCAGTTAGATTGGTTTCTCCGCTTGCGACATCTATATAGGTTTGTGCGAAACTTACAAGGAGACAGCACGATGCGCTTCCCGCTATTCGCGGCAACTGAAGCTCTCCGTCAGGACTGGATGGGCATTTTTACCTGGGTGGTCTCGGATTACGTACCGCGTCAGTACCCAGGTAAGGTGACGTACTTTTGGGCCAGTGAAAACCATGGTAGCCGCAGGATGTGGTGGGGTAACGTGGCTGAAACTGAAAATGAAGATAAAGAGAGGGAGGTTTATATCATTCCTGGCAAGCACATGACTCTCGTAACTGAACATATCGACGACCTGACTGAAGAATTAGGCAAGTGTCTAAGCAAGGTGCAAACGGTTGCATTGAGCTGAGGTCGTGACATCGAAGGGGACAACCTGGCATTACGATACCCGTTCAATCTGCGCACCCAAAATACGCAGTTTCACATCCAGGTGCTCGTAGCCGCGCTCGATGTGTTCAATACCGTAGACCTGCGAGACACCCTGCGCGCACAGCGCCGCCAGAATATAGGAGCAGCCAGCCCGAATATCAGGAATATCCAACCGCGTACCCTTGAGAAGAGTGGGTCCGCGTACAACGCAGCTATGCACAAACTGCTTTTCGCGAAAGCGGCAGGGAACCTCACCGAGACATTTGCTGTACAGTTCGATATGAGCCCCCATCCGTGCAAGCGTCGCCGTATAGCCAAAACGATCCTCGAAGAGCGTCTCGTGTACCACCGACATGCCATCAGCTTGCGTGAGCAAAACAGTAAAAGGCTGCTGCCAATCGGTCATAAAGCCAGGGTGCACATCCGTCTCCAAAGCGATGGGTGGCGGCGCCGCCCCATCACTGTAAAAGCGAATACCAGCATCATCCACTTCAAAAGGTAAGCGCATCTTCGACAACGTATTCAAAAAAGTCAGCAGCGTATCTTGTTGAGCGCCCCGCAAATAGACATCACCTTTTGTGAGATATGCCGCCGTTGCCAGGGATACCGCCTCGTTCCGGTCGCTGAGGAGTGTATGGCTGGCACCACGCAAGCGTTCTACCCCTTCAATGACGATACGCCGATCGACTTTGATTTCAATGATCGCACCCATCTTCTGTAGCAGCTTGATCAGGTCGATGATTTCCGGTTCCATGGCGGCATTCTGAATGATAGTAACCCCTGGTGCCAGCGAGGCCGAGATAAGAAAGTTTTCGGTAGCCATGACACTGGGGAATGGCAAATGAATGGTAGCGCCACGCAGCCCGTCGGGGGCAGTGCAATGGTAGCGCCCATTCCGTTCGATAATTTCTGCCCCCATCTCCCTCAGCCCATTCAAATGAAAGTCGATGGGACGTTTCCCGATACGATCTCCCCCAGGCATGGGGAGATTGGCTTCACCACAGCGATGCAGGAGCGGCCCAATCGTGAGGACCGCTATCCGATTCAGCCCACCCACCTCGGTTGATACAACGGCTTTGCTGATGCAGGGAGTACGAATAGCAAGGGTATGATCTCGTAACGTTACCTCGGAACCTATATCGCGACAGAGCGCAAGGGCCAGATCGAGATCGCCCAACAAGGGGACATTGCGCAACGTACATTGTTCATCGGTGAGCAGTGAGGCCATGACCATCTTTGTCACAGCATTCTTCGCGCCACTGAGGCGAACTTCGCCATGAAGTGGGGCACCACCTTCAATCAGATAAAAAGGGCTCTGTGTATCCATGCATCTCACACTTCTAAAGTGACTTCTTCAGGCCGCTGCTCTTCGGGACTCCTCACTGCCTACGGCAGTTCGCAAATATTTTGTAGTGGGTGCGGGCTGTGCCGCCGCAGGCGGCACAGCCCGCACCCACTACAGGAATGGGCGAGCCGCCACAGGTAGGGTGCCGATTTATCTCGTAGAGTGCCGATTTATCGAGCACGTCACGTCACGTCACGTGCGGCGAGGAGTGCTGAGCCGCCTGTTACGAATTTCCCGGCGCTTCCCACAACCATCGTAATGCGTTGAGACGCGATGGCGGCGGAGCGACGTTGCTCCGGGAAGCAATGTCGCCGGTAGAAGGCGCACCCCCTGCTCCATCAGCCTGCTGCGGCTCAATGGCATCAAGCAAGTCCAGGAACTGATTGACGCTCTGCGCAACCCCTTCAACCATGAGATACCCCGATGGTTTAACCGCATCACCCACCAGGTAGAGACCTTGCACAGCGGTATTGGGGGCAACATCTGCTCCCTGCATCACTCGATTGACCGGCCATTCCCCGCGATAAGCACTCATAGTAAGAACACGACAGTGCTTCTCAAACGTTTCTCCAAACAACATGCGTAGATCGGCCAGGGCCAGGGCTTTCTCTTCCTCAATATTGCTGCTTTGCATCACCTGGTGACTGATGAGCAGATGTTTACCCGCGGGGGCCAGGCGCGGATCACAATTGGTTGGCTGCACGATACCGGCGATACGTCTGGTATCCAGGCAGTACATAATTCCTTTATGCGGGATGAGCGAGACATCACTGAGCAGATGCACCTTGAGCCCGATAGCTTCTTGCGGAGCCTGGACAGGATCACGAGTGGCTGCGTAGGCTTTTAAGACCTCGGTTTGCGTCACTCGGTGGTTTTTCAGCAGGGCGTAAGTAGCACGTGGACCAATATCGCTGACAACCAGGGGAGCTGCGAGCACCGACTCTGCACCGCTTGCCTTATCGCAGACCCGCACACCCGTCACATGCCCATCCTCATGTAGAATCTGCCTGACATCGCAGTGCAAACGTACGTCTGCTCCCTGTTGGAGGATGTGCCGCTCTAATTGGCCTGATAATGCACCGCACCCGCCTTCTACGATACCTGGTGCGCCATAGCTGAACATATTCTTCGTGATCTCAATGACTTCCGCGGTGCTCACTTGCGTAAGTTCAAGGCTGAGGGCGAAACGCGAGATGCGCTCAAAGAATGACACTAACTCTGGATTGCGTTTCACATTGATATGGCGTTCTAACCAGGCGCGAAATGGCAGGTTGCGTTCCTGCGCAGGGAGCGGGCGCAGGAACATCAGGTAACCAACACGCGTGAACCAAAAAAACTGGCGAGGCCCAAAGACCTTGAAAACACCCAACAGGCCTCGCGAACGAATCTGTTTCCCATGCACATGAAATGAGGCAAAGACATCAGCATCGAAGAAGCGGTGCGGCACATGCAGACGGCGTAACATGCGTGCAAGTATCCCACTACTGCCGAAAGGAATCATATGTACTGCCCCAGTACTCACCTGCGCGCCTTGAAATGTTTTGGCGGTGAAGCGCCCACCGCAATGCGGCAGTCGCTCCAACACTGCTACTCGTTTGCCGCGCTCGAGCAACTGCGCCGCGCTGAGGAGCCCGCCTAGCCCTGCACCAATGATAATTGCGTCGAAAGTGTCCGTAGCGTCCTACACTTTCTCCTCGTCGATCAGGCCTCGCAACAAGCTATTGCATTCAGCCAGGGTATTGAGCACGCTTTGGTAGCGCTGAAAAACCTTGTCCACATCTGGCGCTCTCTTCGCGAACTCCGTGATGTAGCCGATGTCACGCGGGCTACTTATCACATCTTGGATCACCTGGAGCAACCCATTCCAATCTATCTCACCACGACTGCGTGCCACACCGGCGATGGTGCTGTCCATCCGCTCTGCCAGGTGACGTAGGGTAGCGCGGAAGTGTTCAGCAGTCTGCACGACTTCCGTCTGGTGGTTGCTCATCGCTTCATCTGCTGCACTCAATTGCTGCTGGAGTGCTTTGATCTGCCCGTCCAGGGCCGTGGATGCGGCGAGCAAAGCGTCCATAGTGGGTAAGGTGGGTTGTGATAGATGGCTAAAGCTGTTGACAGTAACCTCGGTTGTGGGCGTTGGTGGTGCAGGTGGTGGAGACGGCGCAGCTGCAGGCGTAGAGCTCTCCTGCACAGCCACCTCATCAACCGGTGTTGGCGCAACGTCACCCGGCACAGGCGACTCCACGATCTGCTCAGGTGCCATAGCAGAGAGTTCCTGTGTCGTAGGAGGGCTGAAAGACGGTAGACTGGCAATATCCATCGTTTGTGTCCCCAGCAGGTCAGCTCCTAGTATGGTCCTCTCATCATCCGCTAGAAATGCACCAGGAGTACCAGGTGGTATGATTATCGTCTCGCTTTCTTCTATACCAGGCTCAGGGGACGTTGCTGCTTTGAAGATCAGTTCGTGGTCGCCAATCAGGATGTGATCGCCGTCCTGAAGCGTCCGGTTGGTCATCTTGGCCAGCAGCTGATTGTTCACCAGCGTGCCGTTGGCGCTACCTTCATCGCGTAGCACATACTGGTCGTTCTCATAGTGAATGCTAGCGTGAATGCGTGAGACGAGCATATCATCAGGGAAATGGATATCACTTTCGGGGACACGACCGATGACAATGTCCGGCTTTTGCAGGAGGTAGTCTTGTAGCACTTCACCATTGGCCAGGCGTACGACCAGGTGGCCCGGAGTCTCGACCTTTTTGGCTCCAGAAGCATCCCCACCGGCGCGCACCGTGGGTGCTTCAGAAGATGGCGTCGTATTGGCAGCTGTCCGGTCGCCGTCCGTATGCCCACCCTCAGGCGAGTGATCCTCGGCTGGCATAGTGGCATCACCGCTGACGGACGATTCAGAAGAGGAAGCCGCTGGAAATAGTC
>WNFT01000477.1_pt1 | contig 59296 bp, 57 predicted proteins | sample 5400191 | NCBI WGS metagenome assembly WNFT01 (sample SAMN13153359, study PRJNA577476) | soil metagenome | isolation source: 80 cm saprolite under Madrone tree | place: USA:California | collected 2016-06-14 | reverse complement strand
CGCCAGCAGGATCAGCGGCACCACCAACGTGGGATCGCGCAGAGCCCCGGTCACCTTGCCTGGCCGCGCCGTCAATCGGGCGATGATGGTCTGGGCGACCCAGAGAGCGGGGGTGACCTGCTTCAGCTTGCGAATCTCGAAACCCGATTCCTGCAGGGCCCGTATCAGGGTCTTGGGCGAGAAATGCACGATGTGAAAGGGGACGTGCCAATTGATCCAGGCGCGCTCGAAGCGCCGACGCAACCAGCTATGATTGTTGGGCAGGCTGATCCAGACCTCGCCGTTCGCCGCCAGCAGACGCCGGACATCGGCCAGCGCCTGGCGAATATCGAGGAAATGCTCCAGCACATTGGACATGACGATGACGTCATAGGGCTGCGCCGGCTGGAACGTCTCCAGCGGCTCTTCGTAGACCGTGAATCCCCCGGCCCGTGCGGCGGCAGCGGCGACGCCGTTGAGCTCCAGCCCTTCGGCTTGAAATCCATTGGCCCGATAGAGCGCGAGGCCGCGGCCCTCATTGCAGCCGATGTCGAGAAGCCGGCCCTGTCCGGGCCGTGCATGAAAACTGACATCGCCGTCGATCGCCAGCCACAGGCGATAGAACAACGGCGAGTGGAGCAGGCGGCGCAAGCCGCGATAGGAGCGTCCGGTCACCTCGCCAAAATTGTAATGCTCTTCATAAAGCCGGTTCAGCTCGGGCTGACTTGGCCGCGGGAGCGTGTGTTCGAGACCGCAGCGACGGCAGCCATGAATGGCATAGACGCCCGGCAGGCCGAAGCGGGTGTCCTGCACTCCTTCCAGCACCGGCACAAGCTCACTGCCGCAGAGCAGGCAGCGCGGCGCTTCTTTCCCGTCGATCATGATTCGAGTTCTAGCCGAAATCGCGCTGGCCGGCGACGATGGCGCCATAGACCTGTTCCATGCGCAGCGCGATGCTCGCCCAGTCGTAACGCCGCTCCACGGCGGCGCGGCCGGCCACCCCCATGGCGGCAAGGGTTGCCGGCTCGGCCAGCATTGCTGTGATACGCTCGGCGAAGGCGGCGGGATCGCAAGGAGCCGCCAGACCGGCATGATCGGCCACCACTTCGCGCCAGATATTGACGCGATCGGAGATCAGCACCGGCAGGCCGCAGGCCATGGCCTCCACCACCGCGATTCCGAAGTTCTCGCTGTAGGAAGGCAGCAGGAACAGCGCGGCGTCAGCGAAGGCGGCGAGCTTTTCCTCGCCCGCGAGCATGCCGGTGAAGGTGGTGCGATCGGCAATCCCGGCCTCGGCGACGAAACGCCGGCTCTCGGCCAAATAACCGCCATCGGGGCCGGCGATGACCAAATGCAGGTCTTTGCGCGCCAGGCGCCCGACGGCGCGGGCCAGGATATCCAGGCCCTTCTTGAAATTGATGCGACCGAGGAACAGCAGGATCCGGCGATCGCCGATCTCGGGATATCGCGCGCGAAAACTGCCCTTGGACGGGAGGGTGGCATAGTCTGCCGGGTCCAGGCCGTTGGGAATGACCACGCCGGGCGCGCCCTGCACGAACGGTTCGGCCAGGCGCATCTCGTCCTCGGCGGTGTAGTGGATCGCCGCCGCCCCGGCCAGGACCCGATTCTGGAACCAGAGATCGAAGATGGCCTTCTTCAATCGCCGCCGGCGATGGATATAGGGATCGAGGGAGCCATGGGGCCGGACGAGATAGGGCTTGGCGATCCGGCGGGCCAGGCTGCCGGCGGCCCAATCGTGGAACAGGTAGAGCGAATGAAGATGCAGCAGGTCGAACCCCGGCAGATCGTGGGCCAGGGCCTGGCACATTGGCCATGAGGCCAGCCAGATACGAGGCGCCTGCAGGGGGAAAAGGCGAATGCGGACCCGGTCGCGCGTCTGATCGCGGGGTGCATCCGCCGGCTGACCGAAATCCGTGGTGTAGATGGTCATGTCATGGCCGCGGCGCGCCAACGCACGAGCCATCTCGAAGCCCGCCTTGGCTGGCCCGCCGCTGGCAGGCGCCAGATCGCCGATAACATGGAGGATGCGCAAGGCTTGATTTCCTTAGTATTCGAAGGCGCCGTCGCAGGCTATAGCCGATGCTGGCTGCTGTCGCCAGGGCCAGGGCAATGATATGGTCCGCTTGCTTTGTCCCATTTTTTCCGCTGAATCGCACCGGCCCATCGCCGTTCCATGACCCCCGTCGTCCACGTCGCCGCCGACCTCGGCCAAGGCGGCACCGAGCGCTCGATCGAACTGCTGGCCACGGCCGCTGAAGGGCCTGGCGGCCAGCGCGTCGTGGCGCTCGATGGCGACGGGCCGACAGGCCAGCGCTTGCGGACGGCAGGATTGTCGGTGGAGATCTTCGCTGGGAATATCCCCGCCGCCGCCGCGGCCATCGCCAGCCGGGGCAGCGCCATAGCACTACTCAACCGCGCGGGCCGGCCGGAGGCCAAATGGAACGACTTGATTCGCCGCCTGGCGGGGGGCCCGGTCATGCCGCTGGAGGTCAATCATTTCGGCTGGCTCGACCGCGGCGCCATCGCCGACGGGCTGAAGGGCAGTTTCTGCGTCTCGGGGACCGCACTCGCCAAATATCTGCGCCAGATGTTCGGCCATTGGCCCAGTGCCGATGAATTTGCCAAGGCTCCCCTCGCGCTCTGCGCCGGCAACAATCCCGTGACCGCCATTGAAAGGCCGGCACAGGACAGGGCCGAATTGCGCCACCGCCTTGGCCTTCCGGCGGATGCCTTCATTGCGCTGCGCGTCGGCCGGCCCGATCCGCGCAAATGGAGCGATCTGCTGATCGTCCATGGCGCGCGGCTGCTGCGGGAACTACCGCGCCTGCATCTGGTGTTTCTTTCCGCACCCGCATCCCGCGAGGCTGTGATCCGCGCCGACATGGGCGGCCGCGCAACCTTGGCGCCCTTCACCACTGAGCGTGAGCAGGTGGCCCGCTACATGGCGGCGGCGGATGTCATGCTGCATTACGCCCGCTATGGCGAATCCTTCGGCTATGCCATCGCGGAAGCGGCGCTGGCCGGATTGCCGGTGATCGTCCAGGCAACGCCCTGGGGTGACAATGCCCAGGCCGAGCTGATCCGCGAGGGCGAGACAGGCTTCGTGGTGGAGGATTATGCCGGGGCGCGCCAGGGGCTAAGGCGCCTGATGGACGACAAGAACTTCGCCCGGGCGATGGCGAGCGCGGCGGCGGCCGATATCGCGCGGCGCTTTGGCGTGGGCGTCACCTGGAATCTGCTCAACGCCTTCATTGCCCATGCGGCGCGCGGCGGACGCGGCCTGCTCGTCGCGCCAGAGAATCTTGCCCGCGATCAGCGCGCGCGACTGGCGGCCGGCATCGCGAGCTATGGCGACAAGCATCCGCTCTTTCGGCGCCTGGCGGCCGAACGGCACCTATATTTGCGTCCCTGGTTCTGGCGGCTCGCGGCGACCGATGGCGCCGCAATCATGAAGCGACGGTTGGTCCAATGAACATCCTGATGTTCCTCCATGATGCCTTCGGCAGCCTGGGTGGCATCGCGCGCAACAACAGCGACGTCGTCGATGCCCTGGTTGCCGATAGCCGCGTGGCGCGGGTCGAAGCATTGCCGCGCATCCCGGGCAGGGGCGGGGAGCCCTTGCCGGCGAAACTCGATTGGCGGCGCGAAGCCGGAACGGGGCTCACGGCATATCTTCGTGCTTCGCTCAAATCAATGTTCACGAGCCGGCCCGGTCTCGTCCTTTGCTTGCATATCCGCCTGCTGCCGGTGGCCTGGTTGGCAAGCCTCGTAACCCGCGCGCCGCTCTGGCTCATGATTTTCGGCATCGACGCCTGGGAGCGGCCGCGCAATCCCTTGCTCACTTGGCTCACCCGTCGCGCCGCCCGGGTGATTTCCATCAGCGAGGTGACCACATCGCGCTTCCAGGCTTGGGCGCATGTTCCCGCCGATCGCCTGCGGCTTCTGCCCTGCATCGTCGACCTGCGGCGCTTTCAACCCGGTCCGGCCGACCCGGGCCTGGTGGCCCGCTATGGGCTGGCGGGAAAGCGCGTGCTGTTCACCTTCGGGCGGCTGGTGAGCGCCGAGCGCGCCAAGGGCATGGACGAGGTGATGGAGGCCATGCCCGGCTTGCTGGCCGAATTTCCCGATCTGGTCTATCTCATCGGCGGGGGCGGCCCGGATCGGCCGCGGCTGGAAGCCAAGGCGCAGTCCCTGGGCCTCGGAGCCCGCGTGATCTTCGCCGGACGCATCGCCGAGGAAGAAAAAGTGGCGCATTACCATCTGGCCGACGCTTATGTCATGCCGAGCCGGGGCGAGGGATTCGGCATCGTCATTCTAGAGGCGATGGCCTGCGGGGTTCCCGCGCTGGCCAGCCGCAAGGATGGCGGGCGCGAGGCGCTGCTCGACGGCAAGCTGGGCCTGCTGGTCGCTCCCGACGATCCCGCCAGCGTCGCCTCCGGCATCCGCGCCGTGCTGGCGCGGCCCAAGGGGCGACCCGCGGGACTCGACTTCTATTCGGTCGAGGCGAACCGCGTGCGGGTGTCGCGGTTGCTCGACGAAATCGCCGGACCATCGAGCGGGATGGCGGACTGATGCCGCCGCCGCCTGTTCGCCTCGCCTATCTGGTGTCCCACCCCATCCAGTATCAGTCGCCGCTGTTGCGCCTGATCGCCGCCGAGCCGGGCATTTCCCTCAAGGTTTTTTTCCGCAGCCCCATGGGGCTGAAGCCCTATGCCGATGCAGGCTTCGGCCAGACCATCGCCTGGGACACGCCGCTGCTGGAGGGCTTCGATCACGAATTCCTGCCGGCCTTCGACGATGCCATGCGCGTCACCCGCTATTTGCGTCCATTGAACTACGGCTTGGCGCGCCGCTTGCGTCAGGGCCGCTTCGATGCGCTGTGGGTCCATGGCTACGCCCGCATCTTCAATGGCGCGGCCATGCTGACGGCCAAACGCCTGGGTCTGAAGGTATTGCTGCGCGACGAGGCCACGCCCATCAGCATGCCGCGCGGGCCGCTCAAAAAATTGGCCAAGCGGGGATTCTTTGCCGGCTTGCAGACTCTCGTCGACGGCGTGCTCGCCATCGGCAGCCTCAATCGCCGCTACTACCTGGAACAGGGTTTCGAGCCGGCTCGCGTCTTCTCCATGCCCTATGCGGTGGACAATGCGCGCTTCCAGGCTGGCGCCCGCGCGGCGGCGACCGATCGCGGCGCGTTTCTTTCGGCACTCGGCATTTCGGCGGATCGGCCGCGCATCGTCTTCTCCGGCAAGCTGACGCCCATCAAGGCGCCGGAGATATTGCTGGAAGCCTTCGCGCGACTCGGCGAGCCGAGGGCAACCCTCTGCTACGTCGGTGACGGGCCGCTGCGCGCCATGCTGGAAGAACGCGCCCACACCTTGGGCATTGGAGCTCGCGTCTGCTTTGTCGGATTTCGCAATCAGCGCGAGCTGCCGGCTTTCTATGATGCGGCCGATGTCTTCGTCTTGCCCTCGCGGCGCGAGCCTTGGGGCCTGGTGGTGAACGAGGCGATGAACGCGGGCCGCGCCATCGTTGTCAGCGATCAGGTTGGCTCGGGCCCCGATCTGGTGAAGCGCGGCGAGAACGGTTCGATCGTGCCGGTGAACAACGTGGATCGATTGGCAGCCGCGCTCGCCGATGCCCTTGCTTCGCCTGAGCACACGGCTGCCTTGGGAAAACGCAGCCTGGAGATCATCGAAGGCTGGAGCTTCCGCGAGGATATCGCCGGATTGAAACGGGCGCTGGCCGGTGTCGGGCTCTCATGCGGATCCTGATCTACGCCTTTGCCTTCCTGCCCCATCTCGGGGGCATCGAGACCTCCACCGATGCCCTGGCGCAGGGGTTCACCCGCCTCGGCCATGAGGTGCGCGTGGTAACATTGACGCCAAATCCCGCAACCGACGATTTTCCCTTCCAGGTCTATCGCCGCCCAAGCGCGCGGCAGTTTTTGCGTCTCGTCTGCTGGTCCGATGTGGTGCTGCACAACCACATCTCGCTGCGCGCCGCCTGGCCCATGCTGTTTTGCCGCCGGCGCTGGGTCGTTGCCCATCAGACCGCGCTTCGGCAGGCCGATGGCAGGCTTGGCCTGGGCAATCGGCTGAAGCGCGCGCTGCTGCCTTTCGCGCGATCCGTCGCCATCTCGGAATCCATCGCCGCCGATCTGTCGAATGTGGCCGCGATCATACCCAATCCCTATGCCGATCATGTGTTCCGCGATCTCCACCGGGCCGGGCGGCCTTTCGATCTCGCCTTCCTCGGCCGGCTCGTCTCGGACAAGGGCTGCGGCCTGTTGCTAGATGCCATGGCGGGGCTGGGGAAGCAGGGATTCCATCCCCGTCTGCTCATCATCGGCCAGGGACCGGAAGCAGTGAACCTCGCCGATCAGGCAATCGCGCTGGGCATCGCGAGCCAAATCGAATTCACCGGCCCCCTTTCCGGCGAAGCGCTGGTGGGGCGCCTGAACCAGGCGCGCATTCTGGTCGTGCCCTCTCTCTGGAACGAGCCCTTCGGCATCGTGGCGTTGGAAGGCATTGCCTGCGGCCTCGCGGTGGTGGGTTCGGGCGGCGGCGGCCTGCCTGAGGCCATCGGGCCCTGCGGAGTCACATTTCCCAACGGCGACGTGGCGGCCTTGACGGCGCGGCTGGGCGAACTCCTGCGCGAACCGATGCGCATCGCCGAATTGCTTGCCAACGCCCCGGCTCATCTCGCCCGGCACAATCCGAAAGCCGCGGCCAGCGCCTATCTCGCGGTGATGGAGGCCAAGTGACGGCGATGCGCGCGGTCGTCAGCCATCCCTCCAAGCAGGGAAATATGTATCGGGTGCCCGCCGGTGCGGCGGCATCGGGAATCCCCACCGATTTCCTGACCGGTTTCTATTACAAGCCCGATCGCTTGCCCTGGCCGCTTCTGCGCCTCCTGCCGCCCACCCTTCGCCGGCGCGTCGAGGAGAAGCTGGAGCGCCGGCGTCTGGCCGAGATGGACGAGGCTTTGGTCACCCAGGTCTCCGGACCCCTGCCCGAGCTGTTCTATGGCTGGCTCAAAAGCTATCGCCAGGGCAATGCCCTGCATGACCGCCTGGCGGCCCGATGGATGAACCGGCATGTGGTCCTCGGCAGCACGGGCGTCTTTCACGGCTTCCAGGAATCCTGTTTTCGCAGCCTCGCGGCCGCCAGGACGCGCGGCCTGACAGCGCTGCTCGAATCCACGCTGCCACCCTCCACATTGCCGCTGGTGGCGGCGGAATACCGCCGCCTCGATTTGCCCTGGCCCGGTGCCACCCAACCATCGGCCGAGCTTCTGGCCGAACTGCCGCGCGCCGATTTCCATATCGCCCAATCGGCCTTCGCTGAACGCTCGCTGATCGACTACGGCGTCGAGCCTGGCCGGATAATTCGCATGCCGCTGGGCGTCGACATTTCGCGCTTCCGTCCTGCCGAGGGACCGCGCGCGCCGGGACCGTTTCGCGCCTTCTTCGCCGGGCAGATGTCGGTCAGGAAGGGCGTGCATCATCTGCTCGAAGCATGGCGAGCGGTGGGTTTGCGCGACGGCGAGCTGGTCTTTGCCGGGGCGCCCCGGGACCGCTTCATCGCCGAGCTTGTGGCGCGAGAAGATCCGAGCATTCGCTATCTCGGTTTCGTGCCCCATGCCCGGCTGCACGAGGCCTATCGCTGTGCCGATGTCTTCGTCTTTCCCTCGCTCGCCGAGGGCGGCGTCTATGTCATCTACGAGGCGCTGGCCGCGGGATTACCCTGCATCGTCTCGGCCAATGCCGGCTCGGCCGTGCGCGACGGGATCGAGGGATTCGTCGTGCCGGTGGGCGATATCGAGGCGCTCGCCGCCCGGCTTCGCCAGCTTGCGGTTGACGAGGATTTGCGCCGGCGCATGGGTTTGGCGGCGCGCGCGCGGGCCGAGCAATTCGCCTGGCCTGCCTTCTATCGGCGCATCGGAATCATGTATCGCGAGGCGGTCGCCCGGGAAGGTCGGCCGGCATCGGGGCCGGTAGATCTGTTCGACCGCTGAGCGCCATCGGGTACATTCAAGTCAGGTCTGCCACCAATCACTCGACCGCTCATAGCCGAAATGCATCAAAGCTTCGGTGCCGCCATGTTCGTGGAAATGCCGTCTGCAGCGCTCGTCGAATATGTGGCGCCAATAATCCCCGGTCCTGTGCCGTTTCAGAAGGTCGTAGATCGTGCCGGGTGCCGGCTCGTAGAGATAGCCGTTAAGCGGATTGTCGGCATAGCTCTCCAGGTCCCGTTCCATTTCCAGGCATCGCGCGATCGTCTCCTCGCTCAGTGCTCTGCCGAGAAAGCCGGCGATCCGGGCGATTTCGGCCTGCGGGTTGGCGATAAGATCTTCGTAGCGCAGGAAGATGATCCGGCGTTCCCGCCGCTGCCGGAGAATTTTCCCGACGTGCTCGCTCCAGCTGCCTTCCTGTTCGTCGAGTTGGCGAATGGCGTCCCAGGTCTGGTTGGGCCGCGAAAAGCTGTGACCGCCGGCGAGGAAGTTCATGTATAGGAATGAGAGCGTTGCATTGCGGCCGTCGCGCAGGATGTAAATGACGTCCTTCTCGTCGTCGGGCAGTTGGTGGCTCTTGACGATATCGAAGCCATCGAGTTCGCGCGTCAGCGCAACGGTGGCCGCGTCGATCACGTCGTCCGCATAGGCACTCTGTTGCGCCCGGCCCTGCAGGATCGAGAGATATCGTCGCATGAGCGTATTGCCCGAGCGAGGATAGGAGACAAGGTGGATTTGCCGGCGCGTGGCCTCGCCAGCACGGCCTTGGCGCTCAAGGTAAGCCTTTACGATACGATGACCCTTGAGCCGGGCGGTTGCACCCATGGTTCTGTTTTCGAAGGGCGTTTGTCTACCAGTCATGAACCATCTCCGATGGTTCGCAGCCTGGATGCGGCCACCAGTCGATCAAGGCCTGCAGTCTATACTTTAGTCTGAAGGCGATGAAGGCCGGCGAGGTTCGGTCCATATTCTGCCCCGGGCCTGCGTTGTAGCCCGCCACGAACCCGGACAGCATCCGCTCGCGCTGCGGCGCGCTTGCGTCAGGGGGCAGTGCCCCGCCGATGTAGACGAAGAAACGCGCCAGATCCTCATAGCGCGACCAAAAGTTGGCGAACCGGTCGACTGACTCCTCGAAGGAGGGGTCCAGGACAAGCGCCGCCTCGCCGCCAACGATGATATTGAAGGGGCCGTAATCGCCATGGGTTCGCACCCGGCTCAAATCCGCCGGCGAAATTTCATGGACCAGACCATTGGCCAAATCGACGATCCGGTCTTTGAAAGCCGCACCGCATTTTTCGGCGCCATGCGCGCGTTTCGCCCTGTCCTCGATATCCTGAAGCAGGCCGGCCGCCGGCTGATAACTGTTGGGTATCTGCCGCTCGTGAAGCCGGGCCAGCCATTCGCCGGCCATCCGGAAGGCCCTGTCCGCGTCACCGCCGGCCGGTCCGCCGGGGTCTTGGAGAAAATGCCGGCTGCGCGCGGCCAGCATCTCGCCTTCGGCATGCTCCGTCACCAAGGCAGCGAACTCGCCGAGATAGGCAATGGGCCTCGCCATGGGAAGCGGGCGATTTGCGCCGGCCCCTGCCACCGCTTCGTTCAGGAACTGCCACTCCTTCAACGCGTCCTTCGGGTTACTGCGATAGATTTTCAGCCAGTAGGATTTACGGGTTTGCGCGAAAGCGGCCTCGAATCGATAGGCAATTGTTGCGGTTCCGCTGCGCTGGCGTGAAAAGCTGAACCCGTGGGCGCCGCGATCGCGGAAATACGGGTGATGTGACAGGCATTCAGCGGCGCGAACAAGGGTCGGAAAGACCGGGTCCTCGATGTTCGGCTGCATTGGTCCAGGCGGAGACTCTGGTGCAATCGGTTCATCTTGCGGCATGCGGATTGGTCTATCATGGTTGGGGTTTGCGGAGAATCAGCACACGAGAACATGCGACTGGCTTCCAGAACAACACTCGAATGCGGCGGGCGTCCAAATTGCCCGTTCGCTGTGATCCGCGAGACATCGCATGACGATGGGTGATGGTTCGCGAGCTGGGTCCGCCTCGCATCTCGACTCTTCCTCGGTCCTCAAGAACCGGGCCAATCTTCGTCAAGCTTGCGAATTCGTGATCGACCGCGCTGCGCCGTACCGATCCGGCCATGGCCATCACTCCCGGCACCGTCGATGCCTTCATTGAACGTATAGGTGAAGTTCGCGACGGTGCCATCGTGTATGTCAGATCGACATTGCTGGCGCCATTCTTCGACCGCGCCTTTGCCTTGATCCGCAAACGCTTTGTTCTGGTCACCGGCGGCAGCGATTGGGCCTCGCCCGCCATTCATCGCCATACCTTGGACAATCCGAAAATCATCCGCTGGTTCGGCGAGAACTGCGATCTCACGCTGCCCCACCCGAAGTTCGAGCCGATCCCCCTTGGTGTCGCCGACGTTCACTCACCCCACGGCAATCAGGCGGTGCTGATGCGTCTGCATTCACGTATGCCGCCCGTCGTCGACAAGCCGCTGGTCGCCCATTCGAGTTTTCACCTGAAAATCTCTCACCCCACAAGGCGCCAGGCGTACGCTGCTGTCCGCGAACTAGCGGGTGTGAGCGTCCAGGCACGCCGGGCCCCGCCGGAGTTGCTGTGGATCCGCCATGCCAACCATGCCTTCGAGATATCGCCCAGCGGCGCGGGGCCCGACTGTCATCGCACCTGGGAAGCGCTGCTGCTGCGCACGATCCCCATCGTCAAGTCATCGACCCTCGATCCGCTGTATCGGCAATTTCCCGTCGCCATCGTGAAGGATTGGCGCGAGATCACACCTGCCACCATGGCATCCTGGCGCAACCGGTTTAAAGACTGCTTTACCTTGGACATGTTCACGCGCTTGACCCGCGATCATTGGGTCAAGCGAATCCGGGATGCCGCCGGGGCGAGTGCCTAGCTTGCGTGATCGAGAATATCTTGTTCGAGTTTCGCAAGAGTTTCACTCCACCCCAACCGCCCTTTGATGGGGGCGGGTTGAGGTCGGGTGATGTAGGAACGTCGAAAACGCTAGCCGGTGTCGTCGCTCGACAGATCGGCGGGCGGCGTCTCGGAGGCCGCTGCGTCACTCTTGGATACTCCGACCAGGGCGGGGCGCAGCAGGCGGTCGTGCAGGACGTAACCCGGCTGCAGGACCTGGACCACGGTGCCGGCGGGTTGGCCCGTGCCCGGCAATTCGAACATCGCCTGATGCAGATGGGCGTCGAACTTCTCGCCGAGGGGGTCGATGCGCTTGATGTTGTGGCGCTCGAGAGCCGCCAGGAATTGCCGTTCGGTGGCGGCGATGCCGTCCACCAGATTCTTCAGCGCTTCGTCCTCGCCCAAGGCCTCCGCGGGCACGGCGGCAAGGGCACGGGCGAGATTGTCGGCCACCGGCACGATATCCTTGGCCAAAGCCGCCGCAGCATAGCGGGCGGAATCCTCGCGTTCGCGCTGGCTACGTCGGCGCGTGTTCTCGGCTTCGGCGAGTGCGCGCAGCAGTTGGTCCTTGAACTGGGCGGCTTCAGCCTTGGCTTTTGCAAGCTCGGCCGCCGCGTCGCTCACGACCTCGGCTTCGACTTCGCCCGGTCCGCCGGCCTCCTGGGCTTCTTCATCTTCCGGCCGATTGTAATTCGCAGTCGACATCGCTTCGTTTCTCCGTTTAACCGAGAATCCGGCCGATCAATTGGGCGGTATAATCCACCATGGGGATGACGCGGGCGTAATCGATTCGGGTGGGGCCGATGACGCCCACGGCACCGACGACCCGCTGCTGGCCGTTGCGATAGGGCGCCACCACCAAAGAACAGCCGGAGAGCCCGAAAAGTTCACTCTCGGCGCCAATATAAATCTGCACACCCTGGGCGGCTTCGGTCGCCTCCAGCAATCGGGCCAGCGCCTCCTTGCTTTCCAGCGCCGAAAACAGGCTGCGGATGCGCTCCAAATCGCTAAGCGCCGTGATATCGTCGAGGAGTTGCGCCTGGCCGCGCACGATAAGCGCGCTGCCCTTGTCGCCCGACCAGCTGGCGAGCCCCGCCTCAACCACCCGTTGAGTCAATTGATCCAGCTCGGCGCGGTGCATCACCAGTTCCTGGGCGATTTCCGCCTTGGCCGTGGCGATGGTGCGGCCCACCAGCCGGGTCGACAGGAAATTGCTGGCCTCGATGAGGGAGGAGGCGGGCAGACCCATAGGCACGTCGATGATGCGGTTTTCCACCAACCCGTCGTCGGTGACGATGACCACGAGGGCCCGGCCCGGGCCGAGATGGACGAATTCGATATGGCGCAGCGCGCGTTCGGATTTGGGCGCCACGACCAGGCCGGCGCAGCGCGACAGGCCGGCCAGCGCGTTAATCGCCTGTTCCAGGACCTCCGGCACGTTGCGGCCGCTGGCGGCACATTGCCCGTCGATGGATTGCCGTTCGGCCGCGCTGAGGCCGCCCACTTCCAGCAGGCCATGGACGAAAAGGCGCAAGCCCAACTCGGTGGGTAGGCGTCCAGCCGAGGTATGGGGGGCGTAGAGCAGGCCAGCGTCCTCCAGATCCGCCATGACATTGCGGATCGTCGCCGGCGAGAGGGCCATGCCCAGGCGCTGGGAAATGGTGCGCGAGCCCACTGGCTCGCCAGTCCCGACATAGGCGGTGACAATATGGCGGAAAATCTCGCGCGAGCGCTCGCTGAGTTCGGGCAAGCCGACGGGCGGTGTGGTCAACATATTCATGGGCCTCAGGCGAATGTAGTGAGCGGCCCCCATAGCGTCAATGTAAGGGGCGGTCATAGGAGAGGGTCTCAGGTGGGCCGCCCGGCCAAGCCTGGTGCTGGCAATCCGGGGGCCGGCGCGTTAGCTTCGCGTCACATCAGCGAATGAGGCAATGACATGCGTGCCAATGGCCGCGCAGCCGACGAGTTGCGCCCCGTCTTTCTGGAGACGGGCCTGAACAAATACGCCGAGGGCTCCTGCCTCGTGCGCTTCGGCGATACCCATGTGCTCTGCACCGCCTCGGTCGACAACACGGTGCCCCCCTTCCTGCGCAACAGCGGCCGAGGCTGGGTCACGGCCGAATACGGCATGCTGCCGCGCGCCACCAACACCCGGGGCAACCGCGAAGCCGTGCGCGGCGGGCAGAGCGGGCGCACCCATGAAATCCAGCGCCTGATCGGGCGCAGCCTGCGTGCAGTCACCGATCTGACGGGATTCGGGGAACGCCAAGTGAAGATCGATTGCGACGTGATCCAGGCCGATGGCGGTACCCGCACGGCGGCCATCACCGGCAGCTACGTGGCGCTATGTCTTGCCTTTCGCTATCTGCAGCAGATCAAGGCCATCGCCAAGATGCCGCTTCAGGGTCATGTGAGCGCCATCTCCTGCGGCATCGTCAAGGGCGCGCCCTTGCTGGATCTGGACTATGAGGAGGATAGCGGTGCCGAGGCCGACGCCAATTTCGTGCTGACTGACAGCGGCGGTATCGTAGAAATCCAGGGCACGGCGGAGCAGAAGCCTTTCGCGGAAGAGACCTTCCTCGCCATGCTGGCGTTGGCCCGGCGCGGCTGCGGTATTTTGGTTTCGGCTCAGCGCGATGCGCTGGGAGCCAATTCATAGCCATGGCCCGGCGTTTTTCTGGCGGCAGGCTGGTCATCGCCAGCCACAATCCGGGCAAGCTGAAGGAGATCGTCGATTTGCTGGCACCATTTTCCGTCGATTGCATCAGTGCCGCCGATCTCGGCCTGCCGGAGCCCGGCGAGACGGGCGAGACCTTCCAGGCCAATGCGGAGTTGAAGGCCCTGGCCGCGGCCAAGGGCGCGAGCCTGCCCGCTCTGGCCGACGATTCAGGCCTGGTGGTGGATGCGCTCGGCGGGGCGCCCGGCGTCTATTCGGCGCGCTGGGCCGGGCCGAAAAAGGATTTCGCCATGGCCATGCAGCGGGTCGAGCGCCAGATGGGCCACAGCGCCGACCGCAAGGCGCATTTCGTTTCGGTGCTCTCGCTGGCCTGGCCCGACGGCCATGTGGACTCCTTCGAGGGCCAGGTCCAGGGCCGCCTCGTCTGGCCGCCCCGGGGCAATCGCGGCTTCGGTTATGACCCCATGTTCCTGCCCGATGGCCGCAGCCAGACCTTTGGCGAGATGGATCCCTTGGGCAAACATCAGATCAGTCATCGCGCCGAGGCCTTTCGCCGGCTTGCAGAATCCTGTTTTGCGACGTGACGCGAGAGAACCTCCCGGCCGACGGCGGCTTCGGCATTTATCTGCACTGGCCCTTCTGTCGCTCGAAATGCCCCTATTGCGATTTCAACAGCCATGTCCGCGAGCAGGTGGATCAGGTGCGCTGGCGCCAGGCCCTGCTGGTGGAACTCGACCATTACGCCGAAGCAACCGTCGGGCGCCGGCTCGACAGCGTCTTCTTCGGCGGCGGCACGCCCTCGCTCATACCGCCGGCAACCGTGGCGGCCTTGATTGAGCGTGTCGCCCAGCACTGGCCGATGTCCCAGGATGTTGAGATCACCCTGGAAGCGAACCCGACTTCGGTGGAATCGGCGAACTTCGCCGATATCGCCGCCGCCGGAGTCAATCGGGTTTCGCTGGGCATCCAGGCGCTGAACGATGCGGATCTGCGCTTCCTCGGCCGGGGTCACAGTGCCGCCGAGGCGCTCGCGGCCCTCGATCTCGCCCGCCGGCATTTCCGGCGTTTCAGCTTCGATCTCATCTATGCCCGGCCGGGCCAGACGCCCAAAGCCTGGGCGGCGGAACTGAAACGCGCCCTCGATCTGGCGGGCGAACATCTGTCGCTCTACCAATTGACCATCGAGGCCAATACCGCCTTCGAAGGCGCCTATCGACGCGGCGAATTCGCTATCCCCGGGGAAGAGACCGCGGCAGACCTTTATGAGGCCACCCAGGCCACCCTCGAAGACTCTGGATTGCCGGCCTATGAAATCTCCAATCACGCGCGGTCCGGTGCCGAGTGTCGCCATAATCTGGTCTATTGGCGGGGCGGCGACTACCTGGGCGTCGGCCCCGGGGCTCATGGCCGATTGACCGAGGCCGGCCAGCGCTTCGTGACCCGCCAGCATCGCGCGCCCGAGGCCTGGCTGGCGCAGGTTGAAGCCATCGGCCACGCAACCCGCGAACGCCGCGCGCTGACGACGCTGGAGCGCCATGAGGAACTGCTGCTCATGGGGTTGCGCCTCCGTACCGGGATTTCACGCGCGCGCTTTCGCCATGCGCTGGGCCGGGAGATCGAGGAAGCGATCGTGCCCGCGCGCCTGGCGACGCTGATCGAAGGTGGGTTCATCAAACTTGATGGCGAAGGCCTGCGGGCCACGGCGGCGGGGCGCCAGCGCCTCAATGCAGTGCTGGCTGCCTTGGTGGGTTAGGACGATATCAGGTCGCTGCCGAGATCGTGAGCTCGGGATAGGAACTTTTGGTTGGCTGTCGTTTTCTGATCGATGAATCTTCAGCCGGTTGTCACACTAACATCACGGGTGAACGACTACAGTCCATCCCGGTGCTCGCGGCGGAAGGTCGGAACACCTCACCTCACCATCAGTACGGGCAGCCTGCGCCGGGAGCAGATCGAAGTACGTTTCCGGGTGAAGCCGAAGTCAGCAGGCTGGCGTGACGTTTCCAATCAGGGAGTACGACATGACCAAATCCTTTGCATCCGTTTCCACAAATGCTGCCAACCGAAATTCCGATCAGACACTCAACCCGAGCACGATGCTGCTAGACCCCTGGGTTCACGCGACCGCCGTCTCGGCCCGGATGGCGTCCGCCTGGAGCGATGAAGCTGTTCGATTTGCCGGCCTGCGGCTCTCGCGAAATCGCGACGCAGCCGAACAGTTCGCAAAATGCGGCAGTTGGCGCGAGATAATGGACCTTCAGATGAACTGGGCGAGCGGTCTTATGCAGGACTACCTGAACGAGAGCCATCAACTGCTGGAGATCGCGCAGAAGACTTCGATCGTCCCGATGATTTCAGCCGAAGAACAAGCTGCCGAACAGCGTGGCAACCACAAACGCGCCGCTTGAGCTGCAGCCTACCGCTGCCGGAGAAGGTTCTCGATCAAGACTGGGAGCGAGGAAGGGGCAAACGGCTTCAGTTTGCCCCCGTTTTTTGGCGTTAGCACCCAGGTCCCGACCACGGGCAGACTAAAATCAGGCGTCTCTTACGACGGATTCGAAGATCTTGGCCGCCACCTGCTCCCAATTGGGGTGGACGAATGACGAGCGAATCTTGATCTCATAGGGCGCCCGGGCATTGTCGTCCTCGATCCAACGCTGGATTGTCGCAAGCCACGCTTGCATATCGATTGCCGGAAGGCAGGGGGAGAGCGACACGACCGTCTCCGGCAAGGCGACGCCGTCGGCCACGCCGGACATCGGGCGTCGCCATGTCGATGGCATGGTCCCATCCGATAAGGCGCTCGATCCACGCGGGCTCGATTGCCAAGAAGGTCAAGGTGGGCTTGTCGAAAAACGAAAACTGGATCTCAGGCCGCCTCGACAGCGCATAGCGAGCGAGCGCGTGTTCCCGCCGCATAATGCGGACGGGCGGGCTGACCCAGTGCGAGATGCTGGAAACATCAAAGATTATCCGGCGATTGTTCCCGGAGGCGCCGGTTTGGGTCATGACCCCTTGGGCTGCTTTCCAACGGCAGAATGCATGACCTCCCCCCGATCGACGGCGAGCCCTAGTCGCGGCCCTTCCCTCCGAGCGCATAGAGCGCCAGCCACTCATGGGCGAGATGGGCCGCCGTCAGCGCCGTGATCTCCGAGACGTCATAGGCCGGCGCCACCTCGACGATGTCCATGCCGACGAATCGTATGCCGGCGAGGCCCCTCAGGATGGCGATGGCCTGGGCCGAGGACAGGCCGCCCGGCACAGGCGTGCCCGTGCCCGGCGCGAAGCTGGGATCGAGACAGTCGATGTCGAAGGTGAGATAGGCTTCGTGCCCGCCGACAATCCGGCGCACCTCCGCTGCGGTCTTCGCGCCGCCGTTCTCATGCACCCAGGGCGCGTCGAGGACGTTGAAGCCCATGAGATCGTCATTGTGGGTACGAAGCCCGATCTGAACTGACCGGCGCGGATCCACCAGCCCATCTTTGGCGGCGTGATAGAACATGGTCCCGTGATCGACGCGGCCAGCGCCCTCGGCGTCATTCCAGGTGTCGGAATGGGCGTCGAAATGGATCAATGACAGGGGACCGTGCCGCTTCGCGTAGGCCCTCAGCAGAGGATAGCTGATGAAATGGTCACCGCCCAGTGCCAGCAGGCTCGCGCCGGACTGCAGGACATGGGCCGCATGGGCCTCGATCGCGGCCGGAATTTCCTCCGGCCGGCCGTGATCCCAATGGCAGTCGCCGTAGTCGATCACGGCGAGCCGGTCAAAGGGATCGAACTCGGCGCCATAGGGCCGGTTCCAGGCGTTGTTGCTCGAAGCCGCTCGAATGGCCCGCGGCCCGAAGCGGGCGCCCGGCCGGTTGGTCGTCGCGGTATCGAGCGGAAAGCCGGAGACGACCACGTCCACGTCGGCGAGCTCCTTGCTGTATTTGCGCCGCATGAAGCTGAGCGCGCCCGAATATGTGGGCTCCAGATTGGTGCCCTTCAGGTCTCGCGACGTGAAGGCATGGTCGTTCCTCGTAATCTTCATGCGCAATTTCCTCGGAGAATGATCGAAGGGCTCGAACCTGACTGTCGCGAGCGATATTCACCAGATGGCCGAGCGAAGCAGCCTTTGTCTGGCCAGTGTAACGTCTAACAGGACTGACGACAAAGCCGGCATTGGATAAGCCACGAGCACGGACTTCTGTCGACGCTGAACGAGGAGTACTGGGCCGCTGCCGGCTGAAGCTGAGTGAAGCGAGCCCCGGTCCATTAGGGCGGCGTCGCGTTTGCACTCGGACCTGACCGCGCGGGCCGGCGCTTGCAGGCGGCTTCCCTTGGCGCGATATATAGATAAGGGCTTGCTCGCTACCATTAAACGCGACGAAGAAGGTTCGCTCTGAGAGGACCCCCATGCTGAACGCCAAATCCGGGCCTCGAATTCGTCATGTGGCGCCTGAGGGTGCGCCATACGAGACCATCACCATAGACAAGCTGACGCCTGTCATCGGCGCCGAGATCGGCGGCATCGATCTCGCCCAGCCGCTGTCCAATCGCCAGTTCGACGAGATCCACCGTGCGCTCGCCGAAAACCTCGTCGTCTTTTTTCGCGATCAGACCTTCTCGCCCGAGCAGCATTTGGCCTTCGGCCGGCGCTTCGGCGATCTTCACGTGCATCCGGCGGCCCCGCACGTGGAGGGCATACCCGAGTTGATGAAGATCTATGCCGACAAGGATACGCCGCGGGCGAACGGCGAAGGCTGGCATACAGATGTCTCATGCGATCCCGAACCGCCCATGGGCACTATCCTTCACATCAAGCAATGCCCGCCCGATGGCGGCGACACGCTGTTTGCCAATATGTATGCGGCCTACGAGGCGCTCTCCGAGCGCATGAAGGCCTATCTGGCGGGACTGACTGCGATTCACGATGGCGAGCATGTCTATCGCGGGCTCTATGACAACTTCGGCCAGGCCGACAAGCCGATCTATCCCCGCGCCGAGCATCCGGTGATCCGGACCCACCCGGTCACCGGCGGGAAGGCGCTCTACGTCAACCGCGGATTTACCACCCGTATCCTCGGCATTCCCATCGACGAGAGCGAAGGTATCCTGCGATACCTCTACGAGCATATGGAAAATCCTCTGTTCCAGTGCCGCTTCCGCTGGAAGCCGAACTCCATCGCCTTCTGGGACAATCGCTGCGCCCAGCACCGCGCCATGTGGGACTACTGGCCACATGTGCGCTGGGGAAATCGCGTCACCATCAAGGGCGAAAGGCCGGTTTAGCGGCCTGACGAAACAATCGCCTAGTTCGTCAATTGCGGCTGGAAGTCCTTCGGCGCCGGATCCTTGACGACGAAACCGTTGGTGCGCAACTCGACGATATCGAGATTGCGTTCCACCAGCCCGTCGGGACGGAAGCGAAACGCCCCGTCGATGCCGGTGAAGCCGTCCGATCGGGTGAGAACGCTGTCGCCAAGATTGCCCATCTTGGCCAATGTCGTCGCCATGGTCATGGCATCGTAGGCGAGGCTGGCGAGCCGAGGCGGATCGCTGGCGTAGGCCGCACGATAACGCTGGCTGAATCCGGTCCAGGCGGTCGCCGAAGGTGCTGCGAACCAGGCGCCGATGAGGGCGGGCTCCGTCGCCAGGTTGGGGTCGGTCCAGAGCGCGCTGCCCAGCAGCTTAATTTTCGCCGTATCGATGTTGTAGAAGCCCAGCATCGGCGCGATGGAGCGCAGCCGCGCCCCGCCTTCTGGAATCAGCAGGGCGTCAAAGGGTCCGTCGGCGGCAAGCTTCTGCACCACCTGGGAGAACTCGACGGCATTGGGCTCGTAGTATTCGATCTGGGCTTGTTCTGCGTTGTAACGCGCGGTGGCGGGGCCCAATGCGTCGGCCACGGTATGTCCATAAGGCGAGTTGGGCAGTAATGCTGCGAAGCGCTTGAAGCCCTGGCCTGCGGCATAGCCCACTTCGCGTTCGATCTGCAATCCCGGCAGGATGCCCATGACAAAGAGTCCCGGGCCGGCGACGGATTTATCGGTCGTGAAGGCAATCACCGGCACCTGGGCAGGTGCCGCGATCGGACCGACGATCTTGGCGTGGGCGGCGAAGACGGGACCCAGCAGGATATTGGCGCCCTGGTCGATGGCCATTTGGGCGGCGGCCCCTGCGCCCGCGGGTGCTTCGGTATCGTGGACGACCAGGGCTGTGGTCTGGTCGCCGGATTCGAACAGGGCCATTTCGGCCGCCTGGGTCAGCGCTTGGCCGAGGGCGGCATTGGGACCGGACAAAGGCACCAGCAGGCCAACCGTGGCGGTGGCACCCGGAATCTTCGGGCCGGCGGGAAGGGCCGCCATGGGTCCCACCGTCGGTGCGATGGTGGTGGTGCTTGGGGGTGCGGCCGGTGCCGCCGCTTGCTCGCCGCCCGGTAGGGTGTTATTGGCGCAGCCGGCGAGGGCCATCACCATGATGGCCGCCAGAGACGAGCCCAGCCAGGAACGACGAAACAATGTCGACAGGTAAGCCACGGCGCGCCGGCTCCAAAATCGATCCCGAAACGAGCGCCGAGCCTAGCGAGAGCCAGGGGCCGGAGCAATCGCGCATCCACGGCCTGGTCATCGTCGCCACGCCCATCGGCAATGCCAGCGACATCAGCCTGCGGGCGCTGGCTGTTCTCAAGGGCGCCGATGCCATCCTCTGCGAGGATACCCGGGTCAGCGCCAAGCTGCTGGCCCGTCACAATATCCGCCGGCCGCTCATCGCCTATCACGAACACAATGCGGAACGCATGCGACCCAAGATCCTGGGGCGCCTGCGCCGGGGCGAGAGCCTGGCGTTGATTTCCGACGCCGGCACGCCGCTGGTCTCCGATCCCGGTTACAAACTGGTGCAGGCCGCCATAGCCGACGGCCTGCCGCTGACCGCATTGCCCGGGCCCTCGGCGGCGTTGGCCGCCCTCGTACTATCCGGCCTGCCGCCAGATCGTTTCTTTTTCGCGGGGTTCCTTCCGGTACGCTCGACCCAGCGCCGCCAGGAGTTAGCGGAACTGGCGGTCATTCCGGGCACTTTGATTTTCTATGAGGCTGCCAACCGCCTGCCCGCGGCCTTGGCCGATATGTTGGCCGTGCTGGGTCCCCGGCCGGCGGCCGTTGCCCGCGAATTGACCAAGCTGTTCGAGGAAGTGCGCCGCGGCGATCTGGCCAGCCTTGCGGCCCACTACGCGTCCGGGCCGCCCCGGGGCGAAGTGGTGGTGGTCATCGGCCCGCCCCTGGCCGAAATGAAGGCGGAGGCCAGCGCCCTGGACCAGGCTCTGGCCGAGGCCTTGGCGAGCATGAGCCTGCGCGATGCGGTCGATCGGGTGGCGGCCGCGACGGGCGAACCGCGGCGGACCGTCTATGTCCGTGCTCTGGCCTTGGAAAAAAAGACTCCCAGGCGTGCCCGCGATCCGGATGCTTGACCGGCGCCAAGCCTGGCAACGGGGCCGCCGCGCCGAGGGGCTTGCCATCCTGGCCCTCAGCCTGGCGGGCTACCGGATCCTGGCGCGCAATTTGAAAAACTCGCGGGGCGAAATCGATATCGTCGCCCGGCGGGGTCGCATGATCGCCTTCATCGAGGTCAAGACCCGCGCCGACTGGAACACCGCAGCCGAGGCGCTGGCCGGCCGCCAGCGCCGCCGCATCGCTGGGGCCGCCGCCGGCTTCCTGGCCGCGCGCCCGCAACTGGCCGGATACCAGGCCCGGTTCGACGTAATTCTAGTCGTCCCCTGGCGTTGGCCGCGCCATATCATCAATGCTTGGCGTATAAACGATTAGAGTCCACAATTGCTTGGGGCTGAATCGAGGGGCTATCCTTGCGTGGCCTGACCCTTTCCCATCTCGTCGTACTGGGACTCTTACCGCTCCTGGCTGGCTGCACCGCCTGGGGCATGGCGCTGGGCGGCGGCGCCACCGCGGCCACCGCCGGCTCGGAGGAGCGCGGCTTCGGCCAGGCTGTCAACGACAACGGCATCATGCTGGGGATCACCAACGCCATGCTCCAGACCGACGCCAGTATGCTGCACCAAGTGGATGTGGAGGTGCATGAGGGACGCGTGCTACTGGCCGGCCGCGTCGACAAGCCCGAAACCCGCGTGACGGCGGTGCGGCTGGCTTGGCAGCAACCCAATGTCGTGGAAGTCATCGACCAGATAAAAGTGGCGGAATCGGAATCTCTGGGCGAATACGCCCATGACGTGTGGCTGGCCCAGGAGCTGCGCAACACGCTGCTGATCGACAGCCGCGTGCGCTCCATCAATTACAACGTCGACTGCGTAGCCGGGACGATCTATTTGATGGGGGTGGCCCAGAACCAAGCAGAATTGCAGCGCGTCATCGATCATGCCCGCGATATACCCTATGTGCGCGGGGTGGTGAGCTTCGTGCGGCTGAAAAACGACCCGGCCCGCCAACAGCCCGTTCCGGTCCAGCCGGCCGCCGCGACCCCGTGAGCGCGGCCGAAGCCTCGGATCGCGCGGCGGTGATCGCGCGCCTCAGCGCCATTGGCGCCGGTGCCGACGTGGATATCGATCTGGCGGAAGCAGCATTGCTGCTCGCCAGTTTTGACCGGCCCGAGGTTCTCCTCGACGATTATCGCCGGCGCTTGGCCGATATCGTCCAGGATCTGGCGGGCGAGTGCGATCGAGCTGGCGCCGCGGAAAGCCAAACGCTTGCCGGCCGCGCCGCGATCGTCGCCACCGTCATTGCTGAACGCCATGAATTTACAGGCGATCGGGAGACCTATGACGATATGGCCAATGCCAATCTCATCAGCGTCCTCGATCGCCGGCGCGGCCTGCCCGTGGCGCTTTCCATCGTCTATATCCATGCGGCGCGCGCCTTGGGCTGGTTCATGGAGGGGCTCAATTTTCCCGGTCGCTTCCTGGTCCGACTGGGCGCTCCCGACGGTCGGGCCGTGCTCGATCCATTCGATGGCGGGCGCCTGCGCGACGCCGTTGCCTTGCGCGAATTGCTGAAGCTGGGCGCCGGCGCCTCGGCCGAATTGGCGCCCGAGCATTTCACCGCGGCGGGCAACCGCGACATCCTGCTGCGCCTGCAGAACAACATCAAAGTTCGGATGCTTCAGGCCGACAGGGTTGAAGGCGCCGTCGGCGTGCTCGAGCGCATGCTGCTGATTGCGCCTAAGGAGCCGTTGCTTTGGCTGGAGGCCGGCGGGCATTATGCCCGCCTCGGCAATCTGCGCTCGGCCATCGAAGCGGCCGAACGTTGCCGCGGCTTGGCCGTCGAGGAGCGGCTGCACCAGCGGGCCGAGACCTTGTTGCAGGAGCTGAAAGGCAAGCTGAACTAGGCGCTTCTTGAACAAACAGCCTCATGCTTCGACAAGCTCAGCATGAGGACCCTTTATCGAACCTGTCGAAACATGACCGAGCCGCCCGCATGAGCCTTGCCGTTGCCATCCAGATGGACCCCATCGAATCCGTCAATATCGACGCTGATTCGAGCTTTGTCCTGGGCCTGGAAGCCCAGCGGCGCGGCCATGGACTGTTCCATTATCTGCCGCGGGATATGTTCTTTCGCGACGGCCGCATTTTCGCCACGGCGCGCGCCATGAAGCTGAAGCGCGAGCGCGGCAATCATCATCAGATGGGAAATGCAGAACTACTGGATCTGGCCGGCCTCGACGTCATCCTGATGCGCCAGGACCCGCCCTTCGACATGTCCTACATCACCACCACTCACCTGCTGGAGCATATCCATCCCACCACCTTGGTGGTGAACGACCCGGTCCATGTCCGCAACGCCCCGGAAAAACTGTTCGTTACCCATTTCGAGGGGTTGATGCCGCCCACCCTCATCGCCTGCGACCCGCGTCAAATCCGGGCATTCCGCGAAGAGCATAAGGACATCATCGTCAAACCCCTTTTCGGCAATGGCGGGGCAGGCGTGTTCCATATCGCACCCGGCGACGAGAACCTGAATGTGGTGATCGAGATGTTCACCCAACTCTACCGCGAGCCGGTGATCGTCCAGCGCTATCTGCCCGAGGTCCGTCAGGGCGACAAGCGCATCATCCTGATCGACGGCGAGGCGGCGGGCGCCATCAACCGCGTCCCGCCGGCGGGGGAAGCGCGCTCCAATATGCATGCCGGCGGCCAGCCCCAGCCGGCCAAGCTGACGACCCGGGAAAAGGATATCTGTACGGCCATCGGCCCCGCCCTCAAGGAACGGGGACTGATTTTCGTGGGAATCGACGTCATCGGCGACTATATGACCGAGATCAACGTGACCTCGCCCACCGGATTGCAGGAGATCAACAGGTTCGACGGGGTCCGCCTGGAAGAACGCATTTGGGACGCCATCGAGGCCCGGCTGCCGGATCGTCGTCGGTACCCCCGCCGATAGGCGTCGTCGCCAGGCCCATTTAGCAGTTTCTACTTGCAGAAAGCCTTGAAACCCCTATATTCCCGGCTAATCCCAGAGTCTCGGTACTAGAATCGGGACTAAAAGAAAACAAGGGTGGGCCAAAACGGCCCGCCTTTTTTGTTGTCGCGACATTGGGCGCATGAAAGGCATTTTGGATAAGACGGCGGATATAGCGCGTTTGGTCGAGCCGGTACTGCAAGCCATGGGCTACGAGTTGGTGCGCGTGCATTACGGCAGCGGCAGCGGGCGTCCCACATTGCAGATCATGGCCGAGCGGCTGGATCGCCGGTCCATGGCAGTGGAGGATTGCGCCGAGATCAGTCGGTCGCTCTCGGCCCTGCTCGATGTCGAGGATCCGCTGGAAGAAGCCTATGTGCTGGAAGTCAGTTCGCCTGGCATCGACCGGCCCTTGATCCGGCCGGCGGATTACCAACGCTTCGCCGGATTCGAGGCGCGCCTGGAGCTGTCCCAGCCCGTCGAGGGCCGCCGGCGCTTTCGCGGCCGGATCGGCGAATTGGTCGACGGGCAGTTGAGGATAATCGAAGAGGCGGGCGAATACCGCTTGCCCCTGGAACAGATCAACAAAGCCAAACTGGTGCTGACGGACGACCTGATCGCCGCCACAAGCGCCGAAGCAAAGAAGGTTTAACCGAGGTCGACGATGGACACGAATCTTGCCGTTACCCGCCACGAACTGCTGCAGGTCGCCGATGCCGTGGCCCGCGAGAAAAGCATCGAACGCGATGAAGTGCTGGAGGCGATGGAACAAGCCATCCAGAAGGCCGGCCGCGCCAAATACGGCCATGAGCACGACATCCGGGCGACCATCGATCGCAAGACCGGCGAGATTCGCCTCGCGCGATATCGCCAGGTCGCCGATCCGATCGAAAATGAATTCACCCAGATCACCCCGAAATATGCCGCCGACCGCGATCCCTCCCTCAAGCTCGGCGATTTCCTGATCGACGAATTGCCGCCCATCGATTTCGGCCGCATCGCCGCCCAGACCGCCAAGCAGGTGATCGTGCAGAAGGTGCGCGAGGCAGAGCGCCGGCGCCAATTCGAGGAATTCAAGGACCGCAAGGGCGACATCGTCAACGGCCTGGTCAAGCGGGTCGAATTCGGCAATGTCACTGTCGACCTCGGTCGCGGCGAATCGATCCTGCGCCGCGACGAACTGCTCCCGCGCGAGACCTTTCGCGCCGGCGACCGCGTGCGCGCCCTGATCTACGACGTGCGCGAGGAACAGCGCGGGCCGCAGATCTTCCTGTCGCGCACCCGCAACGAATTCATGGCCAAGCTGTTCGCTCAGGAAGTGCCGGAAATCTACGACGGGATCATCGAGATCAAATCCGTCGCCCGCGATCCGGGGAGCCGGGCCAAGATCGCCGTCATCTCCAACGACAGCTCCATCGATCCCGTGGGCGCCTGCGTGGGTATGCGCGGCAGTCGCGTGCAGGCGGTGGTGGGCGAACTCCAGGGTGAAAAGATCGACATCATTCCCTGGTCCAACGACCCGGCGACATTCGTGGTCAATGCGCTGGCCCCGGCGGAAGTCGCCAAGGTCGTGCTCGACGAAGACGCGCACCGCATCGACGTGGTGGTGCCGGACGATCAATTGAGTCTCGCCATCGGTCGGCGCGGACAGAATGTTCGCCTTGCTTCCCAACTCACCGGCTGGGACATCGACATTCTGACCGAGGCGCAGGAATCCGAGCGCCGCTCCGAGGAATTCCGCACCCGCTCGCAGCTCTTCATCGACGCTCTCGACATCGACGATGTCATCGCCCATCTGCTGGTGACCGAAGGTTTCAGCAAGATCGAGGACGTGGCCTTGGTGCCGCTCGAGGATCTGGCTGGGATCGAAGGCTTCGACGAGGAAGTGGCCAACGAGCTGCGCGAGCGGGCGCGGGCATATCTCCAGGCCCAGGACGAGCGCCTGGCTCTGCGCCGCAAGGAATTGGGAGTCAGCGACGAAATCGCCGCCATCGAGGGTTTAACGACGGCCATGCTGGTCGCCCTCGGCGAGGCCGGGGTCAAGACCCTGGATGATCTGGCCGATCTCTCGGGCGACGAGCTGACCAGCCGCAGCGACGGTATCCTGCGCAACTTCCCGCTGTCGGAAGGCGATGCCAATGCCATGGTCATGGCCGCGCGCGCCCATTGGTTCGATGGCGAGGACAAGAAGCCGGCCGAATCCGAGAAATCGGCCTAGGCGGATACGAGGGATTTTGGAAACGACGGGCCAGAAACCGATGATCGCGGTCGAGCAGAGCGAGGAAGGCGACGTCGCGGCCTCCGGGCCGCTACGTCGCTGCCTGGTCAGCCGCCAAGTCCGGCCGAAGGCGGAACTGCTGCGTTTCGTGGTCGGGCCGGAGGGGCGGTTGATCGTCGACCCGGCAGAACTCCTGCCGGGGCGCGGTTTCGCTGCCTGGCCCTGCTAGGATTGGCGCGCCGGGCGGGTCAGTTGCGCACCGGATTCGAAAAGGTGCGCGAGGATCTGAAGACCGGCCGTGTCGCCCTGTTGCTCGCGGCATGCGACGGAGCCGCCGATGGGCGGAGAAAGCTGGCGGCTTTGGCCGGCGAGTTGCCGATAATCGCGCTGTTCGACAGCGCGGAGTTGTCGGCGGCATTGGGTGTGGAGGGCGTGGTTCACGCGGGCGTGGCGGCGGGCGGAATGGCCGAGCGGCTGCTGCGTGAATTCGAGCGGTTTCAAGGTATGCAAGCGAATGGCTCCGCGGAACAATCGCGGACGGAGATATGAGTCGAGATGACGACCAGCAATGAATCCGAAGTGAAAAAACCGCTTTCTCTCTCTCGCGGCAAGCTCGAGCTGAGGAAGACGGTGGACGCCGGCCAGGTCAAGCAGACCTTCCCGCATGGCCGTTCGAAGACGGTGGCCGTCGAGGTCAAGCGCAAGCGCACCTATGCCCCGGGAGTCGGCGGCAAGATGACCGAGGTGCCGACCGACAAGGATATTGCCCTGGCGACGGCCGAATTGAGCGCTGAGGATCGCGCCCATCTCTCCAATCTGACCGCCGGTGAGCGGGCGACGCGCTTGAAGGTGCTGGAAGAAGCCAAGCGCGACGACGAGGTTCGCCGCATCCAGGAGGCCGAAGAGGCCATCCGCCGTGCCGCCGAAGAGGCCGAGCTGGCGGCGGCCGAGGAAGCGCGCCGCAGGGCCGCCGAGGCCCGGGGTGAAGTGTATCCGCCGGTCACAGCCCCGGCGGCCAACGACGTGGTCGCTGAGCCGACCCCGGCCAAGCCGAAGGCCGAGCCCGCGGTCAAGCGCATCGAGCCCAATGTCGTCCGACCCTCGCGCGGCCCAGCCGTGGCGGAAGTTGAGGACGAAGAAGAGCCCTCGAGCAAGGTCAAGCGCCCCAGCCTGCGCACGCCGGCAAAGCCGCTGGCCCCGCGACGCGAAGAGCCGCGCCGGCGTGCCGGCAAGATGTCGATCGTCCAGGCCCTCGATGAAAACGCCGGCGAACGCATGCGCTCGCTTGCTGCCGTCAAACGCGCACGCGAAAAGGAAAAACGCGCCCAGCAGGCGCAGCAGGATCCGGCCCGCGTCATTCGCGACGTCATCATTCCCGAAAGCATCACCGTGCAGGAACTGGCCAGCCGCATGGCCGAGCGCAGCACCGACGTCATCAAGGCGCTGATGAAGATGGGCATCATGGCGACGATCAACGAGCGCCTTGATCCCGACACGGCCGAATTGATCGTCAACGAGTTCGGCCATCGCCTGCGCCGGGTCAGCGATTCCGATATCGAGCTGGGACTGGAAGGCGACGTCGACGATCCGGCGGTGCTGAAGTCGCGCCCGCCCATCGTCACCGTCATGGGTCATGTCGATCACGGCAAGACCTCGCTGCTGGATGCCATGCGCCAGACCGATGTGGCGGCCCATGAAGCCGGCGGCATCACCCAGCATATCGGCGCATACCAGGTGACCCGGCCCAACGGGCAGAGGATCACCTTCATCGATACGCCGGGCCATGCGGCATTTTCCGAAATGCGCGCGCGGGGCGCCAATGTGACCGACATCGTCGTGCTGGTGGTGGCCGCCGACGACGGAATCATGGAGCAGACGATCGAGGCCATCAATCACGCGCGCGAAGCCAAGGTCCCGGTCATCGTCGCCATCAACAAGATCGACAAGCCCGCGGCCAACCCCGATCGCGTGCGCCAGGATCTGCTGCAGCATGGGCTGGTGGTGGAAAAGTTGGGCGGCGACGTGCTGGACGTCGAAGTCTCGGCCAAGACCAAGGCCGGCATCGACAAGCTGGAAGAAGCCTTGTCGCTCCAGGCGGAAATTCTCGATCTCAAGGCCAATCCCGACCGTCCGGGCAGCGGCACGGTCATCGAAGCCAAGCTGGATCGCGGCCGCGGCGTGGTGGCGACGCTCCTGGTCCAACGTGGCACCATTCGCGTCGGCGATATCTTCGTGGCGGGTGCCGCTTGGGGCCGCGTGCGTGCGCTGGTCGACGATCACGGCCAGCCGGTGGAACAGGCCGGCCCGGCCACCCCGGTCGAGGTTTTGGGTCTGCAGGATGCGCCGCTGGCTGGCGACGGCTTCGCCGTGGTGGAAAACGAAGCCCGCGCGCGCCAGGTCAGCGAGTTCCGCAGCACGCGCCTGCGCGCCCAACAGAGCGGCCCCGGCCGCGGCACGCTGGAGCAGCAGTTCACGCGGATTGCCGCCGGGGAATCGAAGGAGCTTGCCGTTGTCATAAAGACCGACGTGCAAGGCTCGCTGGAAGCGATCGTCGCCTCTCTGCAGAAGATGCGCACCGACGAAGTGGGCGCGCGCATCCTTCACGCAGCCGTCGGCGGCATCAACGAATCCGATGTGACGCTGGCGCGGGCTTCGGGCGGCCTGATCATCGGCTTCAATGTGCGCGCCAACCCGCAAGCCCGCGAGATGGCCAAGCGCGACAAGATCGACATCCGCTATTACTCGATCATCTACAACGTGATCGACGACGTGAAGGCGGCGCTCTCAGGCATGCTGGCACCTTCCCTGCGCGAGCGCTTCCTCGGCTACGCCGAGATCCGCGAGGTCTTCGAGATCACCAAGGTCGGCAAGATCGCCGGCTGCATGGTCACCGAAGGCGTGGTCAAGCGCGGCGCCAAGGTCCGCCTGCTGCGCGACAACGTGGTCATCCACGAGGGCTCGCTGAAGACGTTGAAGCGCTTCAAGGACGAAGTGCGCGAGGTCAAGGAAGGCTTCGAATGCGGCATGGCCTTCGAGAACTATCACGACATACAGCGCGGCGATCAGATCGAGTGCTTCGAGATCGAGGAAGTCTCGCGCGAGCTGGCGTGAGATGACCCGCAAGGGAAGCACCGGGCCCAGCCAGCGCCAGCTGCGGGTCGGCGAAGCGCTGCGTCATGCGCTGGCCGAAATCCTGGCGCGGGGTGGCTTGCACGATCCTGAACTGGCCGATCTTCAGGCGACCGTGACCGAGGTGCGCATGAGCCCCGATCTGCGCGCCGCCACGGCCTTCATCGTGCCCTTCGGCGGCGGCGACGCGGAGGCTCTGGCCAAGGCCTTGAACCGCGCTGCCGGATTCTTCCGGGCGCGCCTTGCCGGTTCGGTCAAACTGCGTGTGGCGCCCACGATCCGATTTGCGCCCGATCTTTCCTTCGACAATGTGGGGCGCATCGAACGTCTGCTCCAGGATCCCGCCGTGGTTCGCGATCTGAAGAAAGATAGCGACGATGGCGCGTAAGCGGCGCGGCCAGAAGGTCGATGGCTGGCTCATCCTCGACAAGCATGCCGGGATAACCTCGACCTCCGCGGTGGCCGCAGTTCGCCGTTTCTTCGATGCCGCCAAGGCGGGCCATGGGGGAACTCTGGATCCCCTGGCCACAGGCCTGCTGCCCATCGCGCTGGGCGAGGCGACCAAGACCGTGCCTTACGTCATGGACGGGATGAAGACCTATCGCTTCACGCTCAAATTCGGCGAGGCGCGCGTCACCGACGATGCCGACGGCGAGGTGATCGCAACCAGCGAGCGGCGGCCCGAGGATGACGCGATTAGGACGGCCTTGGCGGGTTTTCGCGGCACGATCATGCAGCGCCCACCTATCTTTTCCGCCCTCAAGATCGACGGCCAGCGGGCCTATGATCTGGCCCGGGCCGGCGCGGCGGTGGAATTGGCCCCCCGGGAAACCCTGATCGAGCGCTTCGAGCTGATCGCGCGGCCGGATGCCGATCACGCATTGTTCGAGGTCCGTTCCGGCAAGGGCGCCTACATGCGCAGCCTGGCCCGCGACCTGGCCGAGGCCCTGGGCAGCCGCGGCCATGTTTCGGCGCTGCGCCGGATCGCCGTCGGCCCCTTCTTCGAAGCCCATGGGATTTCGCTGGATTCGCTGGGGGCCTTGGGGCATATTGCCGCCGCTTCACGGCACCTTTTGCCGGTGGCGACCGCGCTGGACGACATCCCGGCGCTGGCCGTCAGCGATAGTGAGGCGTCTCGTCTGCGTTGCGGACAAGCCGTCGGACCGATCCGGCGGCAGGATCTGGAGCGCATTGGCCAATTCGAGAGCGGGGCGATTTTCTGCGCCAAATCCGGCGGCCTGCCGGTGGCGCTCGTCCGTCTCGAGGCCGGCGATCTTCGCCCGGTGCGCGTGCTGAACTTATAGAAGAAAGGGATTCTGCGATGTCGTTTACAGTCGAGCGCAAGCAGGCGCTGATCAAGGAATTCGCCACCACCGCGGGCGACACTGGTTCGCCGGAAGTCCAGGTGGCGCTGCTCTCCGAGCGGATCAAGAGCCTAACCGATCATTTGCAGACGCATGAGAAGGATTTCCACTCGCGCCGCGGTCTGCTGGTCATGGTCGGGCAGCGCCGGCGCTTGCTGGACTATCTCAGGCGCAAGAACGAAGGGCGCTACAAGGAGCTGATCGAGCGCCTTGGGCTGCGCCGGTAACACCCCATTTCCAAGACACGTCTTGCCATCTGCAAGGCGTGACGACGCATACCTACCCGCTGAACGGTCGGAGCGGGTGGTAAGTTTGCCGGGCCGACGCAAGCGGCGCGATGCGCGCCGTTTCCGCGGGTCCGGCAGTGGGCATTCCGACCATCATGCCTTACGGATTCAATCAAGGAAAAATCAATGTTCAACTTTCAACGCAAAGAAGTCCTTTGGGGCGGGCGCAAGCTCATCCTCGAGGCCGGGCGCATCGCCCGACAGGCCGACGGCGCCGTGCTCGCCACTTATGGCGAGACCGTGGTGCTCTGCACCGCGGTTGCCCAGCGACAGGCAAAGCCGGGAATCGACTTCTTCCCGCTCACCGTCAACTACCAGGAAAAGACTTTTGCCGCCGGCAAGATTCCGGGCGGCTTCTTCAAGCGCGAAGGCCGGCCGACCGAAAAGGAAGTACTGACCTCGCGCCTCATCGATCGGCCGATTCGGCCGCTGTTCGCCCAGGGCTTCCGCAACGAAACGCAGGTCATCTGCACCGTGCTGAGCCACGATCTGGAAAACGATCCCGATGTCATCGCCATGATCGGCGCTTCCGCCGCACTGACCATCTCGGGCATCCCCTTCATGGGCCCCATCGCGGCGGCCCGCGTGGGTTATGTCGACGGGCAATACATCTTGAACCCGCTCCAGGAAAAGCTGCCGGAATCGGCCCTCGATCTGATCGTCGCCGGCACTGCCGAGGGCGTCCTGATGGTCGAATCCGAAGCCAAGGAGCTGTCCGAGGACGTCATGCTGGGGGCCGTCACCTTCGGCTTCGAGCAATTCCAGCCGGTGATCCGGGCGATCATCGATCTGGCCGAGACCTGCGCCAAGGAGCCCTGGGACATGCCGGCCCCGGCATCGGAGTCCGAAGCCGTCGCCAAGCGCTTGGCTGAGGTTGCGCAGAGCGATCTCAGCGCCGCCTATGCCGAAACCGCCAAGCAGGCCCGCACCGTCAAGGTCGCCGCCGTGAAGGCGAAGGCCGTCGAGTTGCTTACCGCCGAGGGCCTTCCGCCCGAGCTGATCGGCAAGAAATTCAAATCCCTCGAGCAGAACATTGTCCGCGGCAATATCCTCGCCACCGGCAAGCGCATTGACGGACGCGATACCAAGACCGTGCGCCCGATCGATTGCCAGGTCGGCGTTCTGCCGCGTGCCCATGGTTCGGCACTCTTCACCCGCGGCGAAACCCAGGCCCTGGTGGTGACTACGCTCGGCACCGGCCAGGACGAGCAGATCATCGACGCGCTGGAAGGCGAGTTCCGCCAGAACTTCATGCTGCATTACAACTTCCCGCCCTATGCGACCAACGAGGCGGGCCGCATGGGCTCGCCCGGCCGGCGCGAAATCGGCCATGGCAAGCTTGCCTGGCGGGCGTTGCATCCCTTGCTGCCGACCAAGGAAGGTTTCCCCTACACCATCCGCGTCGTCTCCGAGATCACCGAATCGAACGGCTCGTCCTCCATGGCCACAGTCTGCGGCGCTTCGCTGTCCATGATGGATGCGGGCGTGCCGCTGACCCGGCCGGTGGCCGGTATCGCCATGGGATTGATCAAGGAGGAGAACCAGTTCGCCGTCCTCTCCGACATCCTGGGCGATGAAGATCACCTGGGCGACATGGATTTCAAGGTGGCCGGCACCGATCGCGGCATCACCTCCCTCCAGATGGATCTTAAGATAGCCTCCATCACGGCGGAGATCATGCGCATCGCACTGGGCCAGGCCCAGGCGGGGCGCCTGCATATCCTGGGCGAGATGGCCAAGGCCATCGACTCCTCGCGTCAGGAGGTCAGCAGCAACGCACCTCGCATCACCGTGATCTCCATTCCGAAGGATAAGATTCGCGAAGTGATCGGCACCGGCGGCAAGGTGATCCGCGAGATCTGCGAACAGACCGGCGCCAAGATCGATATCGAGGACGACGGCACCATCAAGGTCGCCGCCGTCGACGCCACGGCGGCGCAAGCGGCCATCGACTGGATCCGCGGCATCGTCGCCGAACCCGAGATCGGCCATATCTACAGCGGCAAGGTAGTGAAGATCATGGAGTTCGGCGCCTTCGTGAATTTTCTGGGCAGCCGCGACGGGCTGGTTCATATCAGCGAGCTGGCGCCCCAGCGCGTCAAGCAGACCGGCGACGTCGTCAACGTGGGCGATGTGGTCAAGGTCAAGGTGCTGGGCGTGGACGACCGCGGCAAGGTCAAGCTCAGCATGAAGGCCGTCGACCAGAAGACAGGCGAAGACCTGTCCCAGAAGGTCGCCGCCGCCGGCGAATAAGGCGGCCGTGCAGGCGCACGCCGAGGCAGCGCTGTGATCGCTCTGGCGATCGCCGCGGGCATTGGCGTGCCGCCGGCAGTCATTCCTTCGATCGATCGCCGGGCGGTCGGCTACCTCGCTACGGCAGATGCGCTGGGGGCCCCTCATGGGTGACCTGTTCCCGCCCGTCATCGGTCATCGCGGATCGGCCTCGAGCGCGCCTGAGAATACCCTTGCTTCGCTGCGCCTTGCGGCCGAACAGGGGGCGAGGATGGTGGAGTTCGACGCCAAACTGGCCGGCGATGGCGTCGTCATCCTGATGCATGACAGTCTGCTCGACCGCACCACCAATGGTCGTGGTCCCGTCGCCGCGACAAGCTGGGCGGAGATTGCCAAGCTCGATGCCGGAAGCTGGTTTGCCGACGACTGGCGCGGGGTGCCCGTGCCAACGCTGGAACAGGCACTCGCCCTGCTTGTGGAACTGGACCTCAAGGCCAATATCGAGATCAAGCCCTGCCTAGGCCGCGAGGTGGAAACGGCAAAGGCGATCGTGGAAACCATTAAGGCGCATTGGCCCAAGAATCGAGGTGGGCTGCTGCTTTCCAGCTTTGCGCGCGACGGCCTGGCGGCGGCGCGCGATGCCGCCCCCGAACTGCCCCGTGGCCTGCTGATCTGGGAAGAGCCGGCGGATTGGTCGATCGCCGCGGCGACACTAGCCTGCCGGTCGGTCCATTGCGCCGCCCAGCACCTGACCCCTGAATGGGCAGCGGAAATCAAGCGTTTGGGCTATGATCTGGCGGTCTATACGGTGAATGACCCGGCCCTTGCCTGGCAACTGCGCGCCTGGGGTGTGGACAGCATCATCACCGACAGCCCAGGCGCCTTGCGTTTGGCGCTTCAGGGCTGGTAGAGAGGCGATGTGAAGGGACTTCAACCAATCGTCATCTCAGGCCGCGAGGTCTGGCCGCTCGTGGAGGGTGGCAAGGGCATTTCGATCTCCAATGGCGAAAGCTCGGGGGCCTGGGCCGCCAGCGGCGGCGTGGGCACCTTTTCGGGCGTCAACGCCGATTCCTTCGACGCCGAAGGTCGGCTCCTGCCGCAAATTTACTATGGCAAGACCCGACGCGAACGCCATGAGGAATTGATTGCCTATTCCATCCGCGGCGGCATCCATCAGGCGCGCATGGCCTATGAATCGGCCAACGGCCTGGGCCGGCTTCATATGAACGTGCTTTGGGAAATGGGCGGGGCGGAACGCATCCTGCACGGCGTGTTGGAAGGGGCCAAGGGCCTGATCAACGGAGTTACCTGCGGGGCCGGCATGCCCTATCGCATCGCCGAGATCTGTGCCCAATACGGCGTCCACTACTACCCCATCGTCTCCTCGGCCCGCGCCTTTCGCGCCTTGTGGAAACGTGCCTACCACAAGTTCCGCGATTGGTTGGGCGGGGTCGTCTACGAGGATCCCTGGCTCGCGGGCGGCCACAACGGTCTTTCCAACAGCGAGGATCCGACCAAGCCCGAACATCCCTATCCCCGGGTCGTCGAACTGCGCCGGTTGATGGCGGCCGAATGCGGGCTTGCCGACGTTCCCATTTTCATGGCCGGGGGCGTGTGGTTCCTGCGCGAGTGGGAAGACTGGCTCGGCAACCCCGAGGTTGGGCCCATCGCCTTTCAGTTCGGCACGCGGCCCTTGCTGACCCAGGAGAGCCCGATTTCGGATGCCTGGAAGAAGCGGCTGCTGGCCCTCAAGGAAGGCGACGTCTTCCTCAACCGGTTCAGCCCGACCGGTTTCTATTCGTCGGCGGTCAACAATCCTTTCATCGCCATGCTCAAGGGCCGATCGGAACGCCAGATCGCCTACAGCATGGCGCCGGTGGGTGAGCATGAATGGCCATTCCCGGTGGGCGCGCGCGGGCGCGTCGTCTATCTGACGGCTGCCGACAAGCTGCGCGCGGCGGGCTGGATGGCCCAGGGCCATACCGAGGCCCTGCGCACGCCCGATTCGACCCTCATCTTCGTCGAGCCCGAACAGGCCAACGAAATCCGTGCCGACCAGATCAACTGCATGGGCTGCCTCTCCGCCTGCTCCTTTTCAAATTGGGCGCAGAACGAGGCCGGCACCACCGGCAAGAAGGCCGATCCGCGCAGCTATTGCATCCAGAAGACGCTGCAGACCATCAGCCACTCCGACGATACGGAAAACAATCTGATGTTCGCCGGGCACAACGCCTATCGCTTCAAGGACGATCCCTTCTACGCCAACGGCTTCGTGCCGACAGTGGGACAGTTGGTCGAGCGCATCCTGACCGGCGATTGACCAGAACTCGATCGCCTCAGGCCGGTTCGGCTTGAGGCGTGGAGCGTACTTTGCGAGGAAGCCGCCTCGCCTTCATGGGCCTCATCCGCCCCGTTCCGGCGGCGGCAGCAGATCGGCGAATTCCGTCATCAGATCGCGGTAGAGCTTGCGCTTGAAGGGCACGATCATTGCCGGCAGATTGCGCATCGCGGCCCATTTCCAGGACCGGAATTCGGGATGGCCGGTGGCAATATCGATATCGCGATCGCTGCCGCGAAAGCGGAAGGCAAACCATTTCTGCCGCTGGCCTCGAAACCGTCCCTTCCAGATCCGGTCGGCCAGCTCCGCCGGCAGATCGTAGCTGAGCCAACCCTTGCTCTCGGCTTCCAGCTCGGCCTTGTCGGTACCGATTTCCTCCTTCATTTCGCGCCAGGCGGCGCTCAGCGGCGCCTCGCCTTCGTCGATGCCGCCCTGGGGCATCTGCCAGGCGTCCGCGGGATTGTCCAGGCGCTGGCCGACGAAGACCTCGCTTTTTGAATTGAGCAGCATGATGCCCACGCCGGGACGATAGGGGCGCTCAGCAAAGGGCTTCATCGATCGGCCTGCTGGTCGGCAATCGCGCTGACCGGGGCGAGCGCCAGATTCTTGTTGGCGAGAGCGGGGCTCCATTCCGACAAGCGTTCGATCGTCACCGGATAACCGTTGGCCAAACCCAAGGCAAAGCCGGTGGTGCGAGCACGGCGCTCCAACTCGGCGAGCTGCGCATCGATGGCGGCGCGGTTGGGCGTGTCGTCGATGGTGAGATCGGCAATGGCACGCGGCAGGCGCAGCTTGGTGGCCTCGAGCGAGGCGACACTGGCGTCGGTCTGGGTGACGCTGAGGCCCGGCGCTTTCGCCGTCAAATCGAGGACGACGGTCGGGGTCGTCTCGGCAAGTGCCGGCGTAGGCGTCGCGGCCAGCGCGTCATGCGGCTGAATGCTGACTTCGATTTCCGGCGTGGCGGAGACGAGCCGATCCAACTCGCCACGATAGGCATACCACCCCACCCAGCCACTGACGCCAGCGAGGATCAGTAGGGCCAGAACGCCCGCGGGTGAGGCGCGTCGGTCGAACAATGCCTCGGCCGGATGGTCGGTCAAAGCCGGCCGGCCGAGGCTGTATTCAGCGCCAGGCCGTCGTCAGTTGGCCTTGGCGGCGGAGAACAGGCTGTACCCATGCAGCAGGTCGAGGGCGCGGGCAAGCTGGTAGTCCTTGTCCGGCTGCGGCGTTTCCAGCTCCGACTGATCGAGCGGTGTCGCCGGCGGCACGTTCGTATTGGCTGGCGGCGTGCCGGTCGTGCCCGCTGGTGGGACCTGTCCGCCGCTGGAATCGTCGGGCGCCGTGCCGCCGATGTTCTGCAGCGCGCCGGGCAGTTCCGCTTCGCTGCGGAATTGCGGGCCGGCGATGACTTCCACCTTGGCCTGTTCGACCTTGATGTCCGGCTCGATGCCCTTGGCCTGAATCGACCGACCCGAGGGCGTGTAGTAGCGCGCCGTGGTCAGCCGGATCGCGCCATGGCCGGGGATCGGAATGATGGTCTGGACCGAGCCTTTGCCGAAGGAGCGCGTGCCCAGCAGGATCGCGCGGTGATGGTCCTGCATCGCCCCGGCGACGATCTCGGAGGCCGAGGCCGAACCGCCATTGATGAGGACCACGATGGGAAGCCCGTCCAGCATGTCGCCCGGCGTCGCGTTATAACGCTGGGCCTGGCTGGGGTCGCGCCCGCGGGTCGATACGATCTCGCCCTTGTCGATGAAGGTATCGCAGACGCCGATGGCTTGATCCAGCAAGCCGCCGGGATTGTTGCGCAGATCGAGCACGAGGCCCTGCAGCTTGCCGCCGGCCTGGGACTTGATCTTGGCGATGGCATCCTGCAGGCCGCTGGTCGTCTGCTCGCTGAAACTGTTGATGCGGACATAACCGACATGGTCGAGAAGTTGGCTATGGACGGATTCGATTTTGATCACGGCGCGCGCCAGCGTCAGATCGAAGGGCGGCTCCTTGCCGCGCCGAATGGTGAGCACGATCTTGGAATCCACCGGACCGCGCATCTTGTCCACGGCTTGGGAGAGCGTCATGCCCAGGATTGGCTTGCCGTCGATCTGAATGATGAGATCGGAGGGCTGAATGCCGGCCTTGGCGGCGGGCGTTCCGTCGATGGGGGAGACGACCTTGATGACGCCATTCTCCATCGTCACCTCGATCCCCAGGCCGCCGAACTCGCCCTTGGTCTGGACCTGCATATCCGCCCAATCCTTGGGATTGAGGTAGCTGGAATGCGGATCGAGACTGGTCAGCATGCCGTTGATCGCGGCTTCCACCAGCTTTTCGTCGGAGGTCGGCTCGACATAGTCGGAGCGGATCTTTTCGAAGACGTCGCCGAATAGATTGAGCTGCTGGTAGGTGTTCGTATTGGTGTCGTTGCTCGACTGCCCCACGGCCGCCGAAAGCGACAGGAACGCAATGGCGGCCGTCGCGGCCACCAGCCAGGATTTACGTTTCATTTTTTCATTCCACTTTGCTGTCGCTTTTGCCGAGCCAGGGTACCGGATCGATCGGATGCCCGTCGCGACGTAATTCCATATATAGTCTGGGATTGCCATCTTTCGATGGCCCCATGACACCCACCGGCTCCCCGGCAAGTACCCACTGCCCGACAACCGCATCGCTGCGTGCCAGTCCGGCAAGCAAACTATGATACCCGCCATCATGTTGGATTATCAATATTTCCCCATAGCTTCGGAACGGGCCGCGAAAGAGGATTTGGCCGTCGAAGGGGGCGACAACGGCGGCCCCTGGTCTCGTTTCCAGCACAATTCCCCTGTTTGACGACCCGGCGGCGTCGGGCGCCCCGAAACGCGTCACTATGTCGCCGCTGACCGGGGGTACCAGACTGCCGTCGGCGGTGGGGAAGGGGCGGACATTGTCGGGTTTCGGTCCGGCCGGACTCTGCTGCTTCTCCTTCGCCAGCCTCTCCAGCAAATCTCGCAGGTCCTGGGCTTCGGCCGCCAGTTTGGCGCTGCGCGCGTCAGTGGATGCGGCCTGTGCGGCGGTCTGGCGCCGGAGATTGGCCTTGCGTTTCAACAGGTCGGCCACATTCTGGCGGTCCTTGTCGAGGGCGGTGGCGATGGCCTGGGATCGGGCCCGGCGGCTCCCAATTTCGCGTCCCAGCCCGTCCAATTGGGCTAGGTCGCTCTCGAGCGTGCTGGCGCGGCGCTGCAATTCGGGCACCACGATACTGAGCAGCAGGCTGCCGCGTGCCAGATCCAGGGGTTTTTCATCGACCAATGCGGCCCCCGGCGGCATCATGGCCAGGCGTTCGAGGGCGGCCAGACTCACAAGCAGGGCTTGGCGTTTGCGACCCAGATCGGCGGCCTTGGCTTTGCGCGTCTCCTCGAGTGCAACAAGGGTCGCTTCGAGTTGGCTGAGCTCCCGCTCGGCGGCTTGGACCGCCGCGGCGCGTTGCACGAGGCTCGCCTGCAGATCAGCGGTTTCCTTGGCCAGCGCCGCGGCGGCGGCGGCCAAGGCCGTGGCTTTCTGCTTGCTGGCGGCGAGCGCCGCTTCGACCCCTTGAAGGCGCTTGGTGTTCGCGTCGGGTGGCGTATCGGGATTGGCAACGGGGATCGTTTCCTGGGCCAGGAGCATCGCCGGTGCCGACAGGGTCAGGCAGCCGGCGAGCACCAGGCGAATACAAGCCTGACTAGGCCGAAACACGGCGCGCGCGGTCTGTTCCTTTGCTGCCCGAATCCGAACGGACCCCATCCGAATCGGCCCGGGCCGCGATCAACAAATTGTGACCGGTCATCGCCTGGGGCTGCGCCATGCCCATGAGCGCCAGCAAGGTGGGCGCGATATCGGCCAGACGGCCATTGCCGATTCCGGCAATCCCGGCCGGGGCATTGACCAGCACCAGGGGCACGCGATTCAGCGTATGGGCTGTATGGGGGCCGCCGGTCATGGGATCGCACATCATTTCCGCGTTGCCATGGTCGGCGGTGACCAGCATCGCGCCCCCGGCGGTGGCCACTGCCATCTCCAGCCGCCCGAGGCAGCGGTCGACGGCTTCCACCGCAGCAATCGCAGGGGCCAGTTTGCCGGAATGGCCCACCATGTCTGTATTGGCATAGTTCACGACGATGAGATCGAAGGTTCCGCCCGCAACCGCCGCCACCAGCTTGTCGGTCATCTCAAAGGCCGACATCTCCGGCTTCAGATCGTATGTGGCAACCTTGGGGGAAGGGACCAGGATGCGTTCTTCGCCGGGAAAGATTTTCTCCTCCCCGCCATTGAAGAAAAATGTGACATGGGCGTATTTCTCGGTCTCGGCGATGCGCAATTGGCGCTTGCCCGCCCGCGCCACCAACTCACCTAGGGTGTCGCGCAACTCCTCCGCAGGAAACAGGATGGTGTGGAAGCGGTTCAGCTCGGCGGCGTATTCGCTCATGCCGAGAGCGGCGGCGAACAGGGGCCGGCGGCGCCTGACGAAGCCCGCGAAATCCGGGTCGAGCAGGCTCGACATGAGCTGGCGCACCCGATCGGCGCGGAAATTGGCCATGACCAGCCCATCGCCGTCGCGCATGCCCGAATATCCCGCGACCGCCGTGGGCCTGACGAATTCGTCGGTCTCGTCGCGGGCGTAAGCCGCGTCGACGGCAGCTGCGGCTGTGGCGGCTTTTTCGCCTTCGCCCTCCACCAGATTGGCATAGGCCAACCCGAGGCGATCCCAGCGCTTGTCGCGATCCATGGCGAAATAGCGCCCGCCGATGGTCGCGATGGCGATTCCGGGGGCCTCGGTGGCAAATGCAGCCAGATATTCCAGGGCGCTCCGGGGCGGCGTGTCGCGGCCATCGAGGAAGCCATGGACCAGCACCTCGATTCCCGCACCGGCGATCAGCCCGGCCAGGGCCGCCATATGACGCTGATGCGAATGTACCCCGCCCGGCGAGAGCAGGCCCATCAGATGGCAGCGGCCGCCGCTGCCCTTCAGCTTGGCGATGAAGTCCAGGAGCCGGGGATTGCGCGCCAAGTCGCCAGAATCGATTGCCGCATCGATGCGGGGCAGATCCTGCATCACCACCCGGCCCGCGCCGATGTTCGTATGCCCCACTTCGGAATTGCCCATTTGGCCCGCGGGCAAACCGACCGCCAGCTCGGAGGCATCGATCAGCCCGTGGGGTGCCTGATTCATCCAGCGATGCCATGTGGGCGCCTCAGCCAGTGTCACGGCATTGCAGGCGCCGGCACTGGCATGGCCCCAGCCATCCAGGATGCATAGCACGACGGGACGCGGCGCCATCGGGGCGGGGTTAATTGCTGGCCGAGGGGTAGATGCGGCGGAACAGGATGCCCTTGCCATAGAGGGTGGCGTCATCCTGATCGGCCATGAAGGCGACGATCTTGGCCGCGTCGTCGGTCAGCAACACGGTCTGGCCTTCGCCTTCGCCGCTCACTTGGCCCTTCAGCTTGCCCGCGGTAACCGCCGCGATGAAGGCCTTGTCGTCGATGAAGTGGGCATCGAGCTTGCCGTCGGCTTCCATCTGGTAGGCGACGAAAACATATGTCGCCGCACCGCCCGAATCCTCGCCGCCGGAATCGGCCATCTGCAGATTGGCGATGCGCCGGTTGCCCACGGTGCTGACGAAGCCCTGATAGTGGTCGACCTCGCCGCCGCCGTCCTTCTTATGGTTGACGGTATAGACGTCAACCATGCCCTGGCCGCCGTCGAAGACATGCAGGAACAGCCGGCCATCTTCCCAATCGGCCTGCCACAGGCCGTTGAGGGCCGGATCCTTGACCGCTTTCGCCGGATCGCCGGCCGGATTTTGCGATTCCGGCACGCAGGCCGCGAGCGCCAGCACGAGGAAAATCAGGCCGCGACGCGACAGCAGGCGAGCGAGCGCTCCCGGATTTATGGGCGCAAGACTATGTACGGGCGCAAGATTCATGGGCCGTAGAATAACGGCAAGTCAGACCCGATGATAGGGGTGGCCGGCCTGGATTTGCTGGGCCCGATAGAGCTGTTCGGCGATCAAGCCGCGCACCAGAAGATGGGGCCAGGTCATGGGCCCCAACGCCAATTGCAGGTCGGCGCCCTTGGCCAAATCCGGGTCCAGCCCATCGGCCCCGCCGATGAGGAAGGCGACCGCCGCCGCGCCCCCATCGCGCCAGCGGGCCAGTTGTTGGGCAAAGGCAACCGTATCCATGCTCCGCCCGCGTTCGTCGAGGGCGACCACCAGCGGCCTGGTAGCCCGCCGCGCCAACTGGGCGCGCAGCAATTCCGCCTCGCGGCGCTTCATCTCGGCCGCACCCAGGCGCCGGCGCTCCTCCACCTCGATCAGTTCCAACGGCGGACGCAGCCGCCGGGCATAGTCTTCGAACAGGGCGCGGACCGGCCCGGTCTTGGCCTTGCCCACCGCCAGCAGAAGGATTCGCACGGAGGCATCTCCCTTGTTACATTGCGGCCGGATGTTCCTCGCCACGCCAGCCCGCCTACCCCAGCGTATCGCGATTTTCATCGTTCCCAAGTTTTCCATGATGGATTTCACCGCGGTCATCGAGGCCCAGCGCATCGCCAATCGCATGAGCGGGCGCGAACTCTACAGCTGGCATGTGCTGTCCAGGGACGGCCGGCCGGTTGCCGCCAGCAACGGAATCTCCATGACCGCCGAGGCGCCGCTGGCAGAAGCGGGCTCCTACGATCTGCTGATCGTCTGCGCCGGCATGGACGGTCATCTCTATGAGGATAAGGAGGTTTTCGCCCAACTGCGCCGGATCGCGCGCCGCGGCATGGATATCGGGGCGATGAATCTGGGGAGTTACCTCCTGGCGCGCGCCGCCCTGCTCGACGGCTATCGCTGCACCGTGCACTGGGAGAATCTCTCGGGCTTCACCGAGGCCTTTCCCAAGCTCGAGGTCACCGCCGAACTCTTCGAAATCGATCGCGACCGCTTCACCTGTTCGGGCGGCATCGCAGCCTTTGATCTGATGGCGCATATCATCACGGCGCAGCACGGCTTCGCCCTGGCGACGTCTGTCTCGGATCAATTCATCCATGAGCGCATCCGCGACAAGCGCGATCGCCAGCGCATGGCCCTGCCGGCGCGCCTGGGCATTCGCCATCCCAAGCTGCTGGCGGCCATCCGGCGCATGGAAGAAAACCTGGAAGAGCCGGTGAGCCGGGCCGAGCTTGCCCGCACCGTGAAGGTTTCGGCTCGCCAGCTGGAGCGGCTGTTCCGCAAATATCTCGCCCGCACCCCGACGCGTTTCTATCTCGAGCTGCGCCTCGACAAGGCGCGCCATCTGCTCCAGCAGACCGAGATGACGGTGCTCGACGTGGCGCTCGCGTGCGGCTTCGTCTCCGCCTCGCATTTCTCGAAATGCTATCGCGAACGCTTCGACAAGACCCCTCGCGCCGAACGCCAGCGGCCGAGTTGAGAGCGCGTCATTTCGCACCCACACTGGCCCGTCCCATCGAGGGGCGGGGACTTTATAAGTTAAGGTGGTTCCTTTGTGGGGTGACCGGCCGTCGATCGCGCGCTTTCCAGCGATCTCGACTCTCTCCGGCACCTCGGGCATCTTCCGCTTTCAAGTATAGGATAGCCGATGGCAGACCCCGACAAGCCGACCCACGTCTATCTGATCGACGGGTCCGGCTACATCTTCCGAGCCTTCCATGCGCTGCCGCCCATGACCCGGCCGGACGGCACGCCGGTCAATGCGGTCTACGGCTTCACCAATATGCTTTTGAAGCTGGTCGAGGATTCCGATGCGGAATTCATTGCCGTCATCTTCGATGCCGGGCGGCGATCCTTTCGCAACGATCTCTATGCCGGCTACAAGGCCCAGCGTCCGCCGCCCCCACCGGAGTTGGAGCCGCAATTCGCCCTCATCCGCGATGCCACGCGGGCCTGCAACGTGTCGGCGATCGAGCTGGCCGGCTTCGAGGCCGACGATCTGCTGGCAACCTATGCCCGTCAGGCGGCGGCGCTGGGCCATAAGGTCACCATCGTCTCCTCCGACAAGGATTTGATGCAGCTTGTCGGCGGTACGATCGAACTCTTCGATCCGATCAAAAGCCGGCGCATCGGCGATGCCGAAGTGAGGGAAAAATTCGGCGTCGGCCCGGACAAGGTGGTCGACGTACAGGCCTTGGCCGGGGATTCCAGCGACAATGTGCCCGGCGTTCCCGGCATCGGGGTCAAGACCGCCGCCGAACTCATCAATACTTACGGCGATCTCGATAACCTGCTGGCTCGCGCAGGCGAGATCAAACAACCCAAGCGGCGCGAGGCGCTGATGGCCAACGCCGACCTGGCGCGCGTGAGCCGCGATCTGGTGCGCTTGCGCGACGACGTGCCGCTGCCTGCAACGCTCGACTCCTTCGCCCGGCGCGAGCCTGACGCGGCACAGCTCCTGCCTTTCCTGAAAGAGAATCAATTTCGCACGATCCTGGCCCGCGTCGAGCCACGGTTGGCCAAGGGTAGCGTAGGCGAGGTCCGGCCCGTTGACGCACGCCCGGCAAAGCCCAGTGCCGCCGAGTCGGCCGCCAGCCAGGCGGTCGCCGGCGATCGCAGCGGCTATGTACTGGTTCAGGATCTGGCGGCGCTGGATGGTTGGATCACACAAGCCCGGGCCGCGGGTTTTGTTGCCTTCGATACGGAGACCACATCGCTGGACACCATGCTGGCTGAGCTAGTGGGATTCTCCCTGGCAATCCGGCCCGGTGCGGCCTGTTACGTGCCGCTGGCCCACAAAGTGGGTGGCGGCGATCTGCTGGATGAAAGCGGTCCGGCGCCCAGGCAAATTCCCTTGGCCGATGCGCTGACCCGCCTCAAGCCTCTGCTCGAGGACGACAGTGTTCTCAAGATCGGCCAGAACGTAAAATACGACATGGAGGTGATGGCGCGTTTCGGCATTGATGTCGCCGGATATGACGACACCATGCTGATCTCCTACGTGCTGGAGGGTGGCGCCCATGGCCATGGCATGGACGAGCTGGCCGAACTCCATCTGGGCCATAAGACGATTGCCTATGGCGATGTCGCGGGCAGCGGCAGGGAACAGGTCACATTCGATCGCGTGCCCCTCGACAAGGCGCGCGACTATGCCGCCGAGGACGCCGACGTCACCTTGAAGCTACACGGCGCGCTGAAGCCCCGATTGCTCGCCGAGAAACTGCTGGCGGTCTACGAGACCATCGATCGGCCGCTGGTGCCGGCGGTGGCGCGCATGGAGATGGCGGGAATCAAGGTCGATTCCGCCGAGTTGAAGCGCCTCTCCGCCGATTTCACCCGGCGCCTGGTGGATCTGGAACACGAAATCCACAAGCTGGCCAAGCGCGAGTTCAATATCGGTTCGCCCAAGCAATTGGGCGAGGTGCTGTTCGACAGTCTCGGTCTTGCCGGCGGCAAGAAGGGCAAGACGGGGGCGTATGCCACCGGCGCCGACGTCCTGGAGGAATTGGCGGCGCAGGGCCACGAGATTCCGGCCCGGGTCATGGATTGGCGCCAGTTGAGCAAGTTGAAATCGACCTATGCCGACGCCCTGGTGCAGCAGATCAATCCCACGACCGGGCGTGTACACACTTCTTTCGCGCTCGCCGCCACCTCCACAGGGCGCCTCTCCTCCACCGATCCGAATCTGCAGAACATTCCCGTGCGCACCGAAGAGGGCCGCAAGATCCGCCGCGCCTTCGTTGCCGAGAAGGGCCACCGGTTGCTCTCGGTGGATTATTCCCAGATCGAGCTGCGCCTGGCAGCCCACATGGCCGATGTCGGTGCGCTGAAAGAGGCATTCAAGGAAGGCGCCGATATCCACGCCATGACGGCGAGCCAGGTCTTCGGCGTGCCCGTAGCCGGCATGGATCCCATGGTGCGGCGCAAGGCGAAGGCCATCAATTTCGGCATCATCTATGGCATCTCAGCCTTCGGTCTCGCCCAGCAGCTGGGCATCCCCCAAGGCGAGGCCAAGGCCTATATCGACGCCTACTTCGTCAAATACCCCGGCATCCGCGCCTATATGGACCGCACCAAGGAACAGGCCCGCGCCCAGGGCTATGTCACCACCATCTTCGGCCGGCGCTGCCATGTGCCCGGCATCAACGACAAGAATCCGGCCCGGCGCAGCTTCATGGAACGCGCGGCCATCAATGCACCGATCCAGGGTAGCGCCGCCGATATAATCAAGCGCGCCATGATCCGCATCGATCCGGCCCTGGCCGAAGCGAAGCTCGCCGCCCGCATGTTGCTTCAGGTCCATGACGAGTTGCTGTTCGAAGTCCCGATGGCGGAGGTCGAGGCCACCTCGGCCCTGGTGAAGAAAGTGATGGAGGGTGCCGCCGGTCCGGCGCTCGATCTCTCCGTGCCGCTGGTCGCCGATGTGGGCGTCGGCGACAACTGGGCCGAGGCCCATTAAGTAAGGGTCGCCCGCCCTATTTCGCCCGAATACGGCCCGATTCTTGTCACCACAACTGCGGAGCCTTCTTTCTTATAAGGACATTGAACAGTCGCGCATTGGGGTTTGCTCAAAAAGAAATCCCGGCGCGCCAGTTGTTTCGGAAATCCCGGCCTGGGCCTCCCCGGCCTAGGCTCCCCCCGCCGGGGTCGCTCCTCCAGCTCGGGCAAGTCGCACGAGTTCGGTACGGGCGGCTCCGGCGTCCCGAACATCGATGGCGAAGGCGGCACGCGCGATTTGGCCCGCCCGGCGAAAATCGGCGCCTTCCGGATCGATGCCCGTCATGTGCCAGCCCATTCCCTCGCCGACAATGCGGTTCACCGCATCGCCATGATCGGCGTTCATATGGGCGAGGATCGATGGCTCGGCCGCCGTCAGCGCGCGACAATCGCCCCCAAGAATGATCTCGTCGCCATCGAGCCAGCGGATGCGCCCGAATCCGGCCACGAGATGGGCGCGCGCTGGCGTCATTTGATAGAGTTTGAAATCGGCAAAGCCCGCATAACCCGCCGCGGATGGATGGCGGGCGATGAAGCGGGCCATCAGTCGATCGTCGGCCACGGTCTCGGCGTGGCCGACAAGCGTCGCGCGCGCGCCTGTCAGCGGATCGGCAAGGCCGCCGGTGCCGTCGATCAGAAGCGAGACACGGCAATCGCGCCCAATATTGCGGCTGTGCTCGGCCAGATCCGACAGCAGGAGCAGCGGCGTGGCATCGAGATCGAGGGCGAACAGCACCAGCGAAGCGTAAGGCGCGCCATCGATGAGCGAGGTGGCGAGTGCCGCCCGGTCGCACGATCGCATCAGCCGGCGCACCGTGAGGCCCGGAGCCTCAGCTGCTGGGGGCGTTGGGTCGGGTGCTTGATCGGCGTCATTCATGGCCTTGCCATTCTACATCAGCCTGGTGGATTCTTGTTTCCGGATTTCGGGATTAGCGTTTGCCGAAGCAGGGTCCGCCTATGCCCACCCTCAAAGCGCCAATGGCGCTGACCGCCGAGCTGGTCGCACGAGTCGAACGGCTTGAGCCGGACCCGGGCCTGGGGCCCGGCATCGTGCATCTCACGGAGGCTGACTACGACGGATTGGTCGGGGGCCTGCTCGAGCTGTACACACCGCGCGAGCTTTGGGTCTTTGGCTATGGATCGTTGATCTGGAAGCCCGAATTCACTTCCGTCGAGCATCGACGGGCGACGGCATTTGGTTGGCATCGCTCATTTTGCATGACGCTGACGCGCTTTCGCGGCACGCGAGAGCAACCCGGGTTGATGATGGCGCTCGACCGCGGGGGATGTTGTCACGGTGTCGTCTACCGGCTGCCGGACGAAAATCACGCCGACCAGCTGGGACGGCTGGTGCGCCGCGAAATAAGCATCAGGCGGTCGACCAACACCGCGCGCTGGCTCACTGTCGATACGGATTTGGGCAAGCTGCGCGCGCTTGCGTTTACCGCCAGTCCCGAGGGGATCACCTACGCCGGCAAACTGCCGGCCGAACACGTCGCCCGAATTCTGGCCCGCGCCGCCGGCCACTGGGGTTCGGGTGCCAGCTATCTGTTTCAGACGATCACCAAACTCGAGGAATTCGGCATCCATGACTCAAACCTCTGGCGCCTGCAGCAGCTTGTGGCCGATGAAATTCTCGCCATGACGAAACACCCCGACGGGGGTGCTCGCCGGTGATAGGGAACCAATAGCTTGCGGCCGAGGGCTTCCGGCCCTTCGGGCACGGCCAATCGGGGCGTAAGGCGCTTGTGCCGCCAGACCTGCGAATTTGCCCCCTTTTCGGCCGTAATTCGGCCATATTGAAACGACAGCTTCCGGCGCCTATTGCCGGAGGGGAGGCTACATGCCGCAGATTATCGCGCTGGTCGACGACGACCGCAACATCCTGACCTCGGTCGCCATGACATTGGAGAGCGAGGGTTTCACCGTGCGCGCATTTTCCGACGGGGCCGAGGCCCTGCGCGGCATGGCCGCCCAGCCCGTGGATCTTGCCATCCTCGATATCAAGATGCCGCGCATGGATGGGTTGGAACTGCTGGAGCGCCTGCGCAAGCAGGGCGACCTGCCAGTGATATTCCTGACATCCAAGGACGATGAGGTCGACGAGCTCATGGGCCTGCGCATGGGCGCCGACGATTACATCAAGAAACCGTTCTCCCAGCGCCTGCTGATCGAGCGCATCCGCGCCCTTCTGCGGCGCAAGAGCCTGGGCAAGGCCGAGCCGGGCGCGGCGCCGCATCCCGAGGTCATCCAGCGCGACGATCTTCTGCTGGATCCCGCGCGCCACGTCTGCAGCTGGAAGCAGAGCAACGTGGATCTGACGGTGACCGAGTTCCTGCTGCTGAAGGCGCTCGCCCAGCGCCCGGGCCATGTGAAGAGCCGCGACCAGTTGATGGACGCGGCCTATGGCGAGAACATCTATGTCGACGACCGCACCATCGACAGCCACATCAAGCGGCTGCGCAAGAAGTTCAAGCAGGTCGATACCGAGTTCAACGAGATTGAGACACTCTACGGTGTCGGCTATCGCTACCGCGAGCGTTAAGCGCCTGTCCGGACAAACGGTATGACGGCGACGAGCGATCGACCGCAGCTGGGGGGCTTGAGCGCCAGCGACGCCATCAGCCGGTCGCCGCCGCCCCCTGAATCGTCAAGACTGGGACCGCCGGGGGTGGGGTTGCAGCGGCGCCGGCGCTCCTCGCTCACCCGGCGCATCCTGACCTTGAACGTGCTGGCGCTCGCGATCCCGGTGGCGGGATTGCTCTACCTCGATGAATATCGCAACGATCTGGTCCGCCAGCAGCTCGATCTGCTGCGCACCGAAGGCGATTTGTTTTCCGGCGCGCTGGCCGCCAGCGGCGTGGTGACAGGCCCGTCCGGCGACGAACAACTGTTGCCCGAGACGACCCGCAGCACCGTGCGGCGCCTGGTCGATATCTCCAAGAACCGCGCGCGTCTCTTCGATCAGACCGGCGCCCTCATCGCCGACAGCGCGCGCCTTATCGGGCCCTCGGGCCAGCTCGAAATCGAAATGCTGCCGCCCAAGGAAAGCGACACGCTGATCACCCGGCTGGTGCGTCGCCTCTACGACTGGATCACCGGAATGCTGCCCCAGCGCAAACCTTTGCCGCTTTATCGCGAACGCGCCGAGCAGGCCGCGGGGGACTATCCCGAGGTGCTCCAGGCCCTGGCCGGGGAGCCCGCCAGCGCGCTGCGCGTGGACCATACTGGGACGCTGGTGCTGAGCGTCGCCTCGCCAGTCCAGCGCTATCGCCAGGTGCTGGGCGCCGTGATGCTGACAGCCGGCGGCGCGGCCATCGATGCGGCGGTGCGCGACGTACGCCTCAGCATCCTGAAGGTTTTTGGTGCCGCTCTCGGCGTCACGGTGCTGCTCTCCCTCTATCTCGCCGGCACCATCGCGCGGCCTGTCCACCGCCTGGCCGAGGCGGCCGAGCGTGTGCGCCGCGGCCAGGGGCGGCAACTGGAGATTCCCGATTTCACCCGGCGGGGCGACGAGATCGGCGATCTTTCCGGCGTGCTGCGCGAAATGACGGAAGCGCTCTGGGCGCGCATGGATGCGATCGAGAAATTCGCCGCCGACGTCGCCCATGAGATCAAGAATCCCCTGTCCTCCCTGCGTAGCGCCGTGGAAACCGTGGCCCGCATGGAAGACCCCGCCCAGCAGCGCCGGCTGATGGCCATTATCCTGGACGACGTGCAGCGCCTCGATCGCCTGATCAGTGATATCTCCGACGCCAGCCGCGTCGATGCCGAATTGTCCCGCGCCAATAAGGACTCCGTGGATATCGGCCGCCTGCTGCAGACCCTGGCCGAGGTCCATGAGGCGACCGCGAAGCCCGGCGCCCCGCGTATCGTCGTCGGCTTGCCCAAGGGCCAGCGCCTCGTCGTCCCGGCCATCGAGGGGCGGCTGGTTCAGGTGCTGCGCAATCTGATCGCCAATGCCATTTCATTCAGCCCGGTCGGCGGCGTCATAACACTGAGCGCCCGGCGCGACGGGCGGCGCATGCTGATCTCGGTCGCCGATCAGGGGCCGGGCATTCCGCCGGACAAGGTGGACGCCATTTTCGATCGCTTCTACAGTGAGCGCCCGGTGGGCGAGAAATTCGGAACCCACTCCGGCCTCGGCCTCAGCATTTCGCGCCAGATCGTCGAGGCCCATGGCGGGCGTGTCTTCGCCGAGAATTTGAGCGATCCCGGCGGCGAGATCCGCGGGGCGCGCTTCACCTTGATATTGCCGATGGCATGAGCGCCGGCAGGCCTCTGCAGGTTCAGGGAACTTGCGTGGCGCTGGATGGCGTGGGGCTGTTGCTGCGGGGGCCCTCTGGCGCGGGCAAGTCCGATCTTGCCCTGCGCCTCATCGATAGCGGCGCCGTGCTGGTCGCCGATGATCTATGCCAGATCCGGCGCGAGGGCGAGCGGCTGCTGATCGATCTGCCGGATCAAGTCGAGCCGGGTTTTCGCGGAACCATGGAAGTCCGCGGCTTTGGCATCGTCTCATTACCCTATTTCGGCCCGGCGCCGCTGGGCCTGGTGGTCGATCTCAGACCCGCGTCGCCGGCCGAGGGGTCGCCCGCGCCTGCGACGCTTGAATTCCTGGGTCTGAGGCGGCCCCTAATCGTTCTCGATCCATTCCAGGCTTCGGCCGTGGCCAGACTGCGATTGATGGCCAGACGATGGCCACATGGCGGCTAGTGGCATTGGCCAAACCCGGGTCTATAATGCGCCCCCCATGCACCAGGCCGCGACATCCGCGCCGACGGGGGCGTCAGCCCCGGCGGCCTCTTCCGCACGACTTCCCCTCGTCCTCGTGACCGGCCTGTCCGGGGCCGGCCATAGCACCGCGCTGCGCGCGCTGGAGGATCTAGGCTATGAGGCGGTGGACAATCTGCCGCTGTCCCTTCTCAACCTGCCCGATGGTTTCGACCGGCCAGTCGCCATTGCCGTCGACAGTCGCACCCGGGGTTTCACGGCACGGGCCTTGCTCGAACGGGTCGAGCGCCTGCGCGCCGAGCCCGGCTTGAAGGTCACCCTGGTATTTCTGACCTGTTCGGACGAGGTGCTGCAGCGCCGCTTCACCGAGACGCGCCGGCGCCATCCGCTGGCTCAGGACCGTCCCGTCGCTGACGGCATCCATCAGGAACGCTTGCTTCTGGAGGGGTTGAACGCCGCCGCCGATCTGGCCATCGACAGCACCGATCTGGCGATCGCCGATTTGAAGCGGCTGATGCTGGGTCACTTCGCCCTCGACCGGCAGCCGGGATTGGCGGTGGCGGTCGTCTCCTTCTCCTATCGCCAAGGCCTGCCGCGCGAGGCCGATCTGGTCTTCGATGTGCGCTTCCTCGCCAATCCGCATTACCAGGCCGATCTACGCGAATTGACCGGCCGGGATCCGGCGGTGGGCGCCCATATCGAGGCCGATCCCGCCTTCGGGCGTTTCTTTTCGGATCTCACCGCCATGCTCCTGCCGCTGCTTCCGGGATTCGAGCGCGAGGGCAAGAGCTATCTGACATTGGCCGTCGGCTGCACCGGCGGCCGGCACCGTTCCGTATTCGTCGCCGAGAGACTGGCCGCCTGGCTTACCGCCCAGGGCCGGCCCGTCTCGCTGCGCCACCGCGACATCGCGCGCGCCGACGACGCCTGAAAAGCAACCGAAGGACGTTCACATGATTGGATTGGTTCTCGTCACCCATGGTCGATTGGCGGTGGAATTCATCGCTGCACTCGAACATGTCGTGGGCCCGCAGCAAAAAGTCACCGCCGTCTGTATCGGCGCCGAAGACGACATGGAGCAACGCCGGCGCGATATTCTCGATAGCGTCGCCACGGTTGATGAGGGCGACGGCGTCGTCCTGCTGACCGACATGTTCGGCGGCACGCCGTCCAACCTCGCCATTTCGGTGCTCGATCGCGCGAATGTCGAAGTCATCGCCGGCGTCAACCTGCCCATGCTGATCAAGCTCGCCAGCGTGCGCAGCACCTCCAAGCTGCCGGTTGCCGTGGTCCAGGCCCAGGAGGCCGGACGCAAATACATCAATGTCGCCTCTCAACTGCTGGCCGACGCCGGCAGTTGACGATGGATGCGACGCCGACGCTCACCCGCGCGGCCACCATCCGCAATCAGCGCGGCCTGCATGCTCGCGCGGCGGCCAAATTCGTCAAACTGGCGAACGAGTACGAAGCCGATATCCAGGTGCGCCGGGGCGAGCTCATCGCCAACGGCCGCTCGATCATGGGATTGATGATGCTCTCCGCCGGGCTTGGCAACGAAGTCGAGGTGACGGTGAGCGGGCGCGATGCTGAGAAGGCCCTCATGGCGGTGCTCGATCTGATCGGGCGCAAGTTCGATGAAGACTGAACGCAAGCGCCGACGCTCGATCAAGGAGCAGGCCTTCGAAGGTGTGGGCGTTTCCTCCGGCATCGCCGTGGGATTGGCCCACCTGGTGGAATCCGGCGCGGTCAACGTGCCCGAATACACCATCGCCGAGGAACAGGTGGCCGAGGAATTGGCACGCTTCGCCAAGGCTGTCGCCTCGGCCCAAAAACAGATCCGGAAGTTGGGGGCCAAGGCCGCCGGCCTGCACGGCGCGGCGGCGGAGGAAATCGCCATCCTGCTGGAGGCCCATCACCAGATGCTCTCAGGCTCGCGCGTGCAGCGCGGGGTCGAGAACCGCATCCAGCACGACCGGGTCAATGCCGAAGCCGCCGTGCAGGCCGAAATCTCCGCCGTGGCCCAGGATTTCGCCGCCCTCGACGATGCCTATCTCGCCGCGCGTGCCGTCGACATCCGCGAGGTGGGCGAACGCCTGATCCGCAACCTCACCAAGACCCCCTATGCGGCCATCGCCCATCTGCCCGAAGGCACGATCCTGGTGGCCGAGGACCTGACGCCGGCCGACACCGCCCTCATGGATCCCGCCTTCGTGGGCGGGTTTGCGACATTGCTGGGCGGTGCGGAGAGCCATACGGCGATCATGGCCCGTTCGCTGGGCCTGCCTGCGGTCCTCGGCGTCGCGGGCCTGCTGGGCTCGGTCAAGAACGGCGATCCGCTCATCATCGACGGCGACGAAGGCCGCGTGGTCATCCGGCCCTCGCCCACGACCCTGGCCGAATATCATCGCCGCCAAGGCAAGCATGAGCGCGACATCCGTTCGCTCGCCCGATTGCGCCGCCTGCCGGCGGTCACTCGCGACGGCACCGATATCGCGCTCTACGCCAATCTGGAGTTGCCCCGCGAGTTGCATCTGGCGATCGAGGCCGGCGCGCAAGGGATCGGCCTGTTGCGCACCGAATTCATGTTCATGAATCGCGATAGCCTGCCGGACGAAGAAGAGCAGTATCAGGCCCTGCGCGGGTTGATCGAAGGCCTGGGCGGGCGGCCGATGACGGCGCGCACGCTGGATGTGGGCGGCGACAAGCTGGCCCAGGCGCTGGCGGGCCATCATGGGGCCGGCGCCAATCCGGCACTGGGCCTGCGCGCCATCCGCCTCTCGCTGAAGGAACGCCCGCTGCTCGATGCCCAGCTCGGTGCCATGCTGCGGGCCTCGGCCCATGGACCCTTGCGCATCCTGCTGCCGATGATCTCTTCGCTGGGTGAAATCCGCCAGGTGCGCGAAGCCATGCAGACCGTGGCCAAGCGCCTGAAGCGCCGCGGCTGCAAGCTGCCCGATCCGCTGCCGCCCCTGGGCGTCATGATCGAGGTGCCGGGAGCAGCACTGGCCGCCGACGCCCTGGCCCAGGAAGTCGATTTCTTCGCCATCGGCAGCAACGATCTGACCATGTACACGCTGGCCATCGATCGCGGTGAGGAGCAGGTGGCCCATCTCTATAACCCGCTGCACCCCGCGGTGCTGCGGTTGATCCAATTCGCCACCGAAGCCGCCTTGCGCGCCCGCATTCCCATCTCGGTCTGCGGCGAGATCGCGGGCGACCCGAGCTTTACGCCGCTGCTGATCGGCCTTGGCATCCGCGAACTCTCCATGGCCTCGCCCTCGCTTCCCCGGGTAAAGCAGCGCATCCGCCGCCTCGAATTCCTCTCCGCCGCGCGCTGCGCCCGCCTGATCATGGAGCAATCGGACGCGGGGCGCATCGCCGCCTTGCTGGACGATTTCAACGCGCTGGCGTGAGCGAGGACTCCATAAATTTCCCGACCGGCCGCAAAAGGAGTTGGGCAAACAACAATGCGTGTAACCGCTGCCGCCTTGGCGAGCATATTGACGGTGTCAGGTTGCTTTTTCCCCGATGTCTTGGGCGAGAGTCAGACTTGGATCGATCTATATAACCCCCAGACGCGCGAGCAAGCACATTGTGGTCTGCCCATGCATCCCGGCGCCCCATCGGAGACAGAGTTGAGAGACCGCAAAATGTGTATGGCCGAATATGCGGCCAAGGGCTACCGGCCGCTGACCAACTCCGATTTGGAGAGTTCTATTAATTCTGGGGACACAGCACTTAATTGCTGGGCCGAACTCTCATGGCCTAGTGAATGAGCTTTTGCATCGTCTGCCGTTCTTCCGGTGACCACTTCTCAGGGTTCTCCTGATGAGCGGTCGCGGCATGCAGTTCGATATGTTTCCAGAGTTCTGCTTCACTCTCGGCCGTGAATGATCCCGGACAGGCTTCCATTCCAGGGTAATCCCCACATCGATATGAATAAGCCATAGTTGCCCCTCCCTACTTGCCCTTATAGCAAGCGAGGTCGAAGTGCATTTGTCAACGTACAGCTACATGCCAGCTAAAAACGTCAGAATGGCAATTCCGGGGACGCAATACGTAGTTTACCGATGAGATCAAATTTATGCGCTGCGGCCGTAGTCATCCTTCGACAGGCTCAGGATGAGGAGAAAGTAACGACCTCATGGTGAGCCTGCGAACCATGAGACGAAATGCTTGCCTCGCCCGGCTTGCGCAGCGGAGCCGGGGTTGGTAGAAGGCCCGGTTTCCGGAAAAGCCAGGAGTTGGTTCGCATGAGTGCCAGCAAGGACTACAAGGTCGCCGATATTTCCCTCGCCGATTGGGGCCGGCGCGAGATCGCCATCGCCGAGACGGAAATGCCGGGGCTGATGGCGCTGCGCCAGGAATACGGCAAAGCGAAGCCGCTCACGGGCGCGCGGATCGCGGGGTCGCTCCATATGACGATCCAGACGGCGGTGCTCATCGAAACCCTGGAGGCTCTGGGCGCCGACGTGCGCTGGGTTTCCTGCAATATCTATTCGACCCAGGACCATGCGGCGGCCGCCATCGCCAAGGGCGGCACGCCGGTCTTCGCCTACAAGGGCGAGACCCTGGCCGAATATTGGGATTACACCCATCGCCTGTTCGAATGGCACGGCGGGGGCACCCCCAACATGATCCTGGACGACGGCGGCGATGCGACGCTGCTGATCCATCTGGGCATCAAGGCGGCCAAGGATGCCAAGCTGATCGCCAAGCCCAACAACGAGGAAGAAGAGACGCTTTATGCGGCGATCGCCAAGCGCCTGAAGAAGGAGCCGGGCTGGTATGCCGAGGTGGGCAAGAACATCCGGGGCGTGACGGAAGAGACGACCACCGGCGTTCACCGCCTCTATGAGATGGCCAAGAAGAAGACGCTGCTGTTCCCCGCAATCAACGTGAACGATTCGGTCACCAAGTCGAAGTTCGACAATCTCTACGGCACCCGCGAAAGCCTGGTGGACGGCATTCGCCGCGCCACCGACGTCATGCTGGCCGGCAAGGTCGCCGTGGTTTGCGGCTTCGGCGACGTGGGCAAGGGTAGCGCCGCCTCGCTGCGCAATGCCGGCGCCCGCGTCATGGTGACGGAGGTCGATCCGATCTGCGCCCTTCAGGCGGCCATGGAAGGCTATCAGGTGGTGACCATGGACGATGCGGCGCCCACGGGCGACATCTTCGTCACCGCCACCGGCAATATCGACGTCATCACCATCGACCATATGCGGGCGATGAAGGACCGCGCCATCGTCTGCAATATCGGCCATTTCGATAACGAGATTCAGATCGGCGCGCTGCGCAATTACAAATGGGAGAACGTCAAGCCGCAGGTCGACGAAATCGTCTTCCCCGACGGCAAACGGCTGATCGTGCTGGCCGAGGGTCGCCTGGTCAATCTGGGCTGCGCCACCGGCCATCCCAGCTTCGTCATGAGCGCGTCGTTCACCAACCAGGTGCTGGCCCAGATCGAGCTGTGGCAGAACAACAAGAATTACGAACGCAAGGTCTATGTCCTGCCCAAGCATCTCGACGAGAAGGTGGCGGCCCTCCATCTCGCCAAGGTCGGCGCCAAGCTCACCAAGCTTACGACCCAACAAGCGGAATACCTTGGCGTGGCCCCCGTCGGTCCCTACAAGTCGGATTCATATCGCTACTAGGCTGGGCGGAAGTGGGCGAACGCGGCTCCGTCCCGGCGGGCAGATGCCGCGCGGCGAGAGGGGCGAGTTGAACCCGAATCGCCGAATCGACTTTGATGCCGGCCCAATGGCCGATGAAACCCGCCGCCACTAGACCGAGGCGGGTGGGGCATCTTACAGTCAGCGGGTGATCCCCCTTCGCCTCTCCCCGCCGGCGCCGATCGCCGGTCTAGCCGGTTGGCTTGTCTGTTTGGGCGCTCTGCCGGCCCAGGCACAGGGGAATGCCGCGACGACGGACGCCGCCTGGGGCTTCGGGCTGTTCGCGGTGATCATCGTGGCGGTGGTCCTGCTGGGTGGGTTCGGCCGGGCCTGGCTCATTCGCCGGCGCAGGCTCTATGCCTTCCTTGGCGAATTGCCGGGCGGGGTCGCGGTATATCGCGGCCGACGGATCGGCCCTTTCTGGCATTCCCCGGCCTTTACCCAATTGCTGGGCAGCCCCGTGCTGCTGCCGGCGGAGGGGATAGCCGAAAACGATCGCCCGCGCTTCGTGGCCGCGTTCGGGGCGTTGCGCGAACGGGGCCAGCGGTTCGACTTGTTGTTCGCCCGGGCATCCGATGGCGATCCGCTGCGCATCACCGGCCGGCGCACCCCCGCGGGCGACGATCTTCTCTGGGTCGCGGAGGCCGACGCCACCGCTTCGCCTGACGGTTTTGCAGCATTTCTCGACGGCCTGCCCATGCCGATCTGGCTGCGCGCGGCCGATCTCTCGCTGGCCTGGTGCAACACCGCCTATGCCCGGGCGCTGGACCACGACCGGACGACCGTGCTGCGCGAGGGCATGGAGATCGGCCAAAGCATGTCAGGCGACGGTGGGCTGGCACTCGCCCAGCGCGCCAAGGCGCTCAACCGGCCGCAGGAGGAAAGCCACCATCTGGTGACGGCCGGCCGGCGCCTGCTGTTCGATTTCGCCGAAATTCCGCTCGTCGACGGCCGGATGGCGGGATACGCCCGCGATGTGACGGCGATCGAGGCAACCCAGGCCGAACTCGGCCGGCAAATCGCGTCCCAGGACGAGCTGCTGGAGAATCTGGGCGCCGCCGTGGCGATCTTCGGCCCCGATACGAGGCTGCGCTTTTACAACACGGCCTATGCGCGCCTCTTCGATCTCGATGGACCCATGCTGAAGGCCGAGCCGACGATGGACGAAATCTACGAGGTGGCGCGCGAGCGCCGGCGGATCGAGGACCTGCCCGACTTCCCTGCATTCAAGCGCGAGGAGATTCGCCATTTGATGGCGGTGGTGGAGCCGATCGAGGATCTGGTCCACCAACCCTCCGGGGCCACGATCCGGCGCGTGGCGGTGCCCCATCCTTTCGGCGGCGTCCTCCTGATCTATGAAGACGTCACCGATCGCCTGGCCCTGGAGCGTTCCTACAACACCCTGATCGAGGTTCAGCGCGACACGCTGGACAATCTGGGCGAGGGAATCGCCGTGTTCGGCGGCGACGGGCGCCTTCAGCTCAGCAATCCCGCCTTCGGCCGGCTTTGGGAGCTGACGGCTCAGCAACTTGCCGGCGCGCCGCGCCTGGCCGCCGTCGCCGAGGCGTTCCGGCCCCTGCTGCAAGGCAACGACTGGCAGACCTTGCATCAGCAGATGATCGCAGGCCTGGAGGATCGCCGGCCGCGCGCCGGGCGCTTCACCCGCAGCGATGCGCGGGTGGTCGATTTCGTGGCATTGCCCTTGCCTGACGGGGGGGTGCTGTTCCGTTTCGCCGATATCAGCGACAGCGTCCGCGTGCAGCGCGCGCTTATCGAACGCAACGAAGCCTTGGAGACCGCCGACCGGCTGAAGACCGAATTCCTGGCCAATATCTCCTATGAACTGCGCACGCCGCTGACCACCATCATCGGGTTTGCCGAAATCCTGGAGCAGCGCTTCTTCGGCCTGCTCAACGAGCGCCAGGTCGAATATGCCGCCGGCATCGTCTCGGCCTCGGGCACCTTGCTGGCGCTGATCGACGATATTCTCGACCTCGCCAACATCGAGGCGGGATATCTCCAGCTCGACCCCGGCACGGTGGATGTGAGCGCCCTGTTCCACGATCTGGGCACCCTGATGTTGGAGCGCGCGCGCAGCAGGGGCGTCAGCCTGACCTTCGAAGGGGCGTCTGATTTCGGGACCCTGGTCGCTGACGAGCGGCGCTTGAAACAGGCGCTGTTCAACCTGATCAGCAACGCCATCAAATTCACGCCGTCCAAGGGGCGGGTCGTGGTCATGGCTCAGCGCCTGGGAGAGATGGCCGAATTCTCCATCGTCGATACGGGCATCGGCATCGCGGCGGCCGATCAGGCGCGAATTTTCGACAAATTCGTGCGCGTGGGCACGGGCCGACAAAGCGGCGTCGGCCTGGGGCTGGCCCTGGTGCGCAGCCTCATCGGCCTGCATGGCGGAACGGTGGTGCTGACCTCGGAAACCGGCAAGGGCACGACGGTGGTTTGCCGCATCCCCGCCGCGGGCCCCCGCGCCCAGCAGCCGGTGGCGGCCTAGAGCAAGATCTTCCTCTAATTTAACAGAGTAGCGACTGATTCGCGTCTTGAGCTGAACTGAATTAAGACAACTAGGCGCCAGCGGGCGGGATTGCAACAGGACGGGGATTGCCGATAAGGTCGCCCTCGACCCATTGCCGGCGCAGCGGAGGACAAGATGACGAACCTGGCCAAGCTTAAATCCGATAGTGCCGAGGACGCCCAACTCTGGCAGATGCGCGTCGATCTGGCGGCAGCCTTTCGCCTGGCCGCGGCGATGAACTGGCATGAATCCGTGGGCAATCATTTCAGCCTGGCGGTCTCGCCCGACGGCAAGAAG
>WNFT01000093.1_pt1 | contig 59703 bp, 61 predicted proteins | sample 5400191 | NCBI WGS metagenome assembly WNFT01 (sample SAMN13153359, study PRJNA577476) | soil metagenome | isolation source: 80 cm saprolite under Madrone tree | place: USA:California | collected 2016-06-14 | reverse complement strand
CGCCGAGCTTGCTGATCCCAGGGTTCGCAGCGAAGAACAACGTGGCGAGCTGCGTCGTGTCCCCCAACTCGGCGAGGAACACGCTCACGAAGACCGCAACGTAGGCTCTCATCGATACCCTCATTGCTGGTGACAGGACTGAGACGGCGGCCAATGCAGAAGGACGTGGGCATACCGGCTCGGCTGCATGTCCGCGCCGCTCCGCCGGAAGTAGCCCTCCCAGAAGCGGGCGATGTCTTCTGCGAGCGCGGCGGACTTGGCAGACGCGCCCGACACATACACACACACGCCGAGAAGCTTGGGGATGAGCGCCTTCGCCTCGAGCTCGGCGAGGAGCTTCTCGACGGCGGACGGACTCCAGGCGATCTTCTCGAAGTTGTACTCGGGGGTGTCTTCGATCATGTCCGACAGCAGCACCAGCACCTTTCGCCTGGGCTCGTCGTGAAACAGCTTCTGGGCGATGAGGAGCGAGCTGAAGATGTCGGTGTAGGGGCTCGAGTAACGCTTCCCCATGACGCCCGCGACTTCTGTCTTGACCTTCGCCTTCAGGTCGAGGACCTGCGTCTCAACCTCTTTCACTCGACGCTTGTAGGTCAAGACGTTGTCCCGCCACCCGCTGAACTCGGGTTTGGCCGGCAAGATGACCTGGACGAGGGGACGGAACTCGGTGAGGGTCTTGTCGTGGATGGGGGCCATCAGGAGTCGGTCCCCTGCGGAGAGTGACGGCAGGATCAGCGTCTCGATCTCGCGCTGGTAGCGCGCGCGCTCGCCACTCTGTATGCTCCCAGAGAAGTCCAGAAAGATGATGACCGCTGTCCCGGTCGACGTCGCGGCAGCGCTCGGCGACGAGAGCGCCTGCGTCAGGAGAAGAACCGCAGGGGTGATCGCCCGGTAGAGCGCGCCGGGCACTACTGATCCGGCTTGCCGGGAAGCGATGATCCTCGACGGTTGCCTCGCGCACGACTGGGGGACGGCGCACTCAGCTCAGCTCGGCATTCGATGGCGACCGCCACTTGGTTGATCATCGGATCGGTTGACAAGGCCGTCAACGACGGCTGGCACGACGGCGCCAGTCTGAATCGCGTCCGAAGCTCGTCGACCGAGAGCCGCTGGACGTCCATGAACTCCGCGGTCGTCATCAACAGGGCCACACCGAGCAGAATCTGCCCGAGACGCACTCTCACGGCCTGAGTGTACGAAATCGCGGCTGAAGATCCCCTGAAGGGAGCCTGAATTTTCCTTCAGGTTGCGCCGCGCCCTCGACCGCGCGCTAGGATAAGACCGCGATGCGACTCCTGCTGATCGAGGACGACCGGAAAGCCGCCAGGCTCCTGGCCAAGGGGCTTCAGGAGGAGGGCTTCGTCGTCGACGTTGCCCCCACCGGCGAGGACGGCGAGCCCCGATCCTGATGCTGACCGCGCGCGACAGCGTCGCCGACCGCGTCAGCGGTCTCAGCACCGGTGCGGATGATTACCTCACCAAGCCCTTCGCCTTCGCCGAGTTGCTCGCGCGCATCAGGGCCCTGCTCCGTCGGTCCCGCGTCGCCCAGCCCGCCGTGCTGCGGGTGGCCGACCTGACCCTCGACCCGGCGACCCGCCGGGTCACCCGCGGCGACGGCCCGGTCATGCTCACCCCAAGGGAGTACGCGATTCTCGAAGCGCTGATGCGGAACGCCGGCGAGGTCGTGAGCCGTACGCGCCTCACCGAGCGGGTCTGGGACGACGCCTCGGAGGTGCTCGACAACCTCCTCGACGTCCACGTGAGCCACCTCCGCAACAAGATCGATCACCGGGCGAGCGTGCCGCTCATCCACACGATCCGCGGGGTTGGCTATCGGTTGGGACCGCCGAACTCAGCGGAACCATGAGACCGCTCAGCTTCAAGACCCGGCTCTGGCTCGGACACGTCGCGGTCCTGGCCGTGATGCTCGCGGTCGCGGCGTTCGGCGCCGACTGGGCGCTCCGCGGCGTGGTCCTCGGGCACATCATCGACGACGCGATCCTGTCACTGGCCTCGACGGAGGCGGCGGCGCTTCAGGCCGACCCCGGACCATCCATCCGGGTCCACGAGATCGCGCCCAGCGCGGGCCCGCCCTCGTTCGTGCGCCTGGACAAGTTCGTTCAGATCATCGACGTGGACGGGCGCGTCGTGGCGCGGAGCGCCACGCTCGGCACGGCCCGTCTACCGACGCCGGCTGCGCTTCTCGCCCGGTTGCGCGACGGTGAGACGGTGTTCGGGACCGTGACCGACTTCGGCGAGGAACCGATCCGGATGGTGTCTCTCCCGGTTGACGCCGGTCGGGTCCGCTACGCCATTCAGGTGGCGATGTCGCTGGACGACGCGCATGCCGTGTTGCGGTTTGGTCGCTGGCTCTTCCTCGGAATGTCACTGGTGATCCTCGCCGGGATCGGGCTGACCGGCGCCCTGCTCGCCCGCCGCGCCCTCCGGCCAATCGACGACATGGTGACCCGGGCCCGACGCATCGGCGAGGCGAACCTTGTCGAGCGCCTGCCGCACCCGGGGCCGCGGGACGAGATCGGCCGGCTCGTCGAGACGCTCAACGACATGCTCGATCGGCTCGAGCAGGGCTTCGAGATCCAACGCGAGGAGACCCTGCGCTCGTGCCTCGACGAGGTCCAGCGCGTCCAGTCGCTGATCGAGGAGCTCCTCGGGCTCGCGCGCATCGACGCCCGCCAGGAGCCCGAGCCGGCCAAGCCGATTCCAGTGAGCGAGATCGTCGAGGCGGCCGTCGCGGCCGTGCGGGCCGAGGCGGAGCGGCGCGGCGTGACGGTCGCGGTCGAGCGTCCACCGGAGCTTCTCGTGAACGCGGCGCCGGGCGCCGCCAAGGTGGCGCTCGCCAACATCCTCGACAATGCCGTGAAGTTCTCGCCGACCGGCGGCCAGGTGAGGATCGTCGTCACGGCGGGTCGGGAGGACGTGGTCATCGCCGTCTCCGACACCGGACCGGGCGTCTCGCCACAGGAGGTGGCACGGCTGTTCGAGCGCTTCTACCGGGGCAAAGCCTCGCGCTCGATGGACGTGCCAGGCTTCGGCCTTGGCCTTGCGATCTCGCAGGCACTCGTCGAGCGCCAGGGCGGGCGGATTTCCGTGGAGGCGCGGACGGAGAGGGGCGCGACGTTCTCCGTGCACTTCTCGCGTGCCTGACCTGGGTCGGCCACGATGACCGGAGCTGCCCGAAAGCGTACAGTGACTGTCGAAGGTGACACCATGTGGCACGCGCCGATTCGACTCGACACGCCGAGCCGATTCCGCGGCGCCACTCGCCCCGCAATGTCCGGATATTGAGGCGCTGGACTCGACGCGATCCTCCCTGGCACCCCGCCTGCAAGCCCTCCATCTGCTAGCGGGGAAGACCCCTCCCGATACGTGGCACACCCGTCGTGAGACGGGGCCGCATCGTCACGGGTCAGGCACGGCGCCTGACGGCCGGACTGCCGAAGGAGGGCACACTCGCTCCCGGGAATCGGGTCTCCCGCGAACGGAGGCCACACATGCGTTCCGGAACGGGTTCGAGTGTTCGCCGCGCTCTCGTTCTCCTCCTTGGCGGACTGGCCATCGGCGTGCCGCTCCTCGCCACGCCGATGGTCGCGCGCTCCGAGCCGCTGCAGTTCACTACGGAGTTTCGATTCGAGGATTGCGCGTTCAAGACGACAGGGGCAAATCCCCACTTCATTCTCACACCGGGCTATCGATTGGTCTTGGAGGGGGCGGAGCGTCGAGCATTGATCCGCCTTGTGATCACCGTTCTTGCCGAAACCGAAACCGTCCTTCTCCCGGGTCTCGGCCAGGTGGACGCCAGAGTCGTCGAGGAAAGGGAATGGGTGGACGGCGTCCTGGTCGAGGTGTCGAGAAACCTCTTCGCGATATGCGACAAGACCAACGACGTGTTCTATTTTGGAGAGGCGGTCGATATCTTCAATCCGGATGGAACAGTAAGTCACGAGGGGTCATGGCGGGCGGGCGAGCCAGATGCCAGTGGTCTGGCGAAGCCTGGCATGATCATGCCCGGAACTTTCCTTTTGGGGTCGAGATACGTCCAGGAACAAGCGGATGGCATTGCCATGGACCGCGCAGAGCACGTGAAGACGGGGCTTGAAGTCACCACGAAAGCTGGCACGTTTCTCAAGTGTGTGCAGGTCGTTGAGACCACCCTCCTCGATCCACGTGCGAAAAGCGTCAAGGTCTACTGTCCTGGAGTTGGGCTCGTCGACGACGATGGGGTGACACTCGTCGAATTCTCGACGACCACCCTCCCCTGAGGCGTCGGTAGCGTTCTCCCCTCGGTAGCGTCCGCCGCTCCGAGCGTCCGGGGCTGGGCACTCGGAGCGGCCGCCTACCGGGAGCGGTCACGCTGCCCGCGCGCGTGAGGCAATCAACCCATCGGGGCGATCCGGAAGAACGCCGCGTCACGCGCCAGGCGTGGGCCGTCTGATCACCAGGGTCCGACCGCGAGCCCGTGGAGGACCATGCGGATCCCGACCAGGGCCAACGCGACGGCGAGCATGCGCCGGATCGTGACGGGGCGCGTCCGGACCGACACCCGGGCGCCGAGCTGGGCGCCGGCGAGGATGCCAGCGCCCATCAGGGCGGTTGTCGTGAGGTCCACGTGCCCGAGGGCGAAGAACGTGCCGGCGCCGACGAGCGTGGAGATCGAGAGGACGAAGTGCGAGGTCGCCGTGGCGACGTGCACCGGCAAGCTCAGCACGACGATGAGAAACGGCACGTGGATGATCCCGCCGCCGATCCCGAAGACGCTCGAGAGGATCCCGACGAGAAGGCTGACGACCACACCCTTCCAGGCGTCCACGTGGTAGACGTGAGCCGCGCCGCTCGTGTCCACGATCCGCCGGGCGCCGGCCCGCGCCGAGGGCGCCGCGGTGATCCCCGAGAAGAGGAGCACCGCGATCAGAACGAGGAGGACGCCGAACGCAAGGCTGAACTCGTTCGAAGACATCGCGCGCGTGAGGTACGCGCCGCCGATGGCGCCGGGAATGGTGGCGGCCGCGAACTTCCAGCCGAGCTGGAGATCCACCCGGCGCTGGCGCAGGTAGGCGAAGCTACCGGAGGCGGCGTTGAGGAACACCAGCGAGAGCGAGGTGCCGACGGCGTCCGCGGGCGGGAAGTGGTACCCGATGAGCAGCAGCGGGACCAGGAGGAAGCCACCCCCCGCGCCGATCAGCGTCCCGAACGCACCGACAACGAACCCCAGGAAAACGAGCGCGGCGCCGAGGAGGATCGTGACCTCCGGAGGCATCGCCAGAGGATAGCGTGAGGTGGCATGACTGGTCGTGAGAATATGTCGCCGATGCGTCCCTACTGGTCGCCGTACCTCGCGGGCGTCGCGCTCGGGTTGACCCTGCTCGCCACCTATCTCCTGATGGGCTTCGGCCTCGGTGCGTCGGGCGCCTTCGCCCAGGTCGCCGCGCGTCTCGAGGGGGCCGTCGCGCCTGGGCGAGCCCACGCGAACCCGTACCTCGTGGGCTACCTGGACGCAGGCCGCCTGTGGGCCCAGTGGATCGTGGTCGAGATGGTCGGCGTGATCGTCGGCGCCGTCCTGGGCGCCTGGACAGCGGGCCGCTTCGCCTGGCGGCTCGAGAAGGGCCCGCGCATCGGCGCGGGCCGCCGGCTCCTCTTCGCCTTCATCGGCGGAGCGACAGTGGGGTTCGCGAGCCGGGTCGCTCAGGGGTGCACGAGCGGCGTCGCGCTCTCCGGCGGCGCCGTGCTGGCGCCCGGCGCCTGGGCGTTCCTCGCGACGTTCATGGCCGGCGGGTTCGTCACCGCGTGGATCGTGCGGAGGGCGTGGCGATGAGCTGGCCGCTCGATCTCGAGGGCGTGGGCGGGCTCGCGATCGGGCTCCTCGCGGGTGTGGCCTTCGGCTTCATCCTCGAGCGCGGCGGTCTGGGTGATCCGAAGAAGCTCACGGGCCTCTTCTATCTCGAAGACTTCACGATGCTCAAGGTCATGTTCGCCGCGATCGCCGTGGCTGCCGCGGGCATCGGCGCGCTTTCGCTGCTCGGCGTGCTGGACCTCTCGCGAATCGCCGTCCAGCCGACCTATCTCTGGCCGCAGGCCGTGGGCGGCTTGATCCTCGGCGTCGGGTTCGCGCTCGGCGGCTACTGACCCGGCTCCTCGGCCGTGGGTGCGGCCTCGGGTCGGCTGGACGCGCTCTTCTTCATGCTGGGTCTGATCGCGGGCGTCATCGTCTTCGCCGAGATCTATACGGCGATCGCGGCGTTCGTCTGGAGCGGCTCCCTCGAGAGCGCGACCCTCGCCGAGCTGCTCGGGCTTCCGTTCTGGCTGCTGGCCGCGCTGGTGGTGGTGATGGCCCTCGGGACCTTCTGGCTCGTCAGGCGGCTCGAGCTCAAGGCGGGGCGGTAGGCCGGGGAGGCGCCATGCCGCTGACACCGCACGTCGAGCACCACTTCACCGCGAGCGCGATCGTCAGGGACATTGTCATCGGCATGTCCGACGGTCTCACAGTGCCGTTCGCGCTGGCGGCGGGAGTCTCGGGCGCCGTCGATTCGACGGCGCTCGTCGTCACCGCCGGCGTCGCCGAGATTGCCGCCGGCGCCATCGCCATGGGCCTGGGGGGCTACCTGGCCGGCAAGAGTGACCTCGAGCACTACATCAGGGAGCGCGCGCGGGAGGAGATCGAGATCGCGGAGAAGCCCGAGGTCGAGGCCGAGGAGGTCAGGGAGCTGCTCCAATCGCACGGTCTCACCGCCGAGGAGAGCGCGCCCGTCGTCGAGGCCCTCCGCAGGCGCCCGGAGGCGTGGCGCGACTTCATGATGCGCTTCGAGCTCGGGCTCGAGAAACCCGACCCCGCCCGCGCGCGGACGAGCGCCGTCGTCATCGGCGGGGCATACGTCGCGGGCGGGTTGATCCCGCTCACCCCCTACATGCTCGCGGCGAGCGCGCGAAGTGCCCTGCCGTGGTCGGTCCTCGTGACGCTGACGGCGCTGGCCGTCTTCGGCTGGGGCAAGGGCAACTTCGCGGGCACGACGCCGCTCAGGAGCGCGCTCCAGACCGTGCTCATCGGCGGCCTCGCGGCCGGTGCCGCCTTCCTCATCGCGCGCCTCATCGCCTAGCGCCCGCGCTCCTCGCGGCGCGTGAAGAGAAGCTCCGTCACACCCTGCTCCGTCTTGCGCTCGCGGACGTCGCCGAAGCGCGTGATGAGGTCGAGCATGCGGCGGTTGTCGGAGAGGACATAGGCGCGGAACCGCCGAATCCCGCGCGCGGCCGAGGAATCGAGCACCTCGCGGACGAGGATCGTGCCGAGCCCTCGGCCCTGCCAGCCGTCCTCGACGACGAACGCGACCTCGACCGTGTCCGGCTCGTCGGTCGGCTCGTAGCGTCCGACCCCGATGATCTCGACGCCGTCGGCGCCGTCGTGCTCGGCGACGAGCGCGAGCCGCCGGCGGTAGTCCACCGTGGCCAGGACCTGTGCCCAATCGGGCGGCAACCGCTTCATGACCGTGAAGAAGCGGTGGTAGGCGGTATCGCGGCTGAGCCGGCCGTAGAGCTCCTGGAGCCGCGGCGCGTCCTCCGGACGGATCGGACGGATGTGGATATAGGAGCCGTCCCTGAGCTTGACGTCTTGGACGAGCTCCCGCGGGTACTCGGCTGGCGTGGTCACGCGAATGATTCTAATCTGCTGTTCCAGCGATTGTCGGGGGCCCCCCAACGGGGGAGATCCCATCGACCCAACCCGTCTTGATGTAGACTCCTGGCCGGTGGCGACGCCGGCATCGGGACGACAGCTCTTCCTCGACGGCCTCCGGGGGCTGGCCCTGATCTTCATGGTGCTGAACCACACGGGCCGGTGGTGGATCGAGCGCCCGCTGGGGTGGCCGCGGTATCACCTGGTGTACCTCACGGTGACCCTCGCGGCACCGATCTTCCTGTTCCTCGTCGGCTTCTGCCTGCCGCTCTCCTATCTCAACTCGACCCTCACGCGCGGCGAGCGCTACGTGTCGGTCGCGTGGAAGTACGTCCGGCGCGGCGCCCGCCTCGTCGTCGCGGGCTGGTTCCTGAATCTGCTCGTGTTTCCCGACGAGCCGCTGTTCGCCGGCGGGGTGCTCCAGACGATCGGCCTCTCGATCGTCGGCCTGACGCTGCTGTTGCCGCTACTCCGCCGGCGCGCCGCGGGGTGGGCGCTCCTGGCGGCGGCGCTCGGCGTCTACGCGAGCTTCGCCCTCGCGCACCCGTTCCTCCGCCGCTGGCTGACTCGCCATCCCGTCGTCGCCGCCGTGTGGTTTTCCGATTTTCCGCTCTGGCCGTGGCTCGCCGTGGCACTCCTCGGCGTGGTACTCGGGTGGGTGTGGGCCGAGGGCCAGCGGCGCGGCGACGACGATCGACGGTACTTCGGGATGATGAGCCTCGCCGGCGTGCTGTGCCTCGCGGCGTTCCTCGCCCTCGAGCTCGCCGTCGGGCCGACGCCGCACTTCTACTCGGGGCGTGATCTCGTTCTCAACCAGCACTGGAACCCCGGCCCCGTCACGTGCCTCTGGATCCTCGGCATCGTGTTTTCGCTGCTGCCGGCCATGTACGACCTCATGAAGGTGCGGCGGGTCCAGGTGCCCTGGCTGGTCGTTCTCGGCCAGAACGCGCTGATGCTCTACTTCGTCCACCAGGTGATCGTCCTGACCTTCCTCCGGCAACGCTTCGGCGTGCTCTTCCACTCCTGGTGGGCCTACGGGCTGGCCAACGCGCTCCTGATCGCGGCGCTCGTCGTCCTCGCACAGGTCTGGCCCCCGTTCAAGCGGCGGGCGCTGGCGCTCGTGCGTGGAAGCGTGCAGCGGCGAACGTCGGCCGCCGAGCGCCGCCAGGAAGCCCTCTAGGGTGCTCATCGGACGCGCCGGTTCGCTTGGTCCGGACACGGGACTCGGTGACGTCAGAGCCCCAGGAGCGCTATGGGGCACGTCTTGCACGTCTGACAGGGTCGTATTACAATTCGACAATGAAAACCCTCACCGTGCGACTCCCTGAGGGGCTCGTGGCGGAGATCGAAGCCGAGTGTCGCCAACGGCAGCGCTCGAAATCCGATGTCGTTCGAGAGCGCTTGACCCTCGCCGGTGGACGACGCTCACGGCGCGTGCCTCCTGCCGTCATCGCCGATCTCGTCGGCTCCGTGGATGGGTTACCAGCCGATCTGAGTGGGCAGAAGAAGGCATATTTGAAGAGCACGGGCTATGGCCGGAAGCGTGCTCGTTGACGCGGGCTTTCTAATCGCTCTGCTGAGCCGCCGCGACCGCCACCACCCGTGGGCGGCGGCCCAATCGCCGCGTCTGGCCCCACCCTGGAAGACCTGCGAGGCGGCTCTGTCCGAAGCGTTCCACCTTGTCGGGTCGCGCGGCCGGCCCAGCCTCGCCGCGATTCTTCGCCGCGGCGCCGTGGTCGTCGCCTTCGATCTCGGCGACGAACTGGACCGGGTCCTCGCTCTCATGCAGAAGTACGCCAACGTCCCGATGAGCCTGGCCGACGCCTGCCTCGTGAGGATGAGCGAAACTCTGGCCGACCCGGTCCTTGTCACTACCGATGCCGATTTCAACATCTATCGGCGCCACAGCCGCCAGGTTGTTCCCTGCATGACCCCCTACTGAGTACCCCGCCGCCGCGGCGAGCGCCGGTCGCACCTAGGGGGTCAACACCATTTCGAGACCTGACACTCTAATCACGTCGCGCTCGCCAGGCGTCATCTCAGTGGCTCGCGTGCGCCGCCGGGAGCATGGTCTCCACCAGGGCGCGCATCTCGTCGCTGCTCCACTCGCGCGCACCGACCGCCATGCCCGCGACCTCGCCGCCGGGACGGACCAGGAACGTCGCTGGCAGCCCGGTGACCCGCCAGGCGCGTGAGGTCCGGAGCTCGGCGTCGAGCAGGATCGGGAACGTCAGCTTCTGGTTCCGCACCCACGGCTCGATGAGCGTGCGTGGCGCCCCGCGGTCCACGGACACGCCGAGGACGACGAGGCCGCGGTCGCGGTACTCGCGCCACAGCGTCTCGAGCGTCGGCATCTCGAGCCGGCACGGCTCGCACCAGGTGGCCCAGAAGTTCACGACGACCAGCTTGTCCGCGTGGTCGGCGAGCGTCGCGGCGCGTCCGTCGAGCGTCGCGAGCCGGACGGGGGGCCCGTGCTGGCCGTCGGTGAGCTCGGTGACGCCCGCCTTCTCGAACGGGTCGAGCGGCGGGGCGGCGTGCTGCGCATGGTGGCCGCCCTCCTCGCCGGGCCGCCTCAGCGGGAGCGCCCAGAGCAGGGCGCCGAGGAGGAGGACGGCGAGCCCCGCGCGCGCGAGCGTCGGGTACCGTCGCTCGCCGATGAGACTAAGAGCGCGTCGGGGTGACCGCCGTTCGAGCGCGGGCTCCGCCCGCGCAACCCTTCCTGGGGGTGGCTCGGAGGGGGCCGTTGAGGCCCCCTTCGATGGTCTAGACGCCCAGCTTCTCACGGGTCACCGGACTCTCCCGCAGCTCCGTCGCCGAGGCCGCGAACACGATCGCTCCCTTCTCCATAATATAGCCGCGGTCGCACACGGCCAGGGCCACTCGCGCGTTCTGCTCGACGAGGAGCACCGCGACGCCGAGGCGCTTGAGCTCCGTGACCATGTCGCGAATCAGGCGGATGAACGCGGGGGCGAGCCCCTGCGTCGGCTCGTCCATCAGGATCAGCCGTGCCCCCGCCATCATCACGCGCGCGATCGCGAGCATCTGCTGCTCGCCTCCCGAGAGCGTCTTGCCCGGTTGCTCCAGCCGCTCGGAGAGGCGCGGGAAGTGATGGAACACCTCCTCGAACCGGCGACGGCGGAGCGCGGCCGAGCGGTTGGCGACGGCCGAGAGGCCCAGCTCGAGGTTCTCGCGCACCGTCAGCCCCGGGAAGATGCGCCGGCTCTCCGGCACGAGCCCGATCCCGAGGCGCGCGATCTCGTGGGGGGTGAGTCGGGTGAGGTCGTGGCCGTCGAACTCGATCGCCCCGCGCCACGGCTTGAGAAAGCCCATCGCGGTCTTCATGAGCGTGGTCTTGCCCATGCCGTTCCGACCGAGCAGCGCGACGGCCTCGCCCGAAGGGACCTCGAGCGACACGCCGAAGAGAATCGGCGTCGCCCCGTAGCCGGCGTGGACGTCGGTGATCCTGAGCACCCTAGTCTTCGGCGCCCCCGAGGTACGCCTCGATCACCCGCGGGTCGCTCCGGATCGCCTCGGGCGTGCCCTCGGCGATCTTCTCACCGAAGTGGAGGACGGCGACCCGGTCGGAGATCCCCATGACGACGGACATGTCGTGCTCGATCAGGAGGACCGTGAGGCCGCGCTGGAGCGCGATCCTCCGGATCAGCGCGGTCGCGTCCTTGGTCTCGCCCGGGGTCATCCCCGCCGTCGGCTCGTCGAGCAGGAGCAGCGTCGGCTCGGTGGCGAGCGCCAGGCAGATCTCGAGGTACCGCTGCTCGCCGTGCGACAGGTTCTGGGCCGGCTCGTCGCGCCTGGTGGCGAGGCCGAACGGCTCGAGGAGCTCCGTCACCCGCGCCTCCACATCGGCCGAGCGCCACAAGGACGCGAGGCGCCCCGACTCGGGTGCGCGCGACTGCGCGGCGACGCGCACGTTCTCGCGGACGGAGATCGCGGGGAAGATGTTCGTGATCTGGAAGGTCTTCGCGATGCCCAGCCGGTTGATCCGCTCGGGCGGCCAGCCGGCGATCTCGTGGCCGCGGAAGGTCACCCGGCCGGCGCTCGGGGCGTAGAGGCCCGAGACCACGTTGAAGAGCGTCGACTTGCCGGCGCCGTTCGGTCCGATGACCGAGAAGACCTGGCCCTCGGACACGGCGAAGCCGACGCGGCTCAGCGCCGCGAGGGCGCCGAAGCTCTTGGAGACCGAGTCGACCTCGAGGACTACGCCCCGTGCCGCCATTGCCGGAAGCCGACCAACCGCCGGACGCCGAGGAGCCCCGCGGGCATGAACAGCACGATCAGCACCAGGACGCCGCCGATGACGATGAAGTACCAGTCCACGAACGAGGACGCCTTGTCGCGGAGGATCGTGAAGAACGCGCCGCCGAGGATCGGGCCCACGAGGGTCCCGAGCCCGCCGATCATCACCGAGATGATGAACTCGCCCGACTCCGTCCAGAGCATCAGATCGGGTGTCGCGAACGCCGAGCGGATCGGGTAGATCGCGCCCGCCGTGCCCGTGAGCAGCGCGGAGATCATGCACGCCGCCATCTTGTAGCGCTGGACGTTGTAGCCGAGGAACCGCGCGCGGTCCTCGTTCTCCCGGATCGCTACCAGGACCCGGCCGAAGTGCGACGTGACGACGACGCGGCAGATCGCGTAGGCCGCGGCGAGGTAGACGAGCACGAGGTAGTACTTCCGCCGCGGCGTGTCGATCGCGACGCCGCGCCAGAGGAGGGCGTCCGGCAGACCCTGGATGCCGTCCGAGCCGCCGAAGGTCTGCGTGTAGCGGAAGAACGTGTAGACGACCTCGGCGAAGATCAGCGTCAGCAGCGCGAAGTAGATGCCCCGGCGTGCGGTGGCGAAGTAGCTCACGATCGCCGCGTAGAGCCCGACGACCACGAGCGCCGCCCCGAGGCACGCCCAGACGGAGAGGACGCCGCGCTCCAGGAGGATCGCCGTCGCGTACGCTCCGAGCCCGTAGAAGGCCGCGTGGCCGAAGGAGACGAGCCCCGTGTAGCCCATGAGGAGGTCGAGGCTCATCGCGATCGCCCCGAAGAGGAGCGCGTCGAAGGCGAGGAGCAGATAGTACGTCGGCAGCCCGGGCAGGGCCGGCAGCGTGGCGAGCGCCGCGAAGGCGGCGAGCGCTCGCCACGCCACGACCCTACTCAAGGATGCCCTCGCGGCCGAAGAAGCCGCGCGGGCGGATGATCAGCACCACGATCATGATCCCGAAGATGGCGATCGCCACGCGCTGCGGGTTCATCCAGAGCGAGAAGAGGCTCTGGGCGGTGCCGATGACGAGCGCGGCCACGACGGAGCCACCCATCGAGCCCATGCCGCCCAGGATCACGACGATGAACGCGAGCAGGATCATCTCGACGCCCATCTGGGGGTACACCGTGAACACGGGAGCCAGGAGCAGGCCGGCGAGGGCGGCGAGCGCCGCCGAGCCGGCGAAGGTGAGCGTGAAGAGGCGCGGGACGTTGACGCCGAGCCCGTCGAGCATCTCGGCGTCCTGCACGGCCGCCCGCACGAGGACCCCCGCGCGCGTCCGCGTGAAGAAGAGCCAGATCGCCAGGAGCAGCACGGACGACGCCCCGAGGAGGAAGAGGCGGTAGTTCGGGTAGATCATCCCGAGGAGCGGCGTCGAGCCCGTGACGGGCGGCAGGATGCGGCGCATGTCGCCGCCCCAGATCTGGCGCGCGCCCTCGCGGAAGACGAGCGCGAGGCCGAAGGTGAGGATGAGGCCGTACAGGGGCGCGCGCCGGTAGATGGGGCGGAGCGTCGCGACCTCGGTGACGGCGCCGAGCGCGGCGACGAGGAGGGGTGCCAGGATCAGCGCCACCCAGAACGAGTGGGTCGCCCCGACCACCGCGATCCCCGCGTACGCGCCGAGCATGTACAGCTCGCCGTGGGCGAAGTTCATCACGCCCAGCAGCCCAAAGACCACGGTCAGGCCGAGCGCCAGCAGCCCCAGCGCGGCGCCGAAGACGAGGCCGTGCAGGAGCTGCGGCAGCAGGACCGTGACCAGATAATCCAATGCGGCTAGTTCTTCTTCTTGATCTCCCAGGTGAACCCTTCCACCGGGTCTCGGCCGACCATCGGCTCACCGATCGAGTCCGTCCCGGCGATGCGCGCGATCGGGAGGTTCTTGCCGCCCTTCACCTGGTAGAGGTGCATGTCCATCACGACCTGGTGATCCTCCTTGCGGATGCACTGGCGGCCGATGTGGGTGTCGTCGCGGCACATCCCCTCGTGGGCCTCGGCGACACGGTCGGGGTCGAAGGACTGCGCCTTCTCGACCGCCGCCGCCCAGAAATGCACGGCGTCGTACGCGCCGGCCGCGATGTTGGCGTCCACGCCGAACCTCTTCTTGAACCGGGCGTTGAACGCCTGCATGTTCTTGTCCGGGTTGTACGCGGAGAAGTGGTTGAGCTGGACGAAGCCCTCCATCGGCTCGGCGATCGACGCGAGATCCTGTTGCAGCAGGAAGCAGTCGATCCCCGCCAGCCTGTACTTCCTCGTCATCCCGAACGAGTGGAGCTGGGTCATCAACCGCAGCGAGTCCGTGCCGGCGAACGCGAGGAAGAGGACCTCGGGGTTGGCCGTGTTGATCGCGCCGAACCACGGGCTGAAGTCCTTGGTGTCGAGCGGCGCCCCGGCCACGCCGACGACCTCGCCGCCGAGCCGCTCGAGCGCGGTCTTGAACTGGCGGCCGTCCGACTGCCCCATGGCGTAGTCGGTGTAGAAGATGTACACGCGCTTGCCCATCCGGTCGATGATGTACTTCGCGAGCCCGTTCGCCTGCATCCGCGAGTCGGGCTGGTTCGAGAAGTAGTACTTGTGGAACTTCGTCGTCCGCATGAACTCGGCGCACGAGACCGAGTTCCAGTGGATCGTCTTGTGCTTCTTGGTGACGTCCATCACCGCCATCGTCGCGCCGCTCGAGACGACGCCGACGAGCAGCTTCACGTCGTCCTGCAGGATGAGCTTCTCCGCCTTGCGCACGGCGGGGGCCGGCTTGGTCTCGTCGTCCTCGGAGATGACCTCGATCCGGTGGCCCAGGACGCCCCCCTTCGCGTTCAGCTCCTCGACGGCCATCTGGATGCCCATCGTCTGATATTTCCCGTAACCCTCGAAGACGCCGACCTTGGAGCCGAGATCGCCGATCCTCACGACCTTCGGCTGGGAGACGGCGGGTGTCGCGACCCAGACGAGCACGGCGACCGTCGCGAGCACGACCGCACAGGTGATGCGCTTCATGAGCCCCTCCTTGCTGGGGTTGACGACTCGATGAGGATCGAGAGGACGTGCGCCATCCGGGTGAGCGGTTCCCGCAGCCGGTCCGGCGCCGCGGCGGATCTAGCGTAGCCCGTCGCCTCGTCGAAGGCGAGGCGGATGGCGACCGAGGTCGTGTCGTCGCGCTGCGCGACGGCGAAGTCGACGAGGTTGTAGTAGCGCCAGATCGCCTCGAGGAATCGCGCGCCAATCGCCGCGCGGGCCTCGCGGGAGCGCGTCGGATCGGCCGTCTGGCGCGCGGCCTCGCGGGCCAGATCGCGGGCGCGCGCGGCGAAGAAGATCATGAGGCGGCGCTCGACCTCGGCGCCGTCGCCGCGCTCGAGGGCCGCGTGGAGCCCCGCCTCGAGCCCGGCCGGGAGCGTGGTCGCCCGCGCGCGCATGTCGGCCTGCAGCGGGCCCGTCTCGAAGAGACGGAGCGCCACGTCGAACCTGCCCGCCTGGACGGAGAACTTGATCTGCTTGAAGTTCGTCGTGATCTCGTTGTCCTTCGGAACATACGTGCCGACGTGATGGGCGGTGGCCGGGCCGAGCGTGACGAGCGCGATGGCCGCGGAGACGGAGCCGGCCGCCACCCGGGCTCCGACACGCCCGATCACGCGCGTTCCCTCCGCACCATCTGCCATGCGACGAGGCCGGCGAGCCACCAGAGGGCGACGATCGTCGCGCCGCCGAACGGGATCCACACGAGCCATTCCGCGATCGTCTTCCCCCTGTCCGGTCCGTAGTAGGGGATGAGCCCGCTCCAGAGCAGGTAGCCGAGAGGATAGCCTGCCCCGCCGACCGTGAGAAGGGCGATGATGGGCCGGCGCGAGGCGGGCGAGCCGGCGAGCGTCGCCGCGACGGTGGCCGTGGCGATGATGACGAGTCCCATGCCCTCCGCGTGCAGGTGGAAGAGGCGCAGGCCGGCGTCGAACTTCACGAGCGCCTCGTCGAGCACGCGCTCGTCCACGTCGCGCACGCCGACGAGCCCGTGCGTCCCCGGGCGCTCGAGCATCGCCTGCCGGGCCCACCGCGTCAGCTCGAGCTTGAAGCGCACCATCGAGGCGCCACCGACCTCTGCGCACACGATCAGGACTACCGCGGTCAGGAGCACCGGGACGGGCGGAAGCCGCCAGGAGTCTGGAATGGTCACGGCGCGCGCCTGGTCGCGGCCAGGGCGAGGGCGAGGCCGACGAGGCCGACGATCGCGGCGCCGCCGAGGGGCGTGAGCACCCAGCGCTCCGCGAGCTCGATACCCGCGTCGCGCCCGGCTGCGAGCACGGCGGCGCCGTAGACCAGATAGCCGAGCGGAAACAGGGCGCCCATGGTGAACGCGAGGTAGAGCGCCGCGCGAGCGCGGCGCCAGGGGACCGCGCTCGCCACGAGGGTGCTCCCGAAGAAGAGGATGAGGCCGACGCCCTCGGCGTGTGTGTGGAAGAACGACAGGCCCGCCTCGACGCTGAAGACGGCACGGTCACGCACCTCGTCGTCGTACTCCGCCGAGCCCGAGAGGCCATGCACCCGCGCGTTCGCCGCGACGCGGGCCGCGGCATAGCGCTCGATCTCGGGGCGGAAGCGCGACATGGTCGCACCGCCGGTCTCGCCCAGCGCGATGACGACGACGGCGACCAGGACGACCGCCAGGGGTGGACGCCTCAGATCCAGAGCCTCCCGGGCCGAAGTTGCGAGACATTAGCACCGGCCGCGGGGTTTGTCATGACGCGGCGCCTGTGGCAAGGTTGGCGGGTGCGAACGGGAGCCGTCTACGTCGCCGCGCTGCGGGATGGCCGCGCCGTGTACCTCGACGGCGAGCGGGTCAAAGACGTCACGAGCCACCCCGGATTCGCCGAGCCGATCCGGCACATCGCCGAGATCTACGAGCGCGCCCGCGCGGTCGAGGCCGACCCCGCGCTGACCTACGCCGATCCCGCGACGGGGACACGTCATAGCAACATGTGGCTCGTGCCGCGCTCCGCCGAGGACCTCGGCGCGCGGCGACGCGTGCACCGCTTCTGGGCGGAGCCGTCCTACGGCCTGATGGGACGCACCCCCGACCACGTGGCGTGCGTGCTCACCGCCTTCGCGGCGTGGCGGCAGCTCTTCGACCGGGGCGGCGCGCCGTTCGGCGACAACGTCGTGCGCTTCTACGAGCGCGCGCGCGGTGAGGACCTCTACCTCGCGTACGCGATCGTCCCGCCGCAGGTGGACCGCTCGCAGCCCGCGCACCGCCATCCGGAGCCGTTCCTCCATCCCGGCGTCCTCCGGGAGCGGGACGGCGGGATCGTCGTGCGCGGGGCGCAGGCGATCGCGACGTCGGCGACGCTGGCCGACTGGCTCTTCCTCTCTTACATCACGCCCCTCGTCCCGGGCGACGAGGACTACGCGATCTCGCTCGTCATGCCGATGAACGCCGAGGGACTCCGGCTCTATCCGCGCCGGCCGTACGCGACGGCGGCGACGAGCGTCTTCGACTACCCGCTCTCCTCGCGCTTCGACGAGATCGACACGACCGTCGTGTTCAACGACGTCTTCGTGCCCTGGGAGCAGGTCTTCATCTACCGGAGCGTCGACCTCGTCAACGCGCAGTTCCACGAGACGCCCGCGCACACGACGGCCAACTTCCAGTCGCTCGTCCGGTTCGGCGTCAAGCTCGAGTTCATGGCCGGCCTCGCGCTCCGGCTCGCCGAGGTGCAGACGGCGGAGGGCGACCCGAGCGTCCAGGCGACGCTCGGCGGCGAGATCGCCGCGCTCTGCGCGGCCTTCGACGCCCTCGTCCAGGCGGCCGAGCGCTCCCCGCTGATCTCCGCGGGGGTGGCGCGGCCGCACCCGCAGTACGTCTACGCGGGCATGGCCCTGCAGCGCCGGTTGATCGTCGACATGATGCGCACGCTGCGCGAGCTGGCGGGCGGCGCCTTTCAGACCGTGCCGTCCTCGGAGGCCGCCTTCACGAGCGAGGAAACGCGCGCCAACACCGAGCGGTACTACCGGTCCGCCGCCGCCGCGGCGCGCGAAAGGATCAAGCTCGTCAAGCTCGTCTGGGACTTCGTCGGCACCGAGTTCGGCGGGCGCCAGCTCCAGTACGAGATGTTCTACTCGGCGGCACAGCCCGTCGTGAACCGCCGGATGTTCCGCTCGTACGACTGGCAGGCGGCCAAGGCCCTGGTCGACCGCTGCCTCGGCGAGTACTGAAGCCGTGAATGGAGCAGCGTCGACGCTGAGGGGTGGGGGGTATCGGGGAGACGCGGGGGTCGCTTCCCCGTCCCGCGTGTCGAGCGCCGGCTATGCCGGCGCAACCGGCTTTTCGGGCTCGGCCGCCGCGGGTGATCGGTGGGGGGCGTCGGCCGGGGGAGTCCGAGGGGGGCGTAGCCACCCTCGGTCGAAGAGTGCGGCGGTCGCTCCCCCCGACGTGGACTGATGGCGAGCCTCGGCCTCGTGAACATCGGCGCGCTGGCGACCGGCATCCTCGCGTCGCCGCGGCTCGACGCCGACGCGATCCTGGTCGAGCACGGCCGGATCGCCGCGCTCGGCGCCGGGTCGAGGACCGGCGCCGAGGGCGCCGACGTGGTCGTGGACTGCCGGGGCACGACCGTCATCCCCGGACTCATCGACTCCCACTGCCACGTGGTGCTCGGCGACTACACGCCCCGGCAGAAGACCGTGGACTTCCTCGACTCGTACGTCCACGGCGGCATCACGTCGGTCGTCTCCGCGGGCGAGGGGGTGCACGCGCCGGGCCGGCCGCACGATTCCGTCGCCGCGAAGGCGCTCGCCATCGCGGCGGCGAAGTGCTTCGCGAACTTCCGGCCGAACGGCATGAAGGTCATCGCGGGCTCGGTCGTCCTCGAGCCGGGCCTGACGGACGACGACTTCGCCGAGATGGCCCGGCACGGCGTCCGCCACGCGAAGTACGGCTTCGGCGGCTACGCCCACCCGAAGGACGGCGAGCCCGAGATCCGGCGCGCGCAGCAGCACGGGCTCTGCGTCATGTCCCACTCGGGCGGCACCTCGATCCCGGGGTCGAGCGCGATCACCCACGACGTGCTGCTCCACCTCCGGCCCGACGTCTGCGGCCACGTCAACGGTGGGACGACATCGCTCGACGAGGCGGGGCTCGACGCGATTGTCCGCGAGACGTCGATGGCGCTGCAGGTGGTGCAGGCGGGCAACCTGCGCTCGGCGCTCTACCTCTTGCGACGCTGCCGCGAGGCCGGGGCGCTCGCGCGCCTGTGCGTCGCGAGCGACACGCCGACGGGGACCGGCGTCATGCCCATGGGCGTCGTCAAGAGCGTGTGCGAGCTCGCCTCGCTCGGCGACCTCCCGCCCGCCGAGGCGCTCGCGCTCGCTACGGGGAACAACGCCCGGATCTTCCGCCTCGCGCGCGGGACGGGCACCATCACCGTCGGCGCGCCCGCGGATCTCGTCGTCTGCGACGCGCCGGCCGCGTCGCTGGCGAAGGACGCCCTCGACGCGATCGCGCGCGGCGACATCCCCGGGATCTCCTGCGTGGTGATCGATGGACGGGTCAGCGTCGGGCGGAGCCGCAACACGCCGCTCGCCAAGCGGCTTGCGACGTTCACGGGCGTGTCGATCGACGGCGGCGGCCACGCGTAGACTTCCCGCTCGAGGAGCGCATGGAGACCATTCTCTACAAGAGCTACCTGATTCGAGTCGATTCGCAGGCGCTGCGATCGGGAGGCTGGAGGCCCAGGGCGTGGGTCGTCTCACCGCGCGGGTCACGCGGAGGGCAACAGTCCGTCTTCCCTCAGACCGAGACCCGTCCGACGCTTCAGCAAGCCAACCAGTACGCGATCGAGCTGGCGAAGAAGTGGATCGATGAGCAGAGCCGAGAGCGCTGACGCTTGACACGAACGCGCGCGGCTGACTAGAGTGCAGCGCCTTCCATGAGTGCCACGGGCTGGATCGGAAAGCCGGTGAGGCGCGTCGAGGACGCGCGCCTCCTCACCGGCCGCGGGAGGTACATCGACGATCATCCGCCCGTCGCCAACGTCCACCACGCGGCGATCGTCCGCTCGCCCCACGCCCACGCGCGCATCCGCGGCTACGACCTGACGGCCGCGCTCGCCGTCGACGGCGTGGTCGGCGCGATCACGGGCGAGGACGTCCTCCGGCACACCAAGCCGTTCGGGGTTGGTGTCACGGCGCCCGTTCACTACTACTGCGCCGCGACCGACAAGGCGCGGTTCGTCGGCGAGCCCGTCGCGGTCGTCGTCGCGAAGAGCCGCTACGTGGCCGAGGACGCGGCCGAGCTCGTGCGGGTGAGCTACGAACCGCTGCCGGCTGTCGTCGATCCCGAGCGGGCGCTCGAACCCGACGCGCCCATCCTGCACGACGCCGTCGGGACGAACCTCGCGGGCCACCGGCGCCTCGTCTATGGCGATCCCGACCGGGCCTTCCGGGAGGCCGACGTCGTCCTCGAGGAGCGCTTCCGGTTCCCGAAGTACGGCTCGACGCCGATCGAGACGTACGGCGTCATCGCAACGTGGGACGCGTTCGAGGGCGTGTGTACCGTGTGGTCCAACTTCATGGGACCGTTCATCATGCACCCGCTCACCGCGCGCGTGCTCGGGCTCCCCGAGAACCAGCTCCGCTTCATCGTGCCGCCCGACATCGGCGGCTCCTTTGGAATCAAGACGTCGATCTACCCCTACATGGCGCTGATCGCGCTGGCCGCGCGGCTCTGCGGCGTCCCGGTCAAGTGGATCGAAGACCGTCGCGAGCACCTGCTCGCCTCCTCGAGCGGCACCGACCGCGTCGCCTACCGCGAGCTCGCCGCGAAGAAGGATGGGACGATCCTCGGGATGCGCTTCCGCTGGCTTGATAATGTCGGTGGCTACATCAGGAGCCCCGAACCTGGATGTAGTTTTCGCCCGACCGGTAATTTTGTCGGCCCGTATCGCTTTCAGAATCTGGAAGTCGACGCTTCCATCGTCATGACCAACAAGAGCCTCACGGGGCCGAACCGCGGCTACGCGTGCGGCCACCTCTACTTCGAGAGCGAGGGGATGATCGACCGGCTCGCCGACAAGGTGGGACTGGATCCGGCAGAGGTGCGGCGGAGGAATCTCGTCCCGTCCGACGCGTTTCCGTATCGAACTCCGACGGGTGGTCTCTACGACTCGGGCGATTACCAGGCGGCGTTCGACAAGGCGCTCGAGCTCGCGAAGTACACCGAGCTCCGTCGCGAGCAGGCGCGGGCGCGGGCGGCCGGCCGCTATTTCGGGATCGGCTTGGCGCTCGCGGTGGACCCGTCGGTCTCCAACATGGGCTACGTCGCGACCGCGCTCGACCCGCAGTTCCGCGCCAAGCCCGAGTACCTGCCGAAGTCGGGCGCCGTCGACTCGGCGACGGTCAAGGTCGATCCGCTCGGGCGTGTCATCGCGATTCTCGGCACGACACCCCAGGGCCAGGGGCATCAGACGATCGTCTCGCAGATCGTCGCCGACGAGCTCGGGCTCACCCCCGAGGAGATCACGGTCGTGGACGAGATGGACACGTTCACGCGGGTCTGGTCCATCTCGTCGGGCACCTACTCGAGCCGCTTCGGCTCCGTGGGGACGAGCGCGGTCGTCCTCGCCGCGCGCAAGCTCAAGGGCAAGCTCGTCGAGTACGGCGCGCACCTGCTGGACGTCCCCAAGGACCAGCTCACGTTTCGGGACGGGGCGATCCGCCCGAGGACGGGGAAGGGGCCCTCGTACTCGATCAAGGACCTCGCCGGGCGCGCCCACTGGAACACCGAGTCGCTCCCCGAGGGCATGGAGCCCGGCCTCCAGGCGACGGCGGTCTTCGGCTTCACGGTCTCGAAGGCGGTGGACGCGGAGGACCGCGTGAACTCGTCGAACACCTACGGCTTCATCGCGGAGGTGATGGCCGTCGAAGTGGACCCGGAGACGGCGACGATCAAGATCCTCCGCTACGTCACGGTTCACGACGCCGGGACGATCATCAACCCGATGATCGCGGAGGGCCAGATCTACGGCGGCGCCCTCCACGGCCTGGGCGGGGCGCTCTACGAGGAGCTCGCCTACGACGAGGACGGCCAGCTCCTCACCGGGACGTTCATGGACTACCTCGTCCCGACCGCGAGCGAGGCGCCGACGATCGACATCGCCCACGTCGTGTCGCCCTCGCCGCTTACGCCGCTCGGCTCGAAGGGGCTCGGCGAGTCGTCCTCGATGACCGTGCCGGCCGTCATCGCCAACGCGGTGAGCGACGCGCTGGCGCCGCTCGGCATCTGGATCACGGAGCTCCCGATGACGCCGACGAAGCTATGGAAAACGATTGAACAGGCGGGTCGGAGCCACGCCGCACCTCGGGCAGGCCACCCACGGCCCGAACCGAACTCGGGGACCCCGCTACGATGACGCGACGGGCATCGGCCGGACGGAGCCACGCCGTGCCCACAGCACGCCACCCACGGAGTGCGCCGGCCTCGCGGCCCCCGTTACAATGAAGCCGCCGAAGTTCGACTACCACGCCCCCGCGAGCCTCGACGAGGCGCTCGCGCTGCTCCGCCGCTACGGGGGCGACGCGAAGGTCCTCGCGGGCGGCCAGAGCCTGATACCGCTCCTCAACTTCCGCCTGAGCCGTCCCGCGGCGCTCGTGGACCTGAACCGGATCCCGAGCCTCGCGTACATCGAGGAGCGTGACGGACAGGTCAGGTTCGGCGCGATGACGCGACAGCGGACGATCGAGTTCTCGCCCCTCGTCGCGCGGCGGGTCCCGCTGCTCAGGGAAGCGACGAAGTGGGTGGGGCACCTGCCGATCCGCACGCGCGGCACGATCGGCGGCTCGATCGCGCACGCCGACCCTTCCGCGGAGTACCCGGCGGTCCTCACCGCGCTCGACGGCGAGGTGGTGGCGCGCGGCCCGAAGGGCGAGCGCGTCGTGCGGGCGAGGGACTTCTTCGTCACGTACCTCACGACGAGCCTCGAGGCCGACGAGATCCTCGTCGAGGTCCGCCTGCCGGCGACCCCCGCGGGGGCGGGCTGGGCACTCGAGGAGTTCGCGCGGCGCCATGGCGACTTCGCGATCGTCGCGATCGCCGCGCTGGTCGTCCGGGACGGCGCACGGTGCGGAGCGGCGCGCCTCGCCACGGCCGGCGCCGGGCCGGTGCCCGTGCGGCTCCGGGCCGCCGAGGAGATCCTCGAGCGCGACGGTCTCACCGACGCGGCGATCGACGCCGCCGCCCGGCGGGCGGCGGAGCTCGTGTCGCCCGACTCCGACATCCACGCCTCGGCCGACTACCGCCGTCACCTCACGACGGTCCTCACCCGGCGGGCGCTCACGCGCGCGCGCACGGTCGCCCATGCCTGACGCCGTGACCGTCCGCCTCACGGTGAACGGCGTCGCGCGCGAGGGACGCTGCGAACCCCGCAAGCTCTTCGTGGATTTTCTGCGCGAGGACCTCGGCCTCACGGGTACGCACGTCGGCTGCGAGCACGGAGTCTGCGGCGCGTGCACGATTTTGATCGATGGCGAGGCCGCGCGGTCCTGCATCATGCTCGCGGTCCAGGCCGACGGCGCGGAGATCCTGACGATCGAGGGCCTCGCGCAGAACGGTAAGCTCCACCCGCTCCAGGAGGCGTTCCGTGAGCACCACGGTCTCCAGTGTGGGTTCTGCACGCCGGGCATGCTCATGACGGCGCTCGACCTTCTCCGGACGAACCCGTCCCCCACCGAGGCGGAGATCCGCGAGGGTATCTCCGCCGTCCTCTGCCGCTGCACCGGCTATCACGGCATCATCCGGGCCGTCGAGGCCGCCGCGCGGGCGATGCGCTAGGCGCGTTTGTCAGGTCCCTCACACCCCACTCCGCTCATCGGCGCGTCCGTCCGCCGGGTGGAGGACGCGCGCCTCCTCCAGGGGCAGGGCCGGTTCGTCGCGGACCTGACGCTCTCCCGGATGCTGCACGTCGCGTTCCTCCGGAGCCCGCACGCCCACGCCCGCCTCGTCTCGGTCGACACACGCCCTGCCCGCACGCTGCCCGGCGTCGCGGCGTGCGTCACGGGTGATGAGATCGCGACGCATGCGCGGCCGATCCGCGCCGAGTCGAAGATGGCGGGCTATCACGCGACCGAGTTCCCGCCGCTGGCGCGCGGCAAGGTCCGCTTCGTCGGCGAGGCGGTGGTCGCCGTCCTGGCCGAGAGCCGCTACGTCGCCGAGGACGCGCTGGAGGCGGTCGACGTCCGCTACGCGGCGCTCCCGGTCGTCGCCACACCAGAAACGGCGATGGCAGGGGACGCGCCGCTCGTTCACGAGGCGGCCGGGAGCAACGTCCTCCTGTCGCGCGCCTTTGTCAGGGGCGACGCCGACGCGGCGATGGCGGGTGCCGCCGTGGTCGTCGGCGACCGCTTCCGCTTCCACCGCCACGCGGGCGTGACGATGGAGAATCGGGCCTGTCTCGCCGACTGGAACACGGGCGCGGGCGAGCTGACGCTCTGGTCGTCCACGCAGGTCCCGGGTCTCCTGCGCGAGGCGCTCGCCGAGCTGCTCGACCTGCCCGCGCACCGACTCCGCGTGGTCGCGCCCGATGTGGGGGGCGGCTTCGGCGTGAAGAGCGCGCTCTACCCCGAGGAGGTCGCCGTCTGCGCCCTCGCGCGGCTCACGGGGCGGCCGGTGAAGTGGGTCGGCGACCGGCGCGAGGACCTCCTGACGAGCACGCAGGCCTGGGACGAGACGATCGACGCGGAGCTCGCCGTGGACGCGGACGGGACGATCCACGCCCTCCGCGCCCGCGTCGTCGCCGACGTCGGTGCGTACTCGATCCACCCGTGGACCGCCTCGATCGAGGTCGTCCAGGTGATCAGCTTCCTCCCCGGGCCCTACCGCGTCCCGCACTACCGGGGGGAGGCATGGGGCGTGGCGACCAACAAGGCGCCGATGGGGCCGTACCGCGGCGTCGGCCGCCCGGTCTCCACCTTCGTCACCGAAGCGCTCGTGGATCGCGCGGCGCGCCGCCTCGGGATGGATCCTGTCGCGCTCCGGCTCAGGAACCTCATCCGGCCCGACGAGCTCCCGTACCGGTCGCCGTCGGGCGTGGTGTGGGACAGCGGGAGCTTCGTCGAGTCGCTCGAGCGGGCGCGCGACGTGGTGGCGTACGAGCACGTGCGCGCCGCGCAGCGCGACCCGCGTCGGGCCGGGCGCTACGTGGGCGTCGGTGTCGCGTGCTACGTCGAGCTGACGGGCGTCGGCTCGGCGATCCCGGCGTCGCCGGGGGCCGCGATCAACACCGGGACCGAGGGCGCGACCGTCCGCGTGGACCCGAGCGGCACGGTCACGGCGAGCTTCGGTCTCGCGTGCCAAGGCCAGGGACACGAGACGACGCTCGCCCAGGTCGTGGCCGCAGAGCTCGGCGCGCGGCTCGAGGACGTGCGCGTGGTCTCCGGCGACACCGCCGCCGGGCCCGCGGGGACCGGGACGTACGCGAGCCGGAGCGCGGTCATCGGCGGCGGCGCCGCGATCCTCGCGGCGCGGGCCCTGAGGGAGAAGGCGCTCGCGATCGGGGCGCATCTGTTGGAGGTCTCCGCCGACGACCTGACGCTCGCGGACAGTCGAGCCACGGTGCGCGGCGCGCCGGACCGCGCACTCTCGCTCCGGGAGATCGCGCGTGCGGCGTACGCGGGCGCCAAGCGGCTGCCGGCGGGGATGGAGCCGGGCCTCGAGGCGACGCGGTTCTACGATCCCTACTTCGGCACGGCGTCCAACGCCACACACATCGCCGTCGTCGAGGTGGACCCGGAGACGTGCGGGGTCGTCGTGCGCCGCTTCGTGGTCGTCGAGGACTGCGGCCGGATCATCAACCCCCTGATCGTCGAGGGCCAGGCAATCGGCGGCGTCGCTCAGGGCGTCGGCGCGGCGCTGCTCGAAGAGATCGTGTACGACGGCGACGGCCAGCTCCTCACGGGCAGCCTCATGGACTACCTCGTCCCGACGGCCGCCGAGCTCCCTCCCGTCGAGGTCGTCCACCTCGAGCGGCCGTCGCCCACGACGCTCGGGGGCTTCAAGGGGGTCGGCGAGGGAGGGACGATTGGTGCGCCCGCCGCCGTGGCCAATGCGATCGCCGATGCGTTAAAGCCGCTCGGCATCGAGCTGAGCGAGCTCCCCGTGACGCCCGACCGCCTCTTTCGTCTGCTTTCTCGCCCGCGCCAAGCGTTATAGAGCCGCCCGATCGTTCCGTCGCCGTCCTATCGCTTCTTCCGTTTGGACCGGCAGCAACCGATTGCTACGATCCGCATCTAAATACTCAGCAAGAGGTCTCAGACCGCGCGTGAGGGGGACGATATGAACCGACGTGCATTCCTGGCGACCGGGGCCGCGTCCGCGGTCGTCGCCGGTCTCGCGAGACACGGCACGGCAGTGGGTGCGGCGCCTCCGGATGCGCCGAAGTGGCGCGCGTTCGAGGTGACGACTCGGGCCGAGATCGTCAATCCGACTGGCGGGGCGCGAGCGTGGCTGCCGTTCCCGCTCATGCCGGACACGGACTACCACAAGAGCCAGGGACAGAGCTGGACGGGGAACGCGACGACCACGCGCATCTACCGGGAGCCGCGGTACGGCGCTGCGATTTTCTACGCCGAGTGGCCGGCGACCGAACCGAGTCCCCTCGTCGAGGTGACGACCCGCTTCGCCACGCGCGACCGCGCCGTGGACCTCAAGGAGCCGGGCGAGGTCCGCCGCGAGGACAAGCGCGAGCTCGCCAAATACCTCGCCTCCACCCGTCTCATCCGGACCGACGGAATCGTCCGCCAGACGGCGCTCGAGATCACGAGGGGGGCGAAGACCGATCTGGACAAGGCGCGCGCGGTCTACGCGTGGATCGTCGAGAACACGTTCCGCGATCCGAAGGTGCGCGGCTGCGGCATCGGCGACATCAGCTGGATGCTCGAGGCCAGGAGCCTCGGGGGCAAGTGCGCCGACCTCAACGCTCTCTTCGTCGGGCTGACGCGCGCCGTCGGCATCCCGTCGCGCGACATCTACGGCATCCGCGTCGCCGACTCCGCAGAGTTCAAGAGCCTCGGGAAGAGCGGTGACATCAGCAAGGCGCAGCACTGCCGGGCGGAATTCTACCTCCCGACCCACGGCTGGGTCCCGGTGGATCCCGCCGACGTGCGCAAGGTCGTGCTCGAGGAGAAGGGGGGGCTGTCGCTGGGCGACGCGACCGTCCAGCGGGCGCGGGCGAAACTCTTCGGCGCCTGGGAGATGAACTACCTCGCCTACAACTACGCGCACGACGTGAAGCTGCCGAACTCGGCGGGTGATCCGATCGCGTTCTTCATGTACCCACAGGCCGAGTCGGGTGGAGAGCGGCGCGACAGCCTCGACCCCGACACGTTCCGCTACAGGCTGACCTCGCGCGAGCTTGCGATGTGATCCGCGACTGGCGCGACCCAGCCGATGGTCTCGCGCTCAGCCGGGATGCGTCGCTACGGCGATCTGCGCCGCGTGCTCCTCGGCGTGCTCGCCGACACGCCGGGCGAGAAACTCGATGGACATGACGCCGAGCGAGGGGTGGCGACCTTGGCGCGACCACTCGGCGTCGGGCAGTGTCTGGAGGAGCCGCGCGAGCTGCTCGTGCTCGGCGACGATCGTCTCCAGGAGGTCTCCGGTCTTCTCGCCGCGGACGAGGCTCGCACGCCGAAAGCCCTCCTCGTCGAAGTCGGCGAAGAGGGGAGCCTCCTCGTAGAGGAGCCGCCGGATTCGGAGCCCGTAGACGTGGACGACGACGTCGCGCAGATGGGTCAGCGTTTCCAGCGCCGACCACTCGCCTTCCCGGGGCGGCTCCGCGAACCGGCCTGACGCCGCGGCCTCCACGACGCGCCGAACGACACGGGCGGACGCTCCCATCCGCTCGAGGATCGCGCGGTGCTCGGGTGTCATCGAGAGCCGCCGCCTCAGGCGGGACCGAAGCCGACGGCGGTCTGGTCCCCCTTGACGAGCGGGCGGAAGCGGACGGGCAGGCCGACGGCAAGCTTGTCGAGGGGGATCTCGACGATCCGGCCGAGGAGCGAGACGCCTTCCTTCAGCTTCACCACCGCCACCGCGTAGGGCACGTCCGCGGTATAGGCGCGCGGCGCCACGCGGATCACGGTGTAGCTCGCGATCGTGCCCTCGCCGGCGAGCGGCACCGGCTCCCACGCGCGCTCGTAGCAAGCCGGGCACAGCTCCTTCGGCGGGATCGCGAGCGCGCCGCACTTCCCGCAGCGAACCCCGGTGAGCCGGCCCTCCCGCGCGCGCGCGAAGAAGCGCTGCAGCGTGATGACCGGTTCAGTCACGGCCGAAGAGGCTCACGAGCACCGTGGCGGTGTTGCCGCCGAGGGTGTGGGTGAGCCCGACACGCGCCTGGTCCACCTGGCGCGGGCCGGCCTCGCCGCGGAGCTGGGTGACGATCTCGGCGATCTGCGCCGCGCCCGTCGCGCCGATCGGGTGCCCTTTCGCTTTGAGACCACCCGAGGGGTTGACGGGGATCGCGCCGCCGAGGCTCGTCATGCCCTTCTCGGCCGCCAGTCCGCCGGCGCCGGGCTCGAAGAGGCCGAGTCCCTCGGTCGCGACGATCTCGGCGATCGTGAAGCAGTCGTGCAGCTCGACCACGTCCACGTCCGTCGGCGTGAGCCCCGCCTGCTTGTACGCCGCGGCGGCGGCGCGCTCGGTCGCGGGCACGCGTGAGAGGTCGCGCTTGTCGCCGAGGAGCATCCAGTCCGAGGCGGCGGCGGAGGCGAGCACCCAGACGGGCCGGCGGCTCCGGCGGGCCACCTCCTCGGAGGTGAGCACGACCGCCGCGCCGCCGTCGGTGAAGGGGCAGCAGTCGAAGAGCTTGAGCGGGTCGGCGACGTAGGCGCTCTTGAGCACCTGCTCGAGCGTGATCTCCTTCTGGAACTGTGCCTTCGGATTCAGCGTCCCGTGCTTGTGGTTCTTCACGGCGACGGCCGCCATCTGGGCCTCGGTCGTCCCGTACTTCTGCATGTGGGCACGCGCGATGAGCGCGAAGACGCCGGGGAAGGTGAGGCCGAGCGTCTGCTCCCAGACGGCGTCGGAGGCGTACGCGAAGTACTCGGTGGACTCGGGGGTCGGCACGTTGAGCACGCGCTCGCCGCCGCCGACCAGGACGACGTCGGAGACGCCGGCCGCAACCTCCATGACCGCGTGACGGAACGCGGCGTGGGACGAGGCGCACGCGGTCTCGAAGCGCGTCGTGGGGATCGCGGGGATCCCGAGGATGGACGCGGCCTGGGGTCCGGTGTGGAGCTGGTGCTCGGTCTCGCTGCCGACGACGTTGCCGTAGTAGAGGGCCTGGACCCGGCTCGCGGAGATCTCCGCGTCGGCCAGCGCGTCCGCGGCGGCTTCCGCGAAGAGCTCTGAGGACGTGCGGTCGTGTTTGCCGAACTTCGTCACGCCCACGCCGATCACCGCGACCCGTCGCATAGCGCCTCCTCGTCTGGGCCCATGCTAGCATCAACATTCATGGCTGCGCGAGCGCTCGTGTTGCTCGGGTGCGGGTGGATCGCGCGCCGCCACGCCGCCGCGGCGCGTCGCCTCGGGATCCCGCTGCTCGCGGCGAGCCGCGACGCCGCGCGGGCCCGCGCCTTTGCCCGCGAGTTCGCCGCCGCGGACGCCTTCGGCGCCTACGAGGACGCCGTGCGCGACCCGCGCGCCACCGGCGCGATCGTGTGCACGCCCCACGACCGGCACCTCCCCGACGCGCTCTTGGCACTCGGAGCGGGCCTGCACGTCCTCGTCGAGAAGCCGATCGCGCCGACCTTCGCCGAGGCCGACCGGATGATCAGCGCCGCCGCCGCCGCGGGCCGGATCCTGATGGTCGCCGAGAACGTCCACTTCATGCCCGCGTTTCACCACGTTCATCGGCTGATCGCCGGCGGCCGACTCGGCGAGCTCCGCGAGCTCCATCTCGTCGCGCGCGGCTATCGGCCTCACCGCGGCTGGCGGCTCGACGCCGCGACGTGCGGGGGCGGCGTCCTCATCGACGCCGGCATCCATCATGTCCACAACCTGCGCCGCTGGGGCGGCGAGCCGCGGCGCGTCTTCGCCCTCGCGCCGCCTCGGACCGTCGCCTTCGGGGGCGAGGACGCCGTGGACCTCCTCGCCGAGCTTCCGGGCGGCGCGGTCGGGTTCCTCGCCAATTCGCTTGGCGCCCGCGGCATGCCGCGGGTTCAATGGTCTACAGTGACGGGGACCGACGGCACGTGCTTCGCGGACCACCGCGGCCGCTGGGTGCTTCTCCGCGGCGCGCACCGCACGCGGCTGTCGCTCTTCTTCCGAGACACGCGGGGCCATGTGGCCATGCTGAGCGCGTTCGACGAGGCGATGCGGACGGACAAGGCCCCCGAGACAGACGGCGCGGCGGGCCGGCGGGACCTCGCCGTCGTCCTCGCCGCGTACCGCTCGATCGCCGAGCGTCGCCCGGTCGACGTCGAATGCTGAGCGAAGAAGCGCTGATTCTCATCGCCGTCGTGGGGGCGTGTGCCCTGCTGATCCTCGGGATCCTCGAGCTCATCTGGCCGTCCCGGCCCCGGCACCCGGTTCGACGCTCCCCACCCTCGAAAGGGCCGGCGCCGACCCTGGCGAAGCCCACGCTCGCGGCTCCCGTCAGGGTCACGCCGCCGGTCGCCGCAAAGTTCACACCCCCGGCTCCCGCCAAGGTGACGCCGCCGGTCGAGCCGCTGCCTGCGACGCGAATGCGCCGGAGCAAGGTCTCGCCCCACGCGCGCCCTCACGCGGGACAGGTCGAGCCCGTCGCCGCGCGCGAGCCGCTTCCCGAGCGCGTTCCACCCGCGCCGCTCGCTCGCCCGGCGCCGGTCACGAACGCGCCCGCGCCAATGCCATCGGCGCCGCCGCCGATGGCGCAGACCCCGCCCGTGCCCGAGAGGGTCGAGCCCGAGGTGGCTGCGCCGGAAGTGTCGGGGCCGGCGGTCAAGCCGGAGCCTCCGCCGGAGTCGGTCGCCGCCACCGTGGCGCCGGAGCCCCCGCCGGCGACGCCCTTCGAGCCTCCGCGGCGGCCCGCGCCTGGCACGACGCTCCGGATCGATCCGCTGCTGGTCGAGCGGTGCTTCTCGCTCTACCAGGACCGGCAGCACGACGAGGTGGTGTCGATCGGCGAGGAGGCGCTCGGGCGGCTCGGAGACGCGCCGCTCTCGACGCGGGAGGCGCGCGAGGCCGCGGCGCTCTGGTCCGTCGTGGCCCTCGCGAAGCAGGCGCTCGGCGACGATATCGGCGCCAGCATGGCGCTGGAGTCCGCGCTCCGCGTCGCGCCCGCGGACGAGCGCATGACGTACCGCCAACACATCGCCGCGCTCGCGCAGAGCGCCGCCCGGATCGCGCTGGCGCGCGCCGGCAACCAGGACACCGACGACCGCATCGCGGAGCTCCGCGGCGCGCTCGCGTGGACCGAGCGCGGCCTCGGCGCCGTGCCCTCTGACGAGCCGCTCTCCGAGACACGCGCGATCGCCCGTGCGGAGCTCTGGCCGACATACGAGCAGTCGGTGCACAAGCTCCTCCAGCGCCAGGAGTTCCGTGAGGCCCGACGCCTGCTCCGCGAGGCCCTCGACGACCCGGAGATCCCGGCGGCACGCGTGGCTCCGTTCGAGGAGCTCTTGTCGGGGACGTTCGGGGGTGAGATCGGTCAGCTCACGGCGCAGGCGATCCGCTCGATGCAGGAGGCGCGCGAGTCGGAGGCGCTCGCCTCGCTCCGCCGCGCCGAGGAGTTGCTCGAGACGATCCCTGACGAGGCGCTTCCGCCGAAACGCCGCGAGGAGGTCGACCAGCGCCTGTGGTGGGGCTACACTCGGCTCGGCGTCCGCCGCCTCGAGGCGGGCGACTACGAGGACGCGGTCGACCCCCTCGTGCGCGCGCTCAAGCTCCCCGACGTCAGCCCCGACCGCCAGTCGGAGACCCGCGCGGCCCTGGTGCGCGCGCTCGAGGGCGTCGCGGACCTCCGCGCCCTCTCGATCCGCCAGCTCAACGACGCCGGCGACCGCGACGGGGCTGTGCTGCGGACCGAGACGTTGCGCGAGCTCTTGCAGAGCTGCACGGAGCTCGGGCTCTCGGCCGAGGAGCTGTCGGCCGTGTTCGCCCAGATCCGGCGACTGTGCGAGGAGCTCGGCATAGAGGACCACGCCTGAGCGACCGCGCGCCTCAAGGGCGCCGTCTCGGACAGGCTCGGGCCCGCCCTCAGGGCTCGCCGCTCCGCCGCCGGATCTCCTCCAGCAGGGCGTCCGGCACCCGGAAGAACGACTCGACGACCGCGGGGTCGAAGTGCGCGCCGGCGCAGCGCTTGATTTCGGTCTTGGCGACGTCGAACGGCTTGGCCTTCGAGTACGGGCGGTCGAACGTCATCGCGTCGAAGGCGTCCACGACCATGAAGATCCTGGCGCCGAGTGGGATCTCCTCACCCGTGAGGCCTCGCGGGTAGCCGCTCCCGTCCCACTTCTCGTGGTGCGACCAGACGACCGGCACCGCGCCACGCAGGAAGGGGATCCGCTCGATCAGCGCCTTGCCGATCTCCGGGTGCCGCCGCATGATCGTCCACTCCTCCGCGGTGAGCGGCCCGGGCTTGAGCAGGATCGCGTCGGGGATGCCGATCTTGCCGATGTCGTGGAGGAGGACACCGTGGGCGAGGTCGGGCAGCTCCGTCTCGGGCACGCCGTACTCGTCCGCGGTCGCGAGGGCGTAGCCGTGCACGCGCCGCGAATGCGACTCGGTGCCCACGTCGCGCGTGTCGAGCGCCGAGCCCAGCGCCTCCAGCGTGGCGCGGTACGTCTCCTGGAGCTGGCTGTGCTTGGAGGCCAGGTCGCGCGTGGCCTCGACGACGCGACGCTCGAGGTTCTTGTGGTACTCGCGACGGTCGATGAGGAGCTGGCGGCGCTCCAGCGCGCGCTCGGTGGCGATCAGGAGCTCGTCCATGTTGACCGGCTTCATGATGAAGTCGTGGGCCCCGAGCTTGAGGCTGGCGATCGCCGTCTTCACGTCGGCGGCGCCGGTCAGCACGATCACGGCGACGTCGTCGTCGACCGCCCGCACCTGCTGGAGGAGCTCGATGCCCGTGATGCCCGGCATCTTGAGGTCGGTCACCACGAGCGGCGGACGGCCCGCCTTGAACACCTCCACGCCCTCGCGACCGTCGTTCGCGAGCAGACAGTTGTAGCCAGCCGCGACGAAGATCTGGTGAAGGACTTCACGGACCTGACGGTCATCGTCAACAATCAGGATGTCCCGCTGCGCCATGTCATGTGACTCTCTCCGCCGGGCCCGCCGCGGCGACCTGGTTCTTCCCAGCACGCTTCGCGGCGTAGAGTGCCTCGTCGGCGGCGCGGAAAAGGTCCTCCGAGTTGGCCGCTTCGTCGTCCGGGAGGCTCGCGACGCCGAAGGATGCAGTGATGGACTTGCCGTGCGAGAACGGGAACGTGGCGACGACCTGCCGGATCCGATCCGCGTAGAGCCGGGCGCCCGCCTTCGAGGTCTCGACGAGAAGGATCGCGAACTCGTCACCGCCGTAGCGGGAGACGACATTGATCCCGCGCGAGTGCTTCATGAGGATCTGCGCGATCTCACGCAGGGTTTCGTCACCGACCGCGTGGCCGAACTCGTCGTTGACGCTCTTGAAGCCGTCGAGGTCGAGGAGCACGACCGACACGGGGTGGTTGAAGCGCCGGAAGCGCGAGATCTCCTCCTCGAGACGCAAGGAGAAGAAGCGCCGGTTGTAGAGCCCGGTCACGTCGTCGCGGAACGACGTCTCCTTGAGCCTGGCGTTCGTAACCTCGAGCTCCTTGTAGGCGGCGTCGAGGCGCGTGGCGAACGAGTTGATCTCGACCGCCTGCTGCTCGATCGTGGTGAGCATGCTGGTGAACGACTTCATGAGCGCCCCGACCTCGTCGGTCCGGGCACCGAGTGCAGTGACGTCCGGCTGCTGCGACAAGAACTCCCCCATGCGGCTGACGGCCCGACCGATGTCCCAGAGGATCCAGGCGCCGCCGACCATCGCGAGCAGCGTGAAGAACACGAGGCCCTGGAGCCCGAACAGGTTGATGCCGCTCAGCGACCTGACGTCGGCGAAGAAGTAGCGGTGCACCGCGTAGGCGAGCACAAGCACGGGGAGTACTCCGAAGAGGCCGAGCGCCAGCAGGACTCGCCGCCGCAGTCTCCGCCCTACGACCGTCACATCCAGTGACGCGTCGGTCGCCATCTATGATCATTATTCTTGTTGCTGCGACACCCTGTCAATGTCAGAATTTCAAGGGGTTTCGCGATGCCCCGGGGGGCGGACAAGAAGCTCGACTGCGTGGGGCTGTTCTGTCCCATGCCGATCCTCAAGACGCGCGAGGCCATGAAGCACTTGACTCTCGGTCAGGTCCTCGAGATGACGTCCGACGACCCGGCCTCCGAGGCAGACATGAGGAGCTGGGCGGCCCGCACGGGCCACGAACTCCTGGAGATCGAGAAGAATGGCACGGTCTTTCGCTTCTTCGTCCGCAAGACCCGGTAGCGGCCCCGCCGCGGCGGTTCCGCGCGTCTACCTGGATTACGCCGGCTTCTCCCCCGTGGACCCTCGTGTCGTCGCGGTCATGCGACCGTTCCTCGAGGGCGGCGTCGGCAACCCCGGGGCGCCCCATTCCCTGGGGCTCGAGGCGCGCGCGTCGCTCGACGGCGCGCGCGCGAAGGTGGCGCGTCTCATCGGTGGCACGCCGTCGGGAGTGATCTTCACCGCGAGCGCCACCGAGGCGAACAACCTCGCGATCAAAGGCGTCGCGGCGCGGGCCCCCGGCCGCCACATCGTGACCTCGGCGATCGAGCACGTCTCGGTGATCAACGCGTGCCGCGATCTCGAGAAGCAGGGGTTCACGGTGACCTACGTCCCGGTGGACGCCGAGGGGCGTGCGGATCCCGACGCTGTGGCGCGGTGGATCCGCGATGACACGGCGGTGGTCTCACTCATGGCGTCGAACGGCGAGATCGGCACCCTCGAACCGATCTCCGCGATCGGAAGACTCACGCGCGAGCGGGGCGTCGCCTTCCACGTCGACGCGGTCGGTGCGGCGGGGCGCGTGCCGCTCGCGGTGGACGAGGCGCACGTCGACCTGCTCACCCTCTCCTCGAACGATCTCTACGGGCCGCCGGGCGCCGGCGCCCTGTGGACGCGGGCGGGGGTCAAGCTCGCGCCCCAGATCCTCGGCGGCGGGCAGGAAGGCGGGTACCGCGCGGGGACCGAGAACCTGCCGGCGATCGTGGGGATGGGCGTCGCCGCGGATCTCGCCCGGCTCGAGGGCCCGGCGGAGGTCGTCCGGCTCCGCGAGCTGCGCGACCGGCTGATCGCCCGGGTGCTCGAGCGGCTCCCGGAGGCGCGCCTCACTGGCGCGCGCGGGGGGGGCCGACTGCCGCACCACGCGTCCTTCGTGGTGCCCGGCGTGAAGGCGGACGGCGTCCTGCTCGAGCTGGATCTCAGAGGCATCGCCGCCTCGTCCGGCTCGGCGTGCAACGCGCTCACGGGCGAGCCCTCGCACGTGCTCCGCGCGATCGGCTGCGACCGCGAGGCGCTCGAGGGCTCCCTCTGCTTCACGCTCGGACGCTGGACCACTGCGAGCGAGATCGACGTCGCCGTCGAGACGCTGCCTGCCGTGGTCGCGCGCCTGCGCCGCCTCGCGCCGCGCTGACGTGCGGCTCTTCCTGTTCGACATCGACGGCACGCTGCTGATCGCGCGCGGCGCGGGACGCGCCGCCCTCAGGCAGGCACTCGAGCGGACCTACGGGACCGCCGGCGCGCTCGACGTCTACGACCTCCGCGGCAAGACCGACCCGCGCATCGTCTGGGACGTTCTGACCGCCGCCGGAGTCCCGGGCGAGGCGATCGAGGCGCGTCTCGGCGACTGCTTCGAGGCGTATGTCCGCGAGCTCGAGACGATCTTGGGCGACGGGCATGTGGTCGAGCTCATGCCGGGAATCCGCGAGCTCGTCGGGGCACTCAGCGCGCGCCCCGACGCGGTCGTGGGCCTCCTGACCGGCAACATCGAGGCGGGCGCGCGACTCAAGCTCCGCCCGACGGGGCTCCTCCCGCACTTTCGCGTCGGCGCGTACGGCTCGGACCACGTCGACCGCCGGCGTCTGCCGCCGATCGCACGCGAGCGGGCCGCGCGTCTGGTCGGGCGCGACATCGACGGCGCGCGCGTGACGATCATCGGCGACACGCCCCACGACGTGGACTGCGCCCGCGCCTGCGGCGCAGTCGCGGTTGCCGTGGCGACGGGGCAATACCCGCCCGACGAGCTGGCAGCGTGCGCGCCCGACCTCCTGTTCCGCGACTTCTCGGACGTCGCCTACGCCCTCGCGGCCCTCACCAGCTGCGCGGGACGGCGCCACACCGAACCCGACTCAGGCCACCCACCGATGGGGCCGGTCCCGCGGCCGACTGTGGAATGAGACGCGACATGCGGAACGGAGCCGGGTCGCGCCTCGTCTCAGGCCACCCACCGATGGGGCCGGTCCCGCGGCCCCCGCTCCAATAATGCGGCTCGTCTCTGTGTGGCTCCACGTGCTGGGCATCGTCGCCTGGATCGGCGGGCTCGCGTACCAGGCCCACGTTCTCGGCCCCGCGGCCCGGCGCGGCGGGGCCGGCGTCTTCGCCGAGGCCGCCCGGCGCGGGCGGCCCATCGCGTGGACCGCGGTCGCCGTGGTCGCCCTGACGGGGTTCTACAACGTGACGCGGCTCGGGCCCCTCGAGCGCGTGATGGAGAGCGGGGCCGGGCTCCTCCTGGCGGGGAAGTTCGTGCTGGTCCTCGGGGCCGTGGCTCTCGCCGCACAGCGCGACTTCGCGCTGGTGCCGAGACTCGGTCGCGCGCTCGTCGAGGGCCAGGACCCGGCGCACGCGCTCAGGCGGATCGCGTGGGTCGACCGGCTCGTGCTGCTGCTCGCGGTCGCGATCGCCTACCTGGGTGTGGCGGTGTCGCGGGCCTGAGCACCGGCCGGAGGCCTCAAGCCAGCGAGGCGACGCCGAGGTCGCGCGCGATAGCGTTGCACTGGGCGACGAGGACGGGGGCGAGCGGGATACCGTCCTTTCGCCGCCGCCGCTCGCTCTCGAACTCCGGTTCTCCAGCGACGTAGATCCGCTCCTGCCCCTCGGCGCGCGGGGCCGTCTTCAGCGCCTCGAGCATGTCGTCCATGTCGCGCTTGAACTCCTCGATCGGCCGGAAGCGTGACGGGTCGATCGCTGCCAGGCAGTGGCCCGCGTTCTGGACTTTTCGCTCCTTCATGTCGCTTCGCTCAAAGAGGTTGCCGTAGACGGCACCGTTGAGGACCCCGGAGAGGATGTCCACCATGACGCCGAGGCCGTAGCCCTTGTGGCCGCCGAGCTCGCGCGAGCCCCCGAGGGGCGACAGGAGCCGGTGCCGGAGCGCGACCACGGGGTCGGTGGTCGGCCGGCCCCGGTCGTCGAGCGCCCAACCCTCGGGAATCGGTTTCCCCCAGCGCGAGGCGACGACGAGCTTGCCGATCGCGACGGTCGTCGTCGCCATGTCGAGCACGAACGGCGCGTGGCGGCCGGCGGGCGCGGCGAAGGAGATCGGGTTCGTGCTGAGCATGCCCTTCCGCCCGAAGGTCGGCACCGCCGCGGGCACGGGCATGTTGGTCGTCGCGAGGCCGATCATCTCGTGCTCGAGCGCCATCATCGAGTAGTTGGCGGCGGCGCCGAAATGGCTCGAGTTCCGCACGGTCGCGATGCCGATGCCGTACGCCCGCGCCTTCGCGATCGCCGTGCGCATCGCGAGCGTCGCGACGTAGTGGCCGAGGCACTGGCCCGAGTCGAAGAGCGCCATCGCGCCGTCGTCCCGGACGACCCGGGGCTCGTGCTCGAGCCGGAGATAGCCCTCGCGCCACCACTCGACGTATCGCGGCAGCATACCGATCCCGTGGGAGTCCACGCCGCGGAGGTCGGTCTGCACCATGTGGCCGGCGGTGGTCTCGGCGGCGGTGCGGCCCATCTTCATCGCGATCAGGACGTCGACGATGAAGCCGTGGAGGCGTGTGTGCGTGACGATGACCGGCGCCTCGGCCATGGCGACCTCCTCAGAGGCCCGTGATCTTGATGCCCGAGTTCTTGAGCTTGTAGCGGCGGTTGATCGTCGCCAGGACCGCCGTGATCCCTTCCAGTAGCCCCGCGTTCGAGAGCGGCCCGACGTCGATGGGCCGAAGCCCCATCGAGCGCCCGAACTCGGCGACCGTGTCCTTCGCCGCCTGGTCGTCGCCGCACAGGAGGAGGTCGCACTCGATCGGGTGGTCGGTCTCGGCGAGCTCGTGGGCGGCGATGTGGTGGAACGCGGCGACCACCTTCGCACCGGGCAGAAGCCCCTGGGCCTCTTCGGCGGACGAGCCCGCCGGAGGGGGGGTGTAGAGGCGCGGGCCGCCGAACGCGAGCGCCACGACCGTGCTGATCACGACCTTGTCGCGGCAGGCGTCGCTCACCTCGGGGAGCGTGGTCGCGAGCCCCGAGGCCGGGAGCGCGAGGACGACGACGGCGCCGAGCTTCGCCGCCTCCATGTTCGACTCGCCCATGATCGGCATCTTCCGAGTGATCTCGCGCAGCTCGGCCGCCTTCGCCTTCGCGCGCTCGCGGTCGCGGGAGCCGATGATAATCGAGTGACCCGCGAGCGCCCAGCGGCGGGCGAGCCCCGCGCCCTCCTTGCCCGTGCCGCCCAGGATCGCGATGTTCACCTGAAGAGGTCCCGCGCGGGGTCGCGTAAGAGCGGCTTCGAGCCCTCCTCGCTCGGCGTGAGCGGCGCGCCCCGCACGATCGCCGCGGGGATCCGGTCGAGCTTGCCCATGACCGGCTCCGCCGCGGCGGCCAGCTCGTCCGCGACGGCGAGGATCGTCGCCTGGAGCGGGCGGCCCGCGGGGTCGCGTTCGCCGAGGTAGCTCCGAAGCGGCGACAGCCCGGCGAGCCCGATCGCGACGTTGGTGAGCCCCTCGCGCCAGGGGCGCCCGAAGGTGTCGGCGACGATCACGAAGACGTCGACGCCGGCCAGAGCGCGGATCCGGTCGCGCAGAGCGCGCGCCGACCCGTCGGGATCCTCGGGCAGGAGCGCGACGCACTCGACGTCCACGTTGGACTGGTCGACGCCGGCGTTCGCGCAGACCCAGCCGTGATGCGTTTCGGTGATGAGGACGCCCTGATCCATGCGCACGATTCGGCGCGACTCGCGGAGGATGACCTCCACGAGGCGCGGGTCTCGGCCGAGCCCGGTCGCCATGCCCAGGGCGACGGACGAGGGCGTGACGTCGGCGAGCCGGACGATTCGGCCCTCCGCCTTGGAGACGATCTTCTGGCCGACGACGAGGAGGTCGCCTCCGGCGAGCGGCGTGGACTGGCGCGCCGCCGCCTCGACGACGAGGCGCGCGATGTCGGCGCCGGGGTGCACCTCGGGGACGCCCGCGATGCCGATCACCTCGTAACGGGGCGGCCCGGAGCCGGTGCGCATCGTTCTCAGGCCACCCTCGGCGGTACCGGCCTCGCGGACCCCGCTCCAGCATCCGCCCACGCGCGGACGAGGCGCGCGCTCTCGGTGACCCCACCCTCAGCGGCGAGCGCCGCGAGATCCTCCGGCGCATCCACGTCGAGGGCGAGGCCGGCGAGCATCAGGACTCGCGGCTCGAGGCCGCGGGCGCGCGCCGCCGCGAGGTGGCTCTGGAACGAGGGCTCGCCGAACTTGAGCGGCATCGCGTCGGGTGGTGTCAGCGCCACACCGTTCGTGCCGAACCCCGAACGTGACGGGGCGAACGCGGGCGCGCCCTCCCGCGCCCCGGCGACGAGTGCCTGAATCTCGTCGCCAGTCAGGCACGGGACGTCGCCGGGCACGGTGAGGAAAGCCCGCGCCCCGCGTCGCGCGGCCTCGGCCTGAGCGAAGGCGACCGCCGTGGTGTGGCTCGAGTTCGCCGCTTCACCGAGCGAGGCGAGTGGCTCGGCGCCGATCGCTACGGCGAGCTCGATGACCTCGGGATCGCGCGTCACGACCCAGACGCCGTCGAGGCGCGCGGCGCGGAGGGCGGCCAAGACGTCGCTCAGCATTGCGCGCGCGAGCTCGTGGCGCTCCCTGGGGCCGAGCGCGGGGACGAGGCGCTGCTTGGCGTTGACGAGGTCCTTGGCCGGCACGGCACAGATGATCATCGTAACGGGGGCCGCGAGGGCGGGGTCACTCCGTGGGTGGCCTGAGCCAGGGGCGACCCGGCTCCGTTCTGCATCTGGCCTTTCAATCTACAGGGCCCCGCGAGTCGAGGACGACGCGCGCCAGGGCAATCTCTCGGTCACGGTCCGTCATGAGGATGTCGGCGAGCACGGCCTTGACGCCTCGGCGCGCCAGCTCGGCGGCGTGCGGCGCGTCGCTCCGGTCCATGACGAGCGTCGCGAGCCATGGTGCGTATGCCGCGGCGACCCCGACGGCGGAGACGGTCAGGCCACGGGCTCGCATGAGCTCGCCGGCCGGCCCGCTCACGGCGGCGCCGCCCACGATCGGGCTTACCGCGACGACGCGGGCGCGCGCGGCGGCGAGCGCCTCCGCGATGCCGGGTACGGCAAGCACCGGACCGACGGACGTCACGGGGTTCGACGGGCAGACGACGACCAGCTCGGCTGCGCGGATCGCCTCGAGCACCCCAGGAGCCGGCCGGGCCGCGGGGGCTCCCGCGTACTCGACGTCGAGCACCTGGACCTGGGCTTTCTCGCGCACGAAATACTCCTGGAACGAGAGCCAACCGTCGGGGGTCCGGACCCGCGTGCGCACGGGCTCGTCGCTCATCGGGAGAATGCGCGCCGCCACGCTCAGGCGACGGCACAGCTCGGCCGTCACCGCCGAGAGCGGTCGACCCTCGCGGAGCGCGCGCGTCCGGTAGAGATGCGTGGCGAGGTCGCGGTCGCCCAGGTTGAACCACGTCTCGGCGCCGAGGTCGCCCATCGCCTCGAGGCAGCGGAACGTCTCGCCCGCGAGGCCCCAGCCGCGGGCCGCGTCGAGCCGACCCGCGAGCGCGTACATCACGGTGTCGAGGTCGGGGGAAACGTGGAGACCCCAGATCTCGGCGTCATCACCGGTGTTGCCGATCACGGTGAGCGAACTCCGAGGGACCGCGGCCGCGAGGCCGCGCAGGAGCTTCGCCGCGCCCGTGCCACCGGCGATCGCGGTCAGGCGCATGTCACGCGGGCCTGGCTTCCCGCAGCGTCCAGAGCGCGCTGCCGCCGCGCCACGCGTAGAGCCCCGCGCCCGCCGGGCGGGTGAGGCCGGCAGGCAGCGTGCTCTCCGGCACCGGGATGAAGCCGTAGCGGACCCACACGCGGTCGAGGCCCTGCGGCCGGGCGAACACGGTTGTGATTCCGGACGCCGTCGCGTCGTCAAGCGCCGCCGCCACGAGCTGGGCCGCGATCTCGAGCGGGTCGGTTTCCACGATCACGACGGGGCCGTGCACCATCGCGTCGCTCCCGCTCCGATCGGCCACGAGCGCGCCGACCAGACGCTCGTCGCTGCTGGCCGCCGCGAACGCGCCCCAGGCCAAGAAGATCGCGTCGGTCGCGGGCCAGGGAAGGGCGGCGAACTCGAAGAGGGGGCGGGCGTTCCCGGCGTCCGGCAGGGGGCGATAGCCGATCCCCTGCCAGACTCTCGGGAGCCTCGAGGAGGCGGGCGTCGTGGCGGGGACGCGCCCGCCCCCGGAGCGGGCAGAGGTCGGGATCTCTGCCTTCGCCCGGGTCCTACTTCTTCCCAAGCACCGCGTCCTTCAGGCTCTTGGCCAGGCGGAACTTGCAGACACGCTTCGCCGGAATCTTGAGCGGCTCGCCCGTCTGGGGGTTCCTTCCGATCCGCGCCTTGCGGTTGGCGAGGACGAGCTTGCCGAAGCCCGGCAGCACGAATCCGTTCTTGGCCTCTTTGCAGGCGAGGGAGAGCATCTCGTCGAGGACGTCCGCGATCTGTTTCTTCGACAGCGTCGTCTTCTGCGCAAGGTGCCCCAGGGTCGCGGATTTCGTCATCATCTTCGCCACAGGCAGCCTCCTCTGGAAGGGGTGTGGGTGAACGCGAAGTGAATTAATACCACAGCGCACCGCGCACGGCTACCTGCGCGTATACCGGAACTCGCCCGACGCGATCAGGCGACGGTACGAGCCGAAACGCGCCTCCGCGTCGTCGATCCGGTCGAGCGGCGACTCGGGATCCTCGCCCTCTCTATAGATCTGCACGATGGCGTAGAGCGTGTCGCGCTGCGCGGGGAGCCGCCCCGCGTCGCGGACGAGACGCCGGAGCTCGGCGGGCCCGACGAGTTGCCCGTGCTGCGCGCCGGCGGCGGTCGAGATCGACTCGTTGATCAGCGTGCCCCCCAGGTCGTTGGCGCCGGCGTCGAGCAGGAGCTGCGCGAGCTTCGGCCCCTCTTTCACCCACGACGATTGGATGTTCCGCAGCGCGGCGCCCAGCATCAGGCGCGCGAGCGCGTGCAGTTTGACGACCTCGATGCCCGTGGCGCCGGGCCGTACGCCGTCCACGAGGCGCTTGGCGTACATCGGCGCCTCCGAGTGGATCAGGGAGAGCGGGACGAACTCGGTGAACCCGCCCGTGTCCTTCTGGATGGAGCGCAACAGCGCCATGTGGCGGATCCAGTGGGCGGGCGTTTCGACGTGGCCGTACATGATCGTGGACGTCGTGCGGATGCCGAGCGCGTGCGCGGTCGTGATGACCTCGACCCACTGGTCCACGGTGATCCGGCCGCGCGAGATCCGGTCGCGGATCTCCTGGTCGAGGATCTCGGCCGACGTGCCGGGGAGGGTCCCGAGCCCCGCCGCCCGGAGCTCCGTCAGGTACTCCCGGATCGGGAGCCCCGACCTCACCGAGCCGTACAGGACCTCCTCGGGCGAGAAGGCGTGCAGATGGAGCCCGGGCAGGGCGCCCTTGATCGCGCGCGTGAGGTCGATGTAGTAGCGCCCGTCGAGCTTCGGCGGCAGCCCGGCCTGGATGCAGACCTCGGTCGCGCCGAGCTCCCACGCCTCCCGCGCGCGCCGGACGACCTCGTCGAGGGGCAACAGGTACCCCTCCTCCTCGCGGTGGTCGCGGCTGAACGCGCAGAAGCCGCAGTGCTTGATGCAGACGTTGGTGAAGTTGATGTTGCGGTTGACGACGTACGTCACGACGTCGCCGACTTGCCGGCGGCGCAGCTCGTCGGCGACGAGCGTGAGGGCGTGCAGGTCGCGGCCGACCGCGCCCGTCAGCGCGATGCCGTGATCGACGGAGAGCTCGCCGCCGTCGAGGACGCCGACGAGGATGCGGCGGACGTCGCGCGACGCCCAGTCGAGGACGGCGGAGAGGCTACCAGCGGCGCCAGTGTTCATGGGACTCCCTCACGAGGCCGTCGCCGTCGACGAGCGACGCGACGCGCGCGCGCACCGCCTCGTCCAGGAACTCCGCGCGCGTCGCGAACTCGGGATAGATCGCGAGGCGCTCGCGGAGGACGAAGCCCATGCCCTCGGTGGCGCGGCGCAGCTCTGTGATCAGCGGCCACGGCTTCTCGGGATTGATGTGGTCCGGGGTGAGCGGTGAGATGCCGCCCCAGTCGTTGAGCCCCGCAGCGAGGAGGCGCGGGTAGGCGCGCGGCGAGAGGTTCGGCGGCGCCTGGATGTTCACGTCGGGCCCGAGCAGGAGCCGCGCGACGGCGAGCGTGCGGAGCATGTCCGCGAGCGGCGGCTCGGGATGATCCCGCATCGGAATGCGCGGCTTCGCGCGGAAGTTCTGGATGATGACCTCCTGAAGGTGACCGTACCGCTCGTGGAGGTCGCGGATCGCCGCGAGGGCGTCCACCCGCTCGCGCAGCGTCTCACCGATGCCGATGAGGATGCCCGTCGTGAACGGGATCGAGAGCTTGCCCGCGAGCGCGATCGTGCGGAGGCGCCGGGCCGGCGCCTTGTCGGGTGCCCGGTCGTGCGCCAGCCCGGGGCTGCCGAGCCGCTCCGCGACGGTCTCGAGCATGAGGCCCATGCTCACGCTCACCTCGCGGAGGGCGGCGAGGTCGCGCTCGACCATGAGCCCCGGGTTGACGTGGGGCAGGAGCGGCGACTCGCGCAGCGTGAGCTCGCAGACCGCGCGGAGGTAGCCGAGCGTGGTGCGGTGGCCGTGGCGGCGCAGGAACTCGCGGTGGACGGGAAAGGCCGCCTCCGGCTTGTCACCGAGCGAGAAGAGCGCTTCCTTCGCGCCGAGCCGGGCGCCCGCCTGGGCGAGCGCCAGCACCTCCTCGGGCGTCATCGTGTGGGCGCCGGGCTCGCCGGGATCGCGCCGGAAGGTGCAATAGCCGCAGTAGTCGCGGCAGAGGGTCGTCAGCGGCACGAAGACCTTGGCCGAGAAGGTGACGACGCGTCCCCGGCCGCGGTCGCGCACCTCGCCCGCGCGCGCGAGGAGCTCGTCGAGCCCCGCGTCGGGGGTCTCGATCAGCGCGCACGCGGCGGCGTGGGAGATCACTGTAGCGGGGTCCGGGAGGCCGCCACACTCCGTGGGTGGCCTGAGACGAGGCGCGACCCGGCTCTGTTCTGCCTGTCGCTCTTCATTTCACGGGTCCGGGAGGCCGCCACACTCCGTGGGTGGCCTGAGACGAGGCGCGACCCGGCTCTGTTCTGCCTGTCGCTCTTCATTTCACCGCGGAGCGCTTGAGCTTCGGCCGCACGTCGTCGGCGAAGCGCGCCATGTTGGCCAGGACCGCCCTGAGGTCGGGCACCGTCGGGTCGAAGACGAAGTGCGTCACGCCCAGCGCGGCGTACTGCTGGAGGTCGGCCGCGACCTCCGCCGCCGTGCCTTGGAGCCGCGGCCGCTCGCCCCTCGCGGCCTTGGTCCCTCGCGGCCGCACCTCCATCGGCGCGCGGAACGTGAGCGTGAACGCCTTCGGATCGCGCCCCGCGCGCTGGGCCCACGCGTGGATCTGCTTGACCTTCTGCGCGTACTCGTCTGGCAGCAGCATCGCGGGCGGCCGGAGGCCGATCGGATGCCAGGCGTCGCCGAGAGTGCCAGCGCGCTTGAGCGCGGCGTCGGTGTGACCGCCGATCCAGATCGGGATCCCACCCCGCTGCGCGGGCTTCGGCAGCGCGTGGACGTCCCGGACCCGGTAGTGCTTACCCTCGAACGTGACGGGATCGGTGGTCCAGGTCGCGCGCATGAGCCGGAGGTACTCGTCGGTCACCGCGCCGCGCTCCTCGAACGCGGGGGCCGCGAGCGCCTCGAACTCCTCCCGGAGCCACCCGACGCCCGCGCCGAGGATGAGGCGCCCGCGCGAGAGCTGGTCGATCGTCGCGAGGGTCTTGGCCGTCACGAGCGGGTTCCGATAGGGGACGACGAGGACGCTCGTCCCGAGGCGCACCCGCTTCGTCGCGTGGGCGAGGTAGCCCAGCATCGCGAGCGGCTCGAGATAATCCTGCGCGGCGCCGCCCGCCAGCTGCCCCGTCGTCGAGTACGGGTAGACGGAGCGCGCCATCGAGGCGGGGAGCACCACGTGGTCGGTCACGAAGATCGAGTCGAAGCGGAGCGACTCGGCCTGCGCCGCCATCCGGAGCACGACGTCGGGCTGGGCGAGCGGGCCGCGACCGGGAAGGGCGAAGCCGAACTCCACGACCGTCCTCCGGGAAAAGTGCACGCCTCGATCGGGACGGCGCCTATGGTATCACTAAGCGGTATGCATTTCCCCGACGCGCAGGCGGTCTCCGCGGCGCGATGATGCTCGTCGCCGTGTCGGACGCGCGCCGCGGGTGGGCGATGTGGGCCCTGCCGGCGCTCCTGTTCCTCATCGCGTTCTTCCACCGGAGCGCGCCGGGGATCATCGCGAAGGACCTCATGCACGACTTCAACACCACGGCCGCGATCGTCGGACTCCTGTCGGCGACCTACTTCTACGCGTACGCCGGCCTCATGATCCCCGCAGGGCTCTGCATCGACGCGTTCGGCGTCCGGCGCGTCGTCTCCGCCGGCGGGCTCGTCATGGGGTTCGGGACCGTCGCGATGGGGCTCGCGGCGACCCCATGGGCGCTGTTCGCCGCACGGTTCGCGGTGGGTCTCGGCGCCGCCACGACGTTCATCGGCGCCCTCAAGGTCGCCGCGACGTGGTTCCCGCCCGGACGCTTCGGCTTTCTCTCGGCCGTGACGGCGACCGTCGGTTTCATGGGCGCCCTCGCCTCGACGGCCCCCCTCGCCCTCCTCGTCGGGGTCGCGGGATGGCGCGGCGCGCTCGGCGTCGTGGGCCTCGGCACGCTCGCGGTCTCTCTCCTCTGCTTCGCGGTCGTGCGTGATGGACCTGACGAGCGCACCACGGACGCGACGCCGGCCGTGCGGGCGGTCGTGGTCGGATTGGTCCGGGTGCTGCGCAATCCGCACACGTGGCCGCCATTCCTCGCGTTCTTCTGCCTGTACTCCGCGTTCGGCAACCTGTCGCTCTGGATCGTGCCGTACTTGCGCGACGTCTACGGCCTCTCGGCGCGCGACGCCGCGCTCTACGCGACCGCCCCGTCACTGGCGCTGCTCGGCTCGGCGCCGCTCACGGGCTTCGTGTCCGACCGCGTGCTCGGGCGTCGGAAGCTGCCGTACGTCGCCCTCGCGTCGTGCTCCTTCGTGCTGTGGCTCGTGCTGATCACGACCCTCGGCGTGCTCCCGCTCGGCGGCGTGTACGCGCTCTTCTTCGCGATGGGCGCCCTCAGCGCCGCCTTCGTGCTCACGTGGCCGCTCGGCCGCGAGGTGAATCCGCCCCGACTCGCCGGCATCGCGGTCGCGGTCGTGAACCTCGGAGGCTTCCTGGGTGCCGCGCTCACGCAGGGGCCGCTCGGCGCGGTCCTGGACGCGCGCTGGACGGGGGTCGTCTCGGGCGGGGCGCGCGTCTACCCGCTCGAGGCGTACGCGGGGGCGTTCGCCGCCTGCGCGGCCCTCGCGCTGGCCGCCGCTCTCCTGAGCCTGCTCTTGCGCGAGACGCGCGGGCGTAACGTCTATGCGGACCTTCGCGGGGGTGAGTGACGTGACGCCGGAGGAGTTCGCCCAGAAGATCAACGCGTGGGCCCGCGGGACGATGATCGAGGCCCATGGTCCGCCCGGACCTGTTCCCGCTGACCCTCCAGCTGTCGGTCAACCTTATCCGGAACGCCAGCCATGGGACATTGACAGCCGAGGCCCAGATCGTGCATCGTGGTCGTACCACCCTTGTCGTCGAGGTCTCGGTATTCGACTGGCAGCGACGACTAATCGCAAAACTCGTGGTGACTCAGCTGGCTCCGGCGGCCCCGCCGGCGACCGCGCCCGCCGGCCGCCCCGGTCGGTAGGACAGAGGGGGGCATGCGGCTCGGCTCGAAAATCTTCCTGACTTCCGCTCTCGTGATCGTCGTCCTCGCGGGCGTCGGGTTTCTGAGCCTTCGCGCGCTGGGCCGTCTCGTGTCGGTCAACCGGGAGATCGCGACGCGGACGGTCCCCGCGCTACGCCTCACCGCGTCCGCGCGCGAGGCGATCGCCCCACTCGTGCGCCTCGAGGCGCGCGCGATCGTGCTGGGCGACGCGCGGTACGCCACGGCGTGGACCGAGCGGGCGGCGCGGGTCGCCGACAACCTCGATCGTCTCGCCGAGTACGCGGTGAGCGAGCGGGAGGCGTTTTACCTCCGCGAGGCGAGCGCCGCGTTCGAGGGCTACCGGCGCGTCGTCGCCGAGGAACAGGCGCTCCTCCAGCGCGGCGAGCGGGCGCGCGCGCTGCGTCTCACCGACGCCGACGCACGGGTGCTCATCGAGGACGTCCAGGAGAACCTCGACGGGCTGATGGCCGCGACCCATACGCGGGTTCTCGCGGCACAGGCCGAGGCCGCCCGCCTCGAGTCGCGCACGTGGACCGCAGTCCTGATCGCGCTCACCGCCGCCGTCTGCCTGGCGCTACTCGGTACCGCCGTCGTCGCCCAGCGGATGACCCGCTCGCTCGCCCTCCTGTCCTCGGCGACGGCCGAGGTCGCCGCGGGCGCGTTTCGTGAGCCCATCGTGGTCGAGAGCCGTGACGAGATCGGGGCGCTCGCGCGATCGTTCAACTCGATGGCGAGCCAGCTGCGCGAGATGGACGATATGAAGCGGGACTTCTTCGAGACCGTCTCACACGAGCTCCGGTCGCCGCTCACGTCGATCCGCGGCGCCGCCGATCTCCTCCGCGACGGCGTTCCCGGACCGCTCACGGAGAAGCAGGAACGCCTCATGGACATCATCGGGCAGAGCTCCGAGCGGCTGCTCCGGCTCGTCAATCAGATCCTCGAGACGTCGCGCCTGCGGGCGGGGCTCGTGGAGCTCGACCGTAAGCCGCTCAATCTGGCGTGGCTCGTGGACCGCGTCGTCGAGGAGATCCACCCGCAGGCCGAGGAGGCGGGCATCACCCTCGAGCGCGAGCGCCTCGGAGCGGACTTTACGTATCGCGGCGACGAGGAGCGCCTCCACCAGCTGGTCGTCAACCTCGGCGCCAACGCGATCCGCTTCACCCCGCGCGGGGGGCGCGTCGTCGTGCGACTGATCGACACCGGCCCGGAGCTCGAGCTCCAGGTCGAGGACACGGGCGTCGGCATCCCCGCCGATGCGTTGCCGCACATCTTCGAGGCCTACCGCCAGGCCCACAGCGAGCGGGGCGGCACGGGCCTGGGCCTCGCGATCGTGCGCGGCATCGTGGACGCCCACGGCGGGCGCGTGACTGCCGAGTCGCGCGAAGGAAAAGGGAGCCGCTTCACCGTGCTCCTGCCGCGCGCATGAGGATATCGGTCGTCGCCCTGCTCCTCGCCCTTCTCGCCGGTGGCTGCGCCTCCCTGCCTCCGTGGCCGTGGTGGTATGGGCCGGAGCTCGTGAAAGCCGACCGCCTCGTCGAGCAGGGCGACTACGCGGGGGCCGTGGCCGCCTACGACGCGTACCTCGCGAGACACGGCGCGGACGCGCGGGTCCGAATGAGCCGGAACACGGTGGCGTCGATTCTCGCGCTCCAGCGAGAGATCGCGCGGCTCCGCGAGGACCTCGCCAAGCGCGAGGCGGACCTGGAGCGGCTGAAGGAGCTCGACCTCCGCATCGAGCGCCGCGGAGAGAAGAAGTGAACCGCGCCGTCTCAGGCCACCCAGATCATCGAAGGGGGCCTCGACGGCCCCCTCCGAGCCTCCCCCAGGATCGGTTGCGCGGGCGAAGCCCGCGCTCGAAGGGCGATCAGTCCCACGGCCACCCACCGATCGGGCCGGCCCCGCGGACCGCCGGTGAAGGGAACGGCGGCAGGGGGAACGGGGCCGCGGCGCCCCTCGTCTCAGGCCACCCACCGATCGGGCCGGCCCCGCGGACCCCGCTACAGTGACGCGGAAGGTTCTCGTTGTCGACGACGACGCGGCGATCCTCGAGGTGCTTACGATGCGCCTCGGAGCGATGGGCTTCGACGTCACCCCGGTGGGTGAGCCGCGCCGCGCGCTGGAGGCCGCCACCGTGCAGCGATTCGATCTCGCGCTCATCGATCTGCGCATGGGACCGATGGACGGGGTCCAGCTCATGGAGGCGCTCCACGCGCAGCAGCGCCGGTTGCCGGTGCTCATCATGACTGCTCACGGCACGATCGACAACGCCGTGCAGGCGGTCAGGCGCGGCGCCTTCGACTATCTGACGAAGCCGTTCGTGCGCGACGAGCTCCGCACGAAGATCGAGCGCGCGCTCGCCACGCGACGATGGGCGCGCGACCGCGAGCGGCTCCTCACCGTCGGTCAGACGCTCGCCTCGTCCGGGATTATGGAGCGCGTGCTCGATTCGGTCGCCCAGGCCACGGTCGAGGCGACCGAGGCCGAGCGCTGCGTCGTCTTCCAGCTCGAGCGCGGACGCCTCGTGCCGATGGCGAGCGCCGGGTCGCCCCCGCCCTCGTGGGAAGCGCTCGAGGCCGCCGCAACCACCGCGATGGAGAAGGGGGTGCCGATCACCCGCTCGGCAGGCGGCGACGCCGAGGCGGGCACGATCGTCGCGGCACCGCTCGTCGTCCAGCGCGGGCCGACGGGAGCGCTCGTCATCGAGACGCCGACGCGCGTCGAGCCCACCGAGGACGACCTTGAGCTGCTCGCGCTCTTCTCGTCGCAGGCGGCGATCGCGGTCCGCAACACGCATGAGCTGGAGCGCCTGAGGAGCGGCGCGCTCGCGGCGCTCGGCCGGATGGCGACACAGGTCGCCCACGAAATCAAGAACCCGCTCGCCGGCCTGCGCCTGTACGCCCGCCATCTCGACCAGCGCCTGGGCCGCGCGGGCGACACGGAGGGTCGCGAGCTCGCGGGCAAGATCGCGGCTGGCGTGGAGCACCTCGCCGACGTGGTCGCCGAGATCACGGCATTCGGGCGTCCACCCGAGCTCCACCGCGCGCCGACGAACGTCCACACGATCCTCGACGAATGCCTCGAGCTCGCCGCCGCACGCTTCGCTGGGCCCGCGATCGAAGTGGTTCGGGGGTGGGATCCGGCGTGCCCGGAGGCGCTCCTGCTCGATCCGCGCGAGCTCCGGAAGGCCTTCCTCAACCTCATCGTCAACGCGTTTGAAGCCCTCGACGGCTCGGGCCGGCTCACCCTGACGACTTCGTACGCGGCCGACTCCGGTATGATCGCGGTGATGATCGAGGACACCGGGGTGGGCATGAGCGACGAGACGATCTCGCGGGCGTTCGACCTCTTCTACACGACCAAGCCCGACGGGACCGGGCTCGGCATGTCGATCGCACGCTCGGTCGTCCAGCTGCACGGAGGCGAGCTCAGCCTCCAGAGCCGGCTCGGGCACGGCACGCGCGTGCAGGTGCGACTGCCGGTCGTGGCGCCGTGAAGACCAACACCAGCGCGGTCCTCGTCGTCGACGACGAGAAGACGATCGCCGACGGGCTCCGGCTCACGCTCGAGAGCGAGGGCTACGCGGTGCACACGACCGGGAGCGTGCGGGACGCGCTCGCCGCCTTCGCGCAGTGCGAGGCCGAGGCCGCGATCGTGGACCTAATGCTCCCGGACGGCGACGGTCTCAACCTCACGCGGGAGCTCCGGCGGCGCGACCCCTCGCTCCAGGTGATCGTCATCACCGCGTACGGCTCGGTGCGCAAGGCCATGGAGGCGACCAAAGGGGCCGGGGCGTTCCATGTCCTCGAGAAGCCGTTCGATCCGGATGAGCTCCTCGGTCTCGTGCGGAGCGCGCTCGACCACCGGAGGCTCGTCGTCGAGAACACCAACCTGCGGCGCCGCCTCGCCGACCGCGCCGCCGACAGCGAGATCCTCGGGCAGGCGCCCGGGATCCAGCGCGTCCTGGAAACGGTCGCGGCGGTCGCGGACGCCGACGCCAACGTGCTGATCATCGGCGAGAGCGGGACCGGCAAGGAGCTCGTCGCCGACGCGCTCCACGAGCGGAGCCGGCGGCGCGGCGGGCCGTGGGTGAAGATCAACTGCGCTGCGCTGCCCAAGGATCTGATCGAATCCGAGCTGTTCGGCCACACCCGCGGCGCCTTCACGGGCGCCACCAGCGACAAGACGGGCTTGCTCGAGGAGGCGGACGGGGGCTCGCTCCTCCTCGACGAGATCACCGAGATGCCCGCGGAGCTCCAGGCGAAGCTCCTCCGCGTGCTCGAGGAGCGCGCCGTGCGCCGGGTGGGCGCCGCCAAAGCTGTCCCCGTGGACTTCCGCCTCATCTCGTCGACGAACCGGAGCCCCGAGGCCGCCCTGCGCGAGGGCCGCCTGCGCCAGGACCTGTTCTTCCGGATCAACACCGTCTCCATCGACGTCCCGCCGCTGCGCGAGCGCCGGGAGGACATCCCGATCCTGGTCCGCGCGTTCCTGGAGCGCTATCGCGCCAAGCACGGCCGGGACGTCGGGGGCATCGAGCCGGAGGCCTACCGGAGGCTGCTCTCCTACGCGTGGCCTGGCAACGTCCGCGAGCTCCAGAACGCGCTCGAGCGCGCGGTGCTCGTGACGCGTGGACCGCAGATCATCCTCGAGGATCTCCCCGAGCCGTTCCAGGGCGCGGCCACCGAGCCAGGGGCGGCGCCGACGGTCGCACCCTCCGAAGTGCCCGTCGGCTCGCTCGAGGAGATCGAGCGCGCCTCGATCCTGCGCGCGCTCGAGACGACGAAGTGGAACAAGCAGGCGGCGGCCGCGCTGCTCGGGCTCCGGCGCCCGACGCTCTACTCGAAGATGCGCAAGCACGGCATCCCGCAACGCCGGCCATAGGCCGCGGAAGCCGGTCCCTCTGCGTCGCTCGCTCCCACCGAGCGCCCGAAACGCGGGCACTTCCCATGAGCCTGCCCATTTCCTAGGCAAGCGGGCGCCCTTCCGCGCCCGCGCGCGTCGTCGAATCGCCCGATTTCCCGCGTCTTTGCCGCGAGCACCCCCGGCACGGCGGTTGCTATGGACGCGGCCGGGAGGGTCTCTGATGAAAAAGATCGAGGCGATCATCAAGCCGTTCAAGCTCGACGATGTCAAGGAAGCGCTCACCTCCATCGGCGTGATCGGCATGACCGTGTCGGAGGTGCGCGGCTTCGGCCGGCAGAAGGGCCATACCGAGCTCTACCGCGGCGGCGAATACACGGTCGATTTCCTCCCCAAGATCAAGATCGAGGTCGTCGTCCCGGACCACCTCGTCGACAAGGTCGCGGAGGTGATCGCCGGCGCGGCCAAGACCGGCAACATCGGCGACGGCAAGATCTTCGTCAATCCGGTTCAGACGGCGGTGCGCATCCGGACGGGCGAGCGCGACGAGAGCGCGCTCTAGTCCAAAAGGAGATTGCCGTGAAGCGATTCAGCCTCGCACTGGCAATGATGCTGGTCGTGAGTGCCACAGCGATCGTGGCGTGGGCGCAGCAAGCCACCACTCCCGCAGCGTCGCCGGCCCCCGTCGCCCAGGCCGCGCCGGCCACGCCGGGCGCCCAGGCCGGGACCCCGCCGGCGCTGAAGATCGACTCGGGCGACACGGCGTGGGTCCTCACCTCCTCGGCGCTGGTGCTCCTGATGACGGCGCCGGGGCTTGCTCTCTTTTACGGCGGGATGGTCCGCCAGAAGAACGCGCTGGCGACCATCATGCAGAGCTTCATCATCCTGGCGCTGATCTCTGTGCAGTGGGTGCTCTGGGGGTACAGCCTGGCCTTCGGGCCGGACAAGGGGGGAATCGTCGGCGGGCTCGAGTGGATCGGCCTCAGAGGCGTTGGCCTGGATCCTGGTCCGTACAGCGATACGGTCCCGCACCAGGCGTATATGGTCTTCCAACTCATGTTTGCCGTGATCACCCCGGCGCTGATCACCGGGGCCTTTGCCGAGCGGATGAAGTTTTCCACCTTCATCGTCTTCACGCTGGCGTGGGCCACTTTCATTTACGACCCGTTGGCCCACTGGGTCTGGGGAAAGGGCGGGTGGCTCGCAGGGCTGGGGGCCCTGGACTTTGCCGGCGGCACCGTCGTCCACATCAGCTCTGGCGTCTCGGCCTTGGCTGCCGCTCTGGTCATAGGCAGGCGCAAGGGGTACGGCCGTGAGCCCATGCAGCCCCACAACCTTCCCCTGACCGTCGCGGGCGCCGCACTCCTTTGGTTCGGCTGGTTCGGATTCAACGCCGGCAGTGCGGTGGCGGCCGGCAAGCTGGCGACCAGCGCGTTCGTGGTGACCAACACAGCTACGGCCGCAGCCGCGCTCGGCTGGATGTTCACCGAGTGGGCCATGCGGGGCAAGCCCACGGTGCTGGGCGCGGCCTCCGGCGCTGTGGCGGGACTGGTGGCGATCACACCTGCGTCCGGATTCGTGAATCCCCTGGCATCCATCGTGATCGGAGCCGTGGCGGGCTTTCTCTGCTACAACGCCTGCAATGTGAAGGCGAAGCTCGGTTACGACGACTCGCTGGACGTGGTAGGGGTCCACGGCATTGGCGGCACTTGGGGGGCCCTCGCCACCGGGCTCTTTGCCACCAAGGCGATCAATCCCGACGGAGCAGACGGCCTCTTCTACGGCAACCCTGGGCAAATGAAGGCCCAGATCATCGCCGTCGTCGCGTCCTGGGTGCTGGCCTTCGTGGGGACGTTCATCATCCTGAAGATTCTTGACGCCCTCATGGGGCTCCGGGTCAGCGAGGAAGCCGAGGTGGCTGGCCTCGACCTCTCGCAGCACTCCGAGACGGCGTACGCCGCCGGCGGCGGTTACGGCGAAGTCGGGTCGGGGCACCCGGGCGCCATCGGCGAGGCGCGGCCGCGCGTGGCTCACTAATGTCTACTCGCTTGATTCGGCGGGAGAGTTCCCCTAAGGTAGTCGGGCCATCCCATCACTCACAGACGAGAAGGAGTTCCGCATGACCGCGAAGGACGTGCTCAAGCTGGCCAAGGAGAAGGGCGCCAAGATCGTCGACCTCCGGTTCATCGACCTGCCGGGTCTCTGGCAGCACTTCTCGATCCCGATCTCCGAACTGAACGAGGACATCTTCGAAGAAGGGCTCGGCTTCGACGGCTCCTCGATCCGCGGGTTCCAGACGATCGACGAGTCCGACATGCTGCTCGTGCCGGACGCGTCGAGCGCCGCGATGGATCCGTTCACGGCGGTGCCCACGCTGGTGCTGATCTGTAACGTGAAGGACCCGGTCACGGGCAAGTGGTACTCGCGCGACCCCCGCTACATCGCCCAGAAGGCCGAGGCGCACCTGAAGAAGACGGGCCTCGCCGACACGGTCTACATCGGTCCCGAGCTCGAGTTCTTCTTCTTCGATTCGATCCGCTTCGACCAGACCTACAACTGCGGGTACTACTTTATCGACTCCGAGGCGGGCTTCTGGAACTCCGGCAAGGAGGGGACGGCCGAGCAGCCGAACCTCGGCTACAAGCCGCGGTACAAGCAGGGCTACTTCCCGGTCCCGCCGATGGACAAGTTCCAGGACATCCGCTCGGACATGGTCCTGGCGCTCGAGAGTGTGGGGGTACGAATCGAAGTTCACCACCATGAAGTCGCGACCGCCGGGCAGACGGAAGTCGATATGCGATTCGATACCCTGACCAAGATGGCCGATAAAGTCATGTGGTACAAGTACTGCGCTAAGAACACTGCGCGGAAGTGGGGGAAGACGGCGACGTTCATGCCGAAGCCGCTCTTCCAGGACAACGGCTCCGGCATGCACACCCACCAGTCGCTCTGGAAGAACGGGAAGAACCTGTTCTTCGAGCGGGGGGGCTACGCCGACATCTCCAAGAACTGCCTCTACTACATCGGCGGCATCCTCAAGCACGCGCCGGCGCTGCTCGCGATCATCGCCCCCTCGACCAACTCCTACAAGCGACTGGTGCCGGGCTACGAGGCGCCGATCAATCTCGTCTATAGCCAGCGCAACCGCTCGGCGTGCGTGCGGATCCCCGTCTATTCGAAGTCCGAAGGGGCCAAGCGCATCGAGTTCCGCACCCCCGATAACACCTGCAACCCGTATCTGTCGTTCGCGGCGTGCCTGATGGCGGGGCTCGACGGGATCGCCAACAAGATCGATCCGGGTAAGCCGGTCGACAAGGACCTCTACGAGCTGCCGCCCGCCGAGGCGAAGAAGATCAAGCAGCTCCCCGGCGACCTCAGCATCGTGCTCGACAACCTCGAGCAGTCCCACGACTGGCTGTTGAAGGGCGACGTCTTCACGCCGGACGTGATCGAGACGTGGATCGACTACAAGCGCAAGAACGAGGTGGACGCCGTGCGGCTCCGCCCGCATCCGTGGGAGTACGCGCTCTACTTCGATATCTAAGCGGCGGGCCCCCCGGGCGTCGCCACGCCCGCCGCGCTTGCGTAGCGCCCGGGCCAAGCCCATGTAGGCTCCGCTTCGGCTCCGGTGAGACATCGCCGGGGCCGTTGCCTTCCCAGGGGCGCGCGTCGCACGCGCCCACCGGCCGGTGCCTCTTTGTTCGGCAGGCCCCTCGACGCTGCTCATCCAGAGGGCAGCGGGCATCGGTCTCGTCCGCGTTAACCTCTTGCCGAACTTGATGATCGCTCGTCGAGCAGCCTCGGCATACGCATTGCTACCGCACTGCGCGAAGCGACGCTGACGTCGCGGCTGACCGGGACAACGACGCCCCGCCGGGGCGTCATTTTTTTTGCCACGAACGGGATGTGGGGTTCGATCGATCACACGGGGGAAGAACGGAGACGACAATGAAGAGGACGTGGAAAACGCTCGCGGTCATGCTCGTGCTCGCGGCGACGGTCGCCGTGGTCAAGGCACAGGACCAGAAGTCGACTCAGCCAGCGGCCCCGCCGGCCGCAGCCGCGCCGGCTCCCGCGCCGCCGCCGAAGCCGGACCCGAGTGGGACGACGACGGGAACGATTGCCGACGTGCCGGCCAAGGAAGCCGGGAAGCCCACGCTCGTCGAGGTCGCGGATGCCGTCGGCCACAATCGCGTAGCGATCAACATCATGTGGACGCTGCTCACCGGCTTCCTCGTCATGTTCATGCAGGCGGGCTTCGCACTCGCCGAAACCGGCTTCACCCGCGCGAAGAACGTCGCCCACACAATGATGATGAACTTCATGATCTACGCGATCGGCATGACCGGCTACTGGATCATGGGGTTCGCGCTCCAGATGGGCGGCCTCGGCCCGATCAGCACGATGGGCGGAACCGGCGTGCTCGACGGGGAGTTCACGATCAGTCTCTTCGGAAAGGATTTCGGTCTCTTTGGCACGAAGGGGTTCTTCCTCGCGGGCTCCACCTATGACGTCGGCGTGTTCGCGCTCTTCCTCTTCCAGATGGTGTTCATGGACACCGCCGCGACGATTCCAACCGGCGCCATGGCCGAGCGCTGGAAGTTCTCGTCGTTCTTCATTTACGGCTTCTTCATCTCGATGATCACGTACCCCCTGTTCGCGAACTGGGTGTGGGGCGGCGGCTGGCTCTCCCAGCTCGGCAAGAACTTTGGCCTCGGGCACGGCTATGTCGACTTCGCCGGTTCGTCCGTGGTCCACATGGTCGGCGGTGTGACGGGGCTCGCGGGCGCGATGGTGCTCGGCCCGCGGCTCGGCAAATACAACAAGGACGGGACGCCGAACCCCATTCCCGGGCACAACATCCCGATGGCGGCGCTCGGGTGCTTCATCCTCGCGTTCGGGTGGTTCGGCTTCAACCCGGGCAGCACGCTGGCCGGCAGCGATCTCCGTATCGCCGTCGTCGCCGTCAACACGATGCTGGCGTCGGCCTCGGGCGCGATCTTCGCGATGCTCTACATGTGGATGAGGTACGGCAAGCCCGATCCGAGCATGGCGATCAACGGCATGCTCGCCGGTCTCGTCGCGATCACGGCGCCATGCGCCTTCGTGTCGAGCTTCTGGGCGTTTGTGATCGGCGCGTTCGCCGGCGTGCTCGTCTGCTGGAGCGTCTTCTTCCTGGAGCGGACCATGAAGGTGGACGATCCGGTCGGCGCGATCTCCGTGCACGGCACCTGCGGTGCCTGGGGAGTGCTGAGCCTCGGGATCTTCGCCGACGGCACCTACGGCGACGGCTTCAACGGCGTTGCGGGAACGGTGCGCGGCATCCTCTACGGCGACGCGAGCCAGCTCGTGGCCCAGATCATCGGGCCGCTCACGAACTTCGGCTTCATCTTCGGCGCCTCCTGGCTCTTCTTTAAGGCGATGGACGTCGTGATGGGCATGCGCGTGTCGCCCGAGGTCGAGCTCGAAGGCCTCGATGTTCCCGAGATGGGCACCCACGGCTATCCTGAGATTCAGGGCCCGGGCAGCCTGGTGCACGGGCTGGTGGGCGGGACGTCGCGGTCACACGAGGTCCCGGCGGGCGTCATTGCCGCGCAGCGGGGCCGGTGAGGAATCACGATGCGGAAGATCGAGGCGATCATCAAGCCGTTCAAGCTCGACGACGTGAAAGAGGCGCTCACCGGTGCTAGCGTCGTCGGCATGACGGTGACCGAGGTGCGCGGCTTCGGGCGCCAGAAGGGCCACACCGAGATGTACCGGGGCGGGGAGTACACCGTCGACTTCCTGCCCAAGCTCAAGGTCGAGGTCATTGTCCCGGACGACAGGATCGACAAGGTCGTCGCCCTGATCGGCGCCGCCGCCAAGACCGGGTCCATCGGCGACGGCAAGATCTTCGTGTCCACGCTCGACGATGCGTTGCGCATCCGGACGGGCGAGCATGGCGAGAACGCACTCTAGTTGAATCGGGGGAAGGGAATGACTTCAAAGCTCACCCTAGTCTCATCAGCTGTCTGCAGAAGTCGGTTGTTCGCCTTCCTTTTAGTGACGCTCGCGGCATCGCTCGGCGCTGCAGCCGCGGACGCCGCCGAGGTCAACGGGATCTATACGGAGCCCTCAACCAAGGATCTTGGCGAGCTGACGAAGATTGACCTGTTCAAGGGCCTCAAGTTTCGCGGGTGGATCGACACCTATCTCGAAGGCAACTTCAACCACCCCCGCCAGTCCACGGTCAACGAGAATCAGGCGCTTTCGGTCATAAGATCGAGAGACCTGACGATCGAAGGCAGGACCTTCGACGTCCATGACCGATCGTTCAGCCTTTCGTTGGCGGAACTGGAGTTCGAGAAAGTTCCGGACGTGGGCGGGGTCGGCTTCAAGCTCGATCTCGCCTGGGGCGACACGATGGACATCATCGTCGATTCCATCAAGGCCGCCATTGGCAATCAGAGCGTCAGCGACTTCGACAGGTACGTTCAGCACGCGTCCATCGCCTATGTCGCCCCGATCGGAAAAGGACTGCGATTCGATGTCGGCAAATTCGTGACGCATATCGGCGGCGAGACGATTGAGACCATCAAGAACAACAACTACTCGCACGCCTTCTTCTACACGTACGCGATCCCGTTCCAGGATACCGGTGTTCGTGTTCATTACGACTGGACTGACGCCTTTTACACAGAGCTCTACGTAGTGAACGGCTGGAATGCGACATCGGACAACAACAAGGCCAAGACGCTCGGGCCGTCGATCGGCTGGTCCCCTTCTCCGAAGTTTTCCGTCTACCTCAATTATCTCGTCGGCAATGAGCGTACCGACAACGACAAGCAATTCGACAATCTGCGCCATCTGGTCGATGCCCAGGTCAACTTTGCGCCCATCGAGCCGCTTAACTTGAGCCTCAACGCCGACTACGCCGTCGAAGACGGCGCCATCGGTGGCAGAAGAGACGCGCAGTGGTACGGTCTAACCGGGTGGATCCGCTACAAGCTCACCGACGCGCTGGAACCGTCGTTCCGAGTCGAGTGGTACCGGGATGAGGACGGTTTCACGACGGGCGTGGCGCAAACCCTTGTCGGGATAACAGCCACGCTTAACTACAAGATCGGGCTGGGCAAACTCGCGAACATCCTGCTGCGCCCCGAATATCGGGTCGACTTCTCGAACAAGAACTTCTTCACGAGAGGGAGCGATTTCAGGTCGGAGAAGGTCCAGCATACCCTGGGGATCGGTGCCGTGCTCTACTTCTAGCCACCGGTGCTGCCTGGCGTATATGCGCCGCGAACCGAAGAACCAGAACACCATCAGCCTCGCGCTGTACTACTCGTTCTTCTGAGCCGCGGCTGCTCCCGCAAGAGGCAGCCCACCCGCCTGCTGCCGGGCGAGTGGGCAGGCCGGCCGCCCCGCTCGACCTAAGTGGCTGATCTTGCTCGTGGGCGACGTCTGGCATTCGGCTTGCCATGAGCACAGGGCATGGCTCGAGCTCCGCGCTGGCGCGTGGCGATTCTCGACGACCACGAGCGCTCCCGCGCGGCGCTCCGCGGCGCGATCTGGGCC